>Ga0181404_1000013_pt1 | contig 52244 bp, 67 predicted proteins | sample 27SPOviralmetaG_FD_130133 | JGI IMG/M metagenome (GOLD analysis project Ga0181404, IMG submission 130133) | Marine viral communities from the oligotrophic San Pedro Time Series (SPOT) site, San Pedro Channel, CA, USA - 27 SPOT_SRF_2011-10-25 | ecosystem: Environmental > Aquatic > Marine > Strait... | reverse complement strand
ACTAGCGTGTTGATATTCTAAATAGCCTCTATATCGGTCAGTGCCTGATGTGCCATCTGCAAAACCAAGAGAATGTGTGCCATTAGTAGGTGAGAACAAGGTAATTCCACCCGAAGAAGAAGTGCTACCTACAGAAACATCAAGCGTACCTGCAACACCACTATTGGTTGAGCCGATTTGTACATTGCCCGAACTGTTGATGGTTGCACGAGTTCCACCATTAACTTGAATATTAAAAGTTTCGTTTGTTACAGATAGACTTGCACCATTGGTGCTATCACTGTCTTTAATTTGCAGTTTTGCTGTAGCATCACTACTTTCAATGATTGCAACCGTATCATTGGCAGATTTTACATGAAGTGCCGTGTCTACAGAAGTTACGCCTATCCCAAGTTGACCATTGCTATCGACCCTTACCCTTTCGCTTCCAGCCGTTTCGATAGTTACTGTATCTGCCGCCGCAAAGCGAATTGCAGTATTTGTATCTCCTGAGTGAATAATTTTGTCAGAGATTGTTAGGTCGCCATCAACCGTAAGGGATTGCGTTTCGCTGACATCGACTACATTGGTTGGCTTCTTACCAGTATAACCCATCAGGTAATCTCCATAATACTCAGTGTCGCATCAATCTTTGCCGCTGTATCTGCGTCAATTTTCAAAACATCTGTAGCCTGCAATACAACTTTACCGCCAGACAAAACCTCTAACGATGAACCTACAGGTATCGGCACATTCTCCAGCAGTTTCACTGTTTCATTTGTTTCTGTATCGCTGGTATCCGACACCAACTGCACATCTACAGTGTGTTGTGCTGTGCCTACGTTGCAAAGTATCAGGCCAAGGACAACAGACGTTGTGGAGCCGGGGCAGGTGTATAGTGTAAGCGGTGTTCCTGCCGAAGCTGGCATTGCCGCGTTTGTTTTTACTTTAAATATATTAGCCATGTTTTATCCTAACGCGATTGCCAATGCCGTTGCATCATCCGTGGTTGCCACCGTGCCTGTTGCACTGGGTAGTGTTAGCGTTACATCCGCAGTAGATGCTGGGCCGATAAGCGTTGCCTTGTTTGTGCCGTTATCGCTGTCCTCAAAGAACTCTACAAACCCTGCTGACGTAGACCCGTTCTTTAACTGTAGCCCCGCGTTTACGACAGGCGTTGTTATTGTTGGTGTGGTCAGTGTTTTGTTTGTCAGGGTTTTTGTTGTGGCAGAAACATAGGTGTCTATGTCAGTGACAGCAACCTGCTTCATGGTGCCAGCGTCATTAAAAACTACACGGTCTGCATCTGCCACTGTTGTACTAGAAGCTGATGTATCGCCATCCATTATATTAAGTTCGGTGGCTGTCGCAGTTACACCGTCCAGAATATTAAGCTCGCTCGCTGTCGCGGTCACACCGTCAAGTATGTTTAGCTCTTCTGGCGTTGATGTAATTGCCGTGTTGCTTGCGGCATTAAGAACGGGAACTGTGCCTGATTGATTGGGTAGATTGATTGTTCTATCTGCCGTTGGGTCTACGATTGTCAGCGTGGTTTCATGGGCATCCGCAGTGGCACCCTCAAAGATAATCGCGTTTTGCGCGTTCATCGTAACAGTGTCTACCGTTGTGGTTGTTCCTGAAACCGTGAGCTTTGGAACCAGTAACTCACCCGTGCTTGGGTTGTATCGCAGTGCGCCCGTGTCATCTAACAGTGCGTTTGATTCATCGTGGAACACCACGGGGAAATTTGTGTTCGCTGTGCTGTCGCTGACAGTAACTGTTGTGGCGACTGCGGCAGTGCCTGAATACCCAGAAGAGGTAATTGTACCAAGTGACGACCCACCATCAGCAAAAGTAATTGTACCGCCATCTGCATCTAAAGTAATACCTCCACTTGAGTCTAACGTAACCGTGGTGCCTGCAAGCTCTGCCGTGCCATCTGCGGTAATCTGTATGTTTGCGGCGGCGGCGGCATTGTCTGTTGTAACAATGCTAAGAGTTCCGTTGGTTCCCACTGTAATTATAGCGGTGTCATCTGTAGACCCCGTCATAGTTATTGCTTTGCCGTCTACAGCTACGTCATCTACTGTTAGTGCTGTTAGCGTACCCACAGACGCCAAATTGGGCATTGCCGTAATTTCATCGTCAAAGTATGCCGCTAGGTCTGTGACGGCCACTTGTTTCATTGTCCCTGCATCATTAAATACAACGCGGTCTGCATCTGCCACAGTGGTGGATGAGGCAGTTGTGTCGCCATCCATTATGTTTAGTTCTGCGGTAGTGGCTGTTACACCATCTAAAATGTTTATCTCTGTAGCGGTAGACGTAACGCCATCCAGAATATTTAACTCACTCGCGGTTGATGTTACGCCATCTAAAATATTAAGCTCTGAGGCTGTCGATGTAACGCCATCTAAAATATTAAGTTCACTAGCCGTAGCTGTAACGCCATCCAGTATGTTTAGCTCTGCTGTTGTTACAGTTGCCCCATCTAGTATTTCTAGCTCTGCCTCACTAATTTCTGCACTGCCGATGGTGACAGTGCCAGCAAAAGTCGCGTTAGCCCCGCTAAATGTTATCGCTGTTGTAGAGCCTGACTTGAGTATTAGGTTGCCAGAGGAGTTTGTTAATGCCGCATACTGAGTGCCAGCATCCTTCAAAAGAACGTCTGCGCCGTCTGCATCCAAGATAATATCTGCGGGGGCATCTACAGTAAGGTCGCCTGACGATGGAATGAGCAACGCTTTTTCTGCCGCCAATGTGCAAAACACATCCTTAGTGCCAGCGCCAAAGTCTACCTTGCTTCCGCTGTTGGAGCTTTCATGTACCGTATCTCTAGAAAGAGTTGTGCCGCTGGACGTATAAGTTCCTGTACCAATTTCAAAATTGGTTCCATCGGTAATACAATAAAAGGTAGTGTTGGAGTTTCCAATAACTGAAAACGACTGAAACCCCGTAGCCGCACCCGCGAGAGTTATGGTTCCAGTTCCTGTTGTTGTCGTTGTTTCCTTAACTCTGTCTTTAACTACAAACGCCACGGGTCACCTATGCTATGCGAATAATCCCTGCGCTTGATGTTGGGCTAGGGAATTGTATTTGGAATGTTCCATTAGACGCAGTCTTGTCACCACCAAATGCCAGCACGCAGACTGCATCAGTTGTGCTAGAGCTAGAGCCAGTTGTTGTGTTGTATATCAGTGCGCCATTTGCTGTAAATGATGCGCTGGTATAGGTGACATCCGCGAAGTCAACGACTGCGGTAGACGTATCTACCAGCTTGGGAAAGGTGCTTTCAACACTTAGTGTTGCACCGCCCGCACTATAAGAACTGCCGGATGTATTGCTAATCTCATTGCTTGTGCTGTAGTCCGTAGTAGTAGCGCCCAAAGATGCACTACTCGTAAACAAAGCTATCTTAAAAGTATCAGAAGAACCCGCAGTAAAGTTGTGCTTTGCCTCCAAAAGCTCTTGCTTAAATGAATTGCACATTGCTTGCGATATTGCCATCACAGCCTCCTAATGTATTGGGCAACATCCTCATGCCCATTCTTTGCCAAAATATTATATACAGTCGTCCTATCGTTGTTAACTGCCTCACGCAAAGTATTTATCAGCAGTGGCCTCAAAGAGTTTTTAAAGGCGTGTGCTTGGTCGCGGATAGGCTTTGGTGCCTCATCAGATATAGAAATTATTTTTTCTAAACATCTCTCTGTTATTTCTTCTATAGATAGCCCCCTGTCGTTAGTTGTAACTACATTTACTATGGGGTCTTTTGGTAGCTCCATGCTTGCACTAAACATTACATCTCCATCCTTGGCTCGCCATCTCTGTAACTGTCACGCTTGAGGCGACCATCCACAAGCGTTGCTAATTGAGATACTGCATCAGCGTATTTTGTTTCATACATCTGGAGAACATCGGCGTCACCCTTCATAAAGATGTACGCTTCAATCAGTGAGCCATATAGCAATGCAGACTCTGCGTTAGTTCCAAGCCAACTTGTTCCGCTGGTCGATACAGTTATAGACTCTGGGTCATATGCATAATGTAACTGTACCGTTAGTGTGGCATTTGGAGTTGGGGCTAATATAAATTCAGTGCTTGAGTGGTTTGCATAAAACAACGGCACCCCAGATGTGGCTGTTGCTGGAAATGCCTCACGGATAAAACTTGGGTCTTTTTCCAAAAGAAACCGATAGTCATTGTCTGCCTCTACCACAGCTATCGAATAAGCATTTAGAAAGTCAGCGGGTTTATTAAGAAACCTTTGACTGGCAACTAAGTTTGCTGTCACAACCTTACGCAGGTCTGGTATTGCGACAGAACGATATATGCGCTCTTCTGCCTGCGTAATAAAACGCGACAGATTATTTACGAAAGTTGTTTCCGTGTTTTCACTATAGTCCTGAATAGCTTGCTTCAGCGTTGTGAATGTGTAGGCCATTAGTCATCCTCGGCGTACAGATTGTCAAAAACTCTATTAACATCCAAGGTGTAGTCTAAATCACTTTTGCTGTAATGTATATGTGCAGACGGTTTAAAGTCAGGCGCTCCCTGCCCTGTTTCAAACCATGCGGGGTGCGTGACCCTCACACGATTGTTGGGAAGAGCTACAATGTTGCCCGTCCACTCGCCTGCATCCAGTAGATACATAACATGGCTTTGCTTGTGCTGTGCAGGGTCATCAGCTATCTCGCTTTCCGTATAGTCTACCGTGAAGAGATATTTAGCTGGGAACATCTCGCCATCTATTTTGGCAAGCCAAGGGCAGGGTGTTGCCCTGTCTATAACGTAAACAGCATGATTGTGAGAAGAGCAGTCCCAAGGCTGTGCGTCATGTGTGTCCATAGGCTCCGGCCAATCATCGACTGCAATGTCTGCCATCAGTGCAGTTATAGGCATACGCGCCCACATCGCTCCGCCATGCACGGTGTCTTCTGGTTCGCCCTCTGGTGAAATGCCCGTAAATATCACTTGAAAGCTAAGACTACGGCAGGGCATTGTTGTTACTGCAACTGCCATAGCATGGAGAAACTCTCCATGATAACCCTCATGGTTGTGTGTATATTCGCGGCGCACCCAGCACTTAAAGTGCGGGATATTGCTTTGAAGATAAGGCATTACGCTTTAGTTAGCTTGTAACCTTTTGCTTTGGCCGCAGAGCGGATTTGAGCAAGCGTCATTGGCTTGGCTGTCTTACCGCCCTTTGCCATGCCTTTAGACTTCATACGTCCGCCCATAGCCATACCTTTGGACTTCATTCGTCCGCCCATACGGTATCCTTTAGACTTCATACGTCCGCCGCGAGCCATGCCCTTGGATTTTTTCATAGGTTTTTTTGCTACTTTTCTACGCATAACACTCTCCTAACCGTTTCTAGTAAATTTACCGCCCTTGGTCGCGGCACCCATACCGCGAGCTACTCCCCCGCCTGACATCCTTTTAGCGGCTGGGCCTCTCCGCCTTGATGCGGCTGGCGTTCTTTTTCTCCGTTGGGCTGGGGTATCTTTTCGACTAGCTAAATTTTTTGCTTTTTCTGCCGCGTCAGTTTTGACGTTTCGCTTTTTCTGGGCCGCAACCTGTGCGGGTGTTTGGCCCTTAGTTATTTTACTTATGTCTGTGTCTCTATAAACATCTGTGGCTTTTGCACTTAGTTTGGCAGGAACCTTAATCGTTTGTCCTGCCCTAATTTTATTTGCATCTGCAATTTTGTTATTATCCTTCAGAGCTTTGAGGCTTACTCCATAGTTTCTGGCTATCTGACTAAGGGTATCGCCTGATTTAATTTTGTAATTTCTGGCGCTGGCAAGCTGACCGGGGTCACGACTTGTTCCGCCCCGCCTGCTACCAAAAAACTCCGCGTTTGCCTTGCGGCCTTTTTCAAACTTGGCCCTAGAGGTTTGGTCGCCCCCAAGAGGGTTCGTGTTTCTTGTTGGCGTTGCTCGTTTTTTCCGCCCTCTTTTTGGCTTGCTGGCCGCTATTCGCTTGTTAACAAGTCCTGCCATTAATCCCGGTCGTTCTTTAGCCATGCCCATCTCCAAAAGTTATATGTCTAACTACTTTAATACCGAGAGAGTTACAGCGTAACCCCCTATGTAATTTTAATTGTTACTTCTCCAGCTTTTGCTGTTAGGTCTGTAAACAACCCACCAACAGGATTGTGACCAAACGCAGAGTCCACGCTGTTGTCAGGTCTGGGGTCACGCAAAGATTGTGGGTCTGACACTCTGAGTCTTCCCACAAAGTTTTGCGGATGGTCGCCGTCTAGGACATCCTTGCCAACAAGCAGTCCAGTGCGAACACCGTTCTGCACTTCTGCAACCAAGTCTCTTAGTGGATAGCGAAAGCCCGTTCTATCGCAATATCCAAAAGCCTTACTGCCTCTCGCGTACATCTAGCCCTCCACAAAAGCAGAGTTGAATGGAACAAACCTTACCGACACTCTGTCTGCATCTTCGCCTGCCGCCAACTGATACTGAAACTCGTACTCTTCCTTCAGTGCCGCCGCCCTCTGTTCGCTACCCGCCTTTTTCATTGATACTTGATAGGCAAGCCCTGCAACCAAACACGGAACCCACCTTGGTGGAATGAAGTTTGAGGCGGCTCCAGATACGCCACTCTCAAGGCCGTCTGTGCCTACAAGCCTGTAGTAAAACAAGGTATATGTTTCTGAGCCATCTGGCACGGGCCACAGCGTTACCTTTGTAGACCCTGCCAGTCTTTCTACGAAGATTTGGGTGGGTCGCCCCCGAAGGTTTTTTTGATTTTGTTGAGCATACGTTGATACGCTGATGCGCTCCAAGTTTGTATCTTTTTGATTAGTGCCACTACCTGTTCGTAGCTGGTGTTCCAAAAGGTCAACAGTGTCTGTTGGTAGGGTATACGTTTGGCTACCCTCGCTAAGAGTTTCTGTGCCGCTTGCAATAGTCCATAAATTGAGTCCACGATTTTGCCACTCCAAGGTTAGTAGGTTAAAGCTACGCCTGACTGTTTTAAGGTCGTATCCAGAGCGTAGCTCCTGTCCCGCCCTTTCAAATGCCTCTTCAAATATCTCCGGTAAATCTGGTGTTACAACTGCCATTATGATGTCCTATGCTTTCTTACCTTGTTGGCAACTTTCTGAGGCTGTTTAGAAAACTGCTTACCAGCTTTTGTATCTTTTCGTTTCTTTGCGGTAGTCGCCGCATATTCTTTTGACGACATATTCACAATAGCGGAGCTAGGCAAATATCGTTCTCCAGTTGCTCTTGGGCCTTGGGTGCTGGGCTTCCCTGACTTTGTCCGCCATTTCTGCTTTGTCCAGCTATCTAGGCTCTTCTGTGACTTTGACTTTCCCATCCTGCAACTACCCGTTAATTTTTTTAGTTATCCATAAAACCATTGCGTAGACCACCAACCCGTAAACCGTGGCTATTCCAATATCTGCGATATGCTCTCGCATATGATATATGAACTCTATGCCAGCCTCAATATCGCTGGAGCCACCACCCACTGTGATGTTCTTCGTCCCGTGAAATTCTTCTATCGTTTGTTCCATAAAGTTACACCTATAACTTTTAACTAAGGGTGACAAACCCCACGACTGCTAATACAAAAATAAGAGCAACACCCCCAGCCATGCCAAACATTAATAGCATATCTTGAAGTTCTTTTTTCTTTCTCGCCGCTATGCGCTTTGCCTCGGCAATACGTTCTTTTTCTTCTCTTATCTGCTTATTGCGCTCGGCTATAATCTGTTGGAATGTCCCGTGACCAAAGCGATGATTAATGAGTATTCTCATTTCATCCATTTGCTCTTTGGCTAATTTGGCATCTATAACGCTGTGTGCCGCATCTTTTGTTTGTCCAAGAACTGACTTGTTGCCAAAACGCTCTTGCTGTACTTGCTTCTCGCCCGCAAACAAACTATCCAGAGCGCCAGATATGTCCTTGATGTCGTTCGCTGTAGCGATATTCTGCTTAATAAAATCAACAGACTTCTGCACCAACGCGATGCCAGTTAATGCAGTGCTGATAGGTTCCATATCACTGCCTAGCTTTTGTAGCCGCCCCCTGCTTTTTTATAAGCAGAGGCCATCATTTGGGCTTTTCTCGCGCTCCACTGACCCGGACGCCCGCCCTTGCCGCCAGCCTTGATGCGATTAAATATTCGTTTTCTCATGGCAGGTTTTGTATAGTTGCCTGCTTCATTTACCCTTGATTTTGTTTTGCCGCCCTTCTTCATAGCAATAGGCTTTTTAGGACAGCCAATCTTTCTTCCAGCCTTCATGATTTTTTCCTGCCAAGTTTTTTATGCTTCTGTGATTTAGGCGGAGACTTTGTAGAGCCGCCCTTTGACCACAGTTCCTTGTTTGCCCAATAAGCCGCAGACATTTTGCCTTTGGCTATGTTCTTGCCGTGCCGTGCCTTAAAGCTTTTTCTCGCCGCCGAAGAATAATTGTGGCCCATAGAGCTATCGCCATAGTGGATGAGCTTAACCTTGTCGCCCTCTTTGGCTAGCACCATGCCCTTTTTACCAGAACGATTAGACTTTTTGGGTTTATTAAACCCAGCAAAAGATGTGCCTCTGTACTTTATCCCACCGCTGGGTGTTCGCGTAACGCCGGGATATTTTGTCTTAGACATTAGTAGATAGCGCGGGTCTTGCCTTTGGTAGCCACGCCATCAATGGGGCGCTTTCTTGCTCTACCGCCAGCAGACATTCTTTTAACATCTTGAGCCGCTTTCATGTTGGGCGTCATCATTCCTGATTTTTTAGCAGTATCTTCTTCGTCTTTTTTCTTATCACGAAGACTACCCAGCAATCCAACCAGCCCCGGCCCGCCAGCATCAGCGATTTTGCCAAATGCTCCACGCCCCGTTGCAATCCCATATAAAGGAGATATGGTTCCTAGTATGTCTTTTTCCTTTTTTCCCATTGTGCCGCCTATGCATAAAAGACTGTAATATTATCTACAGTGTCCAATGTGTACTTAACGCTTGCCCCGCTATTAAACAGAACACCCTCTGCGGGTATTGTTCTATCTATAGTGGTGTTTGCAGTGCCAATAGTCCTTGCCTTAAATAAAGTTGTGCCACTTTCTGGAGTGCCGTTTATAAACTCTACATCCCCTGCCGTGCCGCCCGATACCACGGACAAGCCTTTAAGCCTTATTCTAAGGTCACCCTGTACTGCTTGAGCGCACAAAGTTCCAGAACCAACTTTAATGTTAGCCGCAAATTGTGCAGAGCTTGTTACAGAGGTGACTGTTAAAAATAACTTGGTTCCCGCTACCGCTTCGGCAGAACCCGTTGAGGTAATTACCTCTGTTTGTGCGTTACCAAAAACGTCTGTGCCAACAATAGTGTTTGTTTTTTCATTATCGCCAGTGCCAGTTGTCGTAACAATAACATTGCGTGCCGCGCCACCCGCAAAGGTTGTGTTCGCCATTGTCGCAGATGTATTGGGCCTTGCGGCTGTAACCAAGCGGTCATCGTCCGATGCATTTTCGTCGCTAATCGTTAGCGGTATTACATCTGATTGTGCCATCATAAACTCCTTTGAAAAGAGGGGCGCATGGCCCCCCTCTAAATTAAGCCGCGTAGCCCATCAATTCGATGAAGAGTTTACCCGCAGTGTAATCGGCGTCAGTCGTATCACCTAATGTCAGATACAAAAACTCGTCAGCCGCTGGCACCGCCGTAAAGTACACCTTGCTACCAAGGGTGGCATCGCCCGCATTGACCAAAAGGGTTTCTGCCAAACCAGAGATGGCACCATCTTCAACACCCGTGCTTTCTGTTGCCGAGTGTACGTTGATGTCTGGGTCGCCCCCTGTGGGTGCCTCAAAGCACTCCATGCTACCTGTCAAAATTGTACCGTTTTGAGCGGCTGTAATCTGACCAATGTGACATACGTTAGAGGTTCCGTTCACACCGATGATGTCGCCGCTTGCAGTTGAGCGCAAGCCCGTCAGGTCAATCAGAATACGAGTGGTAATAATGCCACCTACGCGCTGTACAGAGCTACGATAAATCGTGCCTGTGCCGCCTGTAATACCTGTTCCGGCTTCGGTTGAAAGTGTGTTTGCATCAAAAGACGTTACGCCTGTTGAGCTAATGCTTGAGAGCGTTGTAATTGCTCCCGTTGTGGCGTTTTCACTAATTGAAGTAAATCCACCTTTGGAGCGCACTGCTCCCGCAAAGGTTGTATTAGCCATATGTATCTCCTGTCGTGGCTAGTGTCAGCTACACCATGTAGCTGTCAGGGATAAAAAAAGAATAGCGCATAAAAAAGGGGGCGGCAACAGCCACCCCCAGAAAAGTTATTTGAAACTTTTTACGCTCCGGGCGAACCGAACATACCCAGTGGGTCAGAGACTCCAAAGCTGTAACGCTCGCGTGCTTTGTAGCGAACATTGCCAGTGTCAAAGTCACCGTCCATTTGAGTTGTCATTGGTGTACGCTCAAAATGCTTCATGCCATTTGGTACATCTGTGGTCAGGAAGAAAGCATCTGTGTCAGTCAAATAGTGATTAACACGGAAGCCCTCTGGGATTGACCCGTTGTTTACCAAGGCATTAATATCATTATCAGCGGTGCCTGTACGCATTTCCGACTGCAACAATCTTGTTGCCACAAACATCAGAGCAGGCGGGACAATCATCTTACGCGGGCGAGCCGCAATAAGAAGACCTCGCTCGTCAACAAAAGCGGCAATATCAATTACCATTTGTTCGAGAGATGTCTCGTTAAGGTCTGCGTTTGTAGAGAGGCGGTTGCGGTTGCTACCCCCTGCTACAGTTGGGTGAGCAGTGTTGAACAGAGTTACACCATCACCTGATGTGAAGGTATCGAAGCCAGTATTCAGCAAAGACGCCGCTTTGGTTTGCTTGGTATATGCCATACCCCGCGCCAAAGCTTTGGTGTAGCGTGCAGACAAGCTGTCATACAGATTGTCTTCTACTGCTTCCTCTGTAATTGAAAAGCCCATTCCCACGGTTTCGTGGTTATAGCGGGCGGTGAATGACTCCTGCGCCGTGTCGAATGAAATCGCAGAACCTTCCGGCTTAACCGGAGCGGCTCCGAACCCAGAGAGCTTGACCTCTTCTTCAAAGCTACGCTCTGAGGATTCTGTCTCGTAAATCTCTGTGTGTTCGTTTTCATACTTTTCGTACTCAAGCCCAAAGAGAGCGTTGAGTCCCGGCAGAAGTTCTTTAAGTAACTGTGGTCTTGCTATCGCCATAACTTAAATCCCCTATGCCGAGCCAGTGGCTGATGAGTGCTGATGATAATTAAACTTGCACACCAAAATCGGGAACGAAGTTCCTTTTTCGTCACCCTCATTGCCGCCCTTGTAATCAATTACACGGATTGGGTTTTGAGCGTCTGTGCTAAGTTCACTAATATCCAAAGCAACCCGTGACACTTTCAAAGAAGTGTTTGGGGCTGTTTGAACCAACAGCGTATTTTTACCATAAATATCACCAGCATTTGTTGGCGCACCGTCTGCCTGTATTTCAAACAGGACGTTCGGGTCGTCAACAACATAAGCCATAATATCTGAAGCGACTGTGCTTGCAGGATACAATGTGCTGAATGTTTTCTGGCTTGTGTTCGGGTCTGTATAAGACACACCCATGAAAACACCAACGATGTCGATTTCTGTCGAATCATCGCCAGTTCCGGCTTGCTTCTCAATCGTTGTAGCCGTACCGCCGTCTACGAGATGAACAACATCTCCTGCCGCAATAGCAGTGCCGTAGCCAGAGGCAATCGGATACTGACGCATAACCTCAAGAGAACCTGAGTCTAGGCGTCCAACTGGACGCAATCCAAAAGGTGCCGCACTTGCTGACATCTTTTTTCTCCTTATCCAAATTTAACCAAGGGCTTTTGCAAGCCCGCTACTATGTCGTGCGCGTGGTTTTTTCTGGTCGTAGCAGGGGCATACGCGGGTCTGAATCCCGAAGATAGTTATTGTCAACCGCTTCCATTGCTTTCGCGTTCTGGTCAGCAAAATACTCTCTTCTTGCTTCGACATTTTCGGTTGAAGTCTTGCAAAGTAACAATCCACCAACCTCTACATTTCCGTCAAACTTGCTATCCACATCGGGCATAACATGCATTTCAGGATGCTCAGATGCAAGAACAGGCTCCCAGCCCTCGCGGAATCGAGAAGAAACATTTTTGTTGTCTGCCGCTCCAAGCGTGCTTGTGCGTATCCAACGATACTCAACCCCAGCCTGTTGGTCTGGGTCAGGTAACGCAGAAGGTCTTTTCCAAGATGTCTTCCGCTCTGTCTTTTCTCGCGTTTTTGTTGCGCGTGGTTCTCTGTCAGCCATTATCTTGCTCCAATTTTAACATCTGCGCCGCATATTGTTCGGGGGTAATCCCTATTCGCTTGGCGAGAGCGACCTGTGTAGAGGTTAGTTGCACCTTGCGTGATGAATTTGCACTCCGCTGTGCGGGGGCTACCACGTTGCCAGTCTGATTGCGGGGTGCTTCCTCTTTGCTTCCGCTACCAAACTTGTCTGGAAACCTTTTTTGCATTTCCGCATCTAACTCACGGTAATACTTTTCAGGTGTCTCCAATGGACTTGTGCCAGTTTTAACCAGTTCTTCATGCACGCCTAGTGCAAAACCCGTCATAACACTGTCACGATTAAACCAAGGGTTCCGTTCTGACCATTCTATATCCAAACTCGTTGGTTTGTGAACAGGGGGCTGAACTTTTTTTTGTGGCACTGTATTTTGTGAAGGCTGTGGAATATTTTTGTATACGGGCTGATACTGGTCTGCCTGTATTTGAGCCGCCTGTGCATTTGTCAAGCTCATCTGCGCTTCAGTTATTGCGTCAGGGTCGCCGCTTTCAAACGCATCTTTGTATTCTTTTTTTGCTCTTGCAACGTCTGCTTCCGCCCGGCCCTTTGTTTGCTCCAACAAAACACCCTCGCCCTCTGCGAGCGTGGTTCTTAGGTTTTGATTTTCTTGGAACACCCTTTGAGCAAAGTCAACGGCCTCAAGGCGTTCTCTGTCAGCTTGCTCTTTGGCACGGCGCTCTTCATGGAACTCGTACTTTAATTTTTTGATTCTTTTTTGAACACGGTCTGAATAACCCGATGCTTCGCTGTCTTCATCAACGTCAGCATCTTCGGCCAAAACCTCGCCACTATCTGCTTGAACTGCGTCATCGCGTGGTGGGACGCGGTCTTCAATAGGACGGTCGTCAACAATTTCTATCTCCATGTCCTCTGTGGACGTTTCAATAACCTGTGGTTCCGTATTGATATCTACGATATCTTCTTTTGCTGTTTCGCTCATACTCGTTTAACTCCCCGTGGGTCAGTAACAACGGCCTCGACAGTATCATCGTTAATTAAACGGAACTCCTGCCCCTCTACTTTAAATCTTGTGCCAGAGTAAGAGCGGAATATTACCCACTCGCTTTCTTTGCAATATGGGCCAGTTGGAAATTTGTCTTCGTCCTGATAGGCCATGTCACCCATCATTACGACCAAGCCCACAACAGACGCTGTGCTTTCAGCTTCCTTCATAGCATCAGGAATAAAAATACCGCCTTCGGTTTTTTCTTCCAAGGCTGGCATGGCAATTAATAATTTATAACCAGTAGGTTTGGGGAATGTTTTGGACTTTTTCAGTCTCTCAAAATCTAAATCTTTTATTTCAGCAGAATACATTTTCTCACCTTGCAACGGGTAAAGGCCCGCAGTCCTTGCGAGGATTGCCCTCGTAAGAAAAAACTATATGAACTTTTTTAGTTTTGCAACTACTCGTCTACGAGTTTTTGTGAGAGGTCTAATATTTCTCGCTCAATCAAAGCAAGGGCTTCCACCTTACCGCATATAAATTTATATTCTTCGTAGCTCTGTGCGCCACCACCAGCGAGATGGTCGGCGCACTCATTCATGTATTCGCGGACTTTAGTTCTAATCAATTCTAGGTATGGGTCAGACATTGATTATTTGCACCAGTAGCAAAGTTATGATTGCACCTGCTGAAGCTACGAGAACAGCCTCAAGCCTTTTGATGCGATTAATAGTTTCAAGCCACCGCTCTTCGTAGACTTCTTCAAGAACCGCAACACGCTTGTCCAAGCTATTCACCGTTGGTTTGGTCATCTGCTAAACTCTTTCCTGTAGCCAAGCCTTCTTTTAAAAGGTCTGCCCGTATTTTTTTAGTTGCAGTTTGGTTTTTCTCTTCTTCTGTTGTTAGCTTTGCGCCTATCTCTGCGCCTCTCACCCGAATCCGTGCAACCTCTCGCTCTTCTTCGCTTTCAATTCTTTCTTTCTGAACCTGAATGTTAGCGGCCTTGGAAAGCTTATCTAGCTCTAACTTCTGAACATCCATATTAATTTTATGCTGAAGCTCGTCCTGCTTCATTTGTAGCTCTGCCTGTTGAATTTGTGTAAGCGGGTCAGCCTGTTGTGCGGCGGCTTGCTCTGCCTGCATTTCTGCCTGACTCTTGCCAAGCAATGTTTGCGCGGCTTCTCTGGTTACGCGAGAAAGCTCCAACTCAATATCTTCCGGTAGTGGTGCATCCTCATCTGGCATAGCCACACCAAGTTCTTTTTCAATTTTGTTTCGATACAACATGGCAACATGCTCAGTGATATGCGCCACCATTTGATTCTGTATGGCTTGTGCAAATGGAGACTGGCCTACAAGTTGTAGTATTTTCGGGTCTTGCATGAAAGCCATGTGTACCTGAATGTGCGCTTCGTGGTCTTGATATTTGAAAACCTTGACTGGCTCCTGTTTTAGGATACGCATGTTTTCAGTTACGGGGTCAGCGGGTGATACCTCATCAGGCAGTTTGATAATTTCTTTAGCATCAGGGATGCCAAGAACTTCTAGCATTTGCCTGTGCAGTTTGCCCATGTCGTACAACTGTGGGGACTGCTGGGAGAGTTGCAATGCGGCCTGATACTGCATCACCCTTTGAGACATCGTAGATGCGTTTGGGTCTGAAACGGGAATAACATCAACTCTGCCATCAAAATCTTCTGTGCGGTTTGACTTTTCTTCTGTTTCATAGGCGTAATCTGGCCCCATGAAATCAAAAACAATTTTTGCAATTAGCCGTAGCTCTGCCTTCAACGAAGCATGAAGTCTGGCTTGCACGCCTGACATTACCTTCATTGAGCGTTCCATCAACGCCAAGGTCGTGCCAACCGGAGCCTGATTGTTTAGGTCGCCTATCTGGACATCGGCAACAGAACCAATGCGCCGACCTTCTTCTACGATATTTCCCAGAAGTTGATACAGAACGCTTGAGGGTTCTTTGTATGGAATAAATGTAATCGCATCCTTGATTGCCCCGCCCGGAACATCAACGTCACGGAACTCTCCGGGCATCAGCGGCGAGTCATCACCCTTGATGCGAAGTCCGCGAGCCTTGAGGCCAGCCGGAAGATTAGAGAGCGTTCCGGCGTCGATGAGTTGGCGTAATATAGAGGTGGCGCTTTTTGCGAGGCCACCGATGAGATGTATGAGTCCGGTGCCATAAAAGCCGAGTCCGGGCAAATATCTGTAGTGTGTGAAGTGGAGTCTTTTTTGTTTCTCAGGGTCATCTTCATACCAGTTCTTTCTAATAGATAGAATCGTTCTCGACGATTTATCTACGGTTATTACATAAGGACAGGCCAACCCGTTTGGTTCGTCAAATGGCGGCGGCATAAGCAGGTCGGTGTGTATCTCCAACAAGGTATGCCTGTCGTCATCCTCTATTACCGCTTCTTCGCCATCAAGCTCGTCATACTTTTCCTGAATGTCTGAATAATCTGGCTCTGGGTCTGGCAGTTCCGTGTCTCTATAGAAGCCATTAAAGATAAGCTCTGCCACCTCGTTGGACGTTTTCTTCATCACATGGGTGTATCTTGGACACGTTGCCAAATCAGAAGCGCCGTAAGAAACAACAAAGTCTTCTGCCGGAACAAACATGGACGCGGGGCGTTTTCTGATTGGGTCGTAATATGATTTTTTAAATGCGGAGCCTGCAAGCGGTAGCCGGAACAGCATCTGCTCAAGCTCGTCGCGGTACTCAGTCATCTCCTCTGTAAGGAGATAGTTCATTTCGTTTTCTACACGCTTGGCTTGCTGAACTCTTTCCATCGTCTGCTTGCCAACCACCTTGGTGCGGACGGGGCCAGATGCAGGAAACAACTCACCCATAGCCTGTGCTTGAAACCTTACAACCGCTTCAGTCAGCACTGGATGAAACACACCCGATGCGCCTGCCCACGGCTGGCTTCTTTCTTCAATCTTCATTCCCAGAAGGTCTAGCCCTTTGACGTAGCTTCTTGCCCATTCTTTTCTGGACATGCGGTCACCATCGAAGTCGCCAACAAGCTCCGAGGCCATTGACTGCAAGTCTCCCTCATCAATAAATTCTGCAAGGTTTGCGTCATGGCTTGGGCCAAGTATTTCGTCTGCAATCTCTCCAGAAAAATCTATCAGCAGTCCGCCGTCTTCCGTTTCCACGGACACGGCCTCTGGGTTAACAACCTCTATTTCTATGTTCTGTCCACCCTCAATCTCTATGTCAGAGGGTTCCATCTTTTTTTCTATTGCCATTTGTTTTACCTAATGAAACTGGTGAACATATTAAACGGATTACGCATACTGCCAAACGCTGACATTTGGGTTTGTCTGGCCGGATTAAATGCCGATGGGCCTAACCCAGTAACGGTCTGGCCGGAAAGAAAACCTTTTGGCTGGGCAACGGGTGGATTGGAAAGCAAAGTTATTTCTTGTGCGGGTGGAGACGCTATCGGCGCGGTGGGTAGAGGTTCCGGTGTGGTTTGATAAGAATTTGATGCGGGCTGATTACCTATAAGATTTTGATACCCTTGATTGCTTCGGGAAAAAGGTTGCACCATAGGCATGAATCCACGGCCCAAGTTGTCGTAAGAATATGGATTTGCAAAAGCACCATAAAATGATGGGCCTCCGAAACCGCCATAAACTCCCATTGGCGATGGGCCTCCAAAGCCACCATAGCCACCATAAAATCCCATAGGTGGTGGGGGCGTAAAGCTACGCCTCTCGTTCATTTGAGGCGGCGGAGCATAGGTTGGTTGCGTCAAAGGGTTGTAGGTTTGCAGTTCTCTTTCTCGCATAAGATTCTGTTTAGCCGCAACTTCATCGAAGAACTGACCGAAGAAGCCACCACCCTTGCCGCCACCTTTGCCACTACTTGCTGTTTGCACAGGGGGCAATGTTCTAGGGCTAACATAGGACGGCACCAATCTCATTTGCTGTTGCCGCAGTGAGGGGTTCGCGTTGTAACCTCCACCCTTGCCGCCAGCCATACTTGCGCTTTGCCTGCCGCCTCTGTAACTGCCCATGATTACACCTTAGTAATAACTTACTGGTCTACGATACACTGGTTCGTCATCCCAGTCATCCATTGTTGACCTAATCCATCCACCTTGTCGGAATCTTAATAGCGCCTGCGTGGTAGAGTCAACTAGGTCATCATGGTCGCCCGATGGGAACGAAGCACATTCCTCGATTACTTCGTCTGCCCATCTTGTCGGGGGACACCACACCACACCGCTGGCAAACAAATCCGTTACGGCGTTTACCCGTGCAATCTTGTCCTGACCCCTTGAGGGTGTGAACTCCGTTACGGGTATGCCCATAGCGCGTAGCTCGAATATCAATGGAGAGCCTGAAGCCTTGGCTTCAATAATCATCTGGTCAGGTTCCCACTCCCAGTATTTGTCATAGGCCGCACGCTTCAGTTCTGGAAACTCCAGCTTCTCTTTGAAGCTATCCAGCAGGATAAGATTGGGAATGGTCTTTCCGTCTTCGTCAGGCCAGTTGAATATTCCCCATGTCGTACACGCAGAATAGTCAGCGCGTTGTGTTTTCAGAAAAGCCGTATCCCATGACTGGATGATTGCTTCACACTCAGGCAGTTGTGATTGCGTCCATTCCTGCCACCACTCACGTTTGATAAGTGCGCCTTCTTCCGATGTCGGGTTCTGCTGATACTGTGCGTTCCATTTCGATACTGGCAGTTCAGCTTTTAATGATTCTAATTCTTCCTGTTTCCAGAATCCGGGCCATAGCGACTTTCCTGATGGAAGAATAGCTGGGAGTTCTATGACTTCCCATTCGCCTGCGCCCTCTTTCTGGATAGAGTTTTTAATTATCTGTCCTGTCAGGTCGCGCAATGACCAGCGCGTCATCACGATAATGATAGCGCCGCCGGGTTGCAGTCGCTGGCGTGGGCCAGAGGTGTACCACTCATAGACCTTGTCGTAGACATCCTTGTTGTATTGACCGACTGCCGCTTCCTGTTCGGAGTGGGGGTCGTCAATAACCAGAACGTCAGCACCCTTACCCGTGACTGCACCGCCAACACCAATAGCGAAATAGTCTCCGCCCTTGTTTGTGTTCCAGCGTCCTGCCGCCTTGCTGTCAGATGATAGCTCTATGCCCTTGAAGACTTTCTGGTAGTCGTCATTGCCAATCAGATTTCTGACCTTACGGCCAAACCCGACAGCAAGTTCTGCCGTGTGAGCAGTCTGGATTATTTTTTTTTCGGGATACTTACCCAAGAACCATGCCGGAAAAAGATAGGATGCAAACTCTGACTTGGTGTGTCGGGGTGGCATGTTGATGATAAGGCGTTTGAGTTCACCGCTGGCGACACGCTCAAATGCATCAGCCATTATTTCGTGATGGTCGCCCTTGATGAAAGCGGGCCACATGGTTTCAACGAAATCCAGAAAACTTTGCTCTGCTTTTTCCTGCGTTTTCTTTTCGTTGAGGAGTTCGAGCTTTTTAAGAAGGTCAGCTTTTTCTTCTGGCGGTAGCCTGTTTATTAAATTTTTAATTTTTTGGGGTTGCATATCAGTCTTCCACTATCGGCATACAAGCAGAAGCGTATTTAGGCTCAATCATAGCGTTGTGCGCCACTGCTTCTGCGGCACACTCTTCTAGGCTGGTATGAAATCTTGCGGACACCTCCTCATAATTATGAGGCACGTTCCCTGACGCAATGGAATAAACCACAAAGACCCAAGTGACATTCATTGAGTCAACACATCCTCATCAAGAAATACCTGAGCAACATCCAGTAGCCAACGCATGCTTGGCCCCTCTGTCATGTTGCTGGCAACGAATAGCTGGCCGTTTTTTGTCCAGCCAAGAACCACAGCCTGTGAAAGGTTGTCCTGTTCTGCGATGTCCTCAAACATTTCTGAAGCATCACTGGTGCAATCCATTGCTGGTTTCTCTGGAAACTTAATCACGTTTGACATTCCCACTCCTTCCCCAAAATGGGCGGACGCCAAAGAGGTGAAACGCCCGCCCGCGATGCATGGGAGGTATCGCCAAGCCCCCTCTAATAATTAGTTTCTCTAATAATTAGACTAGGACTAATAAATATATTATACTAATAAATATATATAATCTACATGTAGATAAAAATAGGCTAGGCAGTGATACATCTAGTTGAAGCGGCGTCAATCATCTGCCAACTGTCAATGCAGGGCGTAACAATGTCCTATATGGACGGCAGGTCTAACGTGTTAGTACGCAGATGTACCTATCAATGCCAAGATAAAAGCTTCAAGCGTCATCAAATCTACTACGAAGACAGATGCCCGCGCCAAATACGCAAAAACACGCGGTCATTGTACTACGGATAGCAGTCATGCTCAGTTTTGTTACCGCAACTCTCCTAACATGTAACCTGATAAGCCAAGACATCGTAGATGTAGGGGGGAAGTACACAACCCTCATAGTGAAACAATGCATCTTTCAGTGCCAAGGCAGGTCTATCGTCTATCAAGACACTGGCAGGTACGAGCAATGCCCCAAAATTCTCTACCATGAAGGTGGTATCCCAGAGAAAGACCTCTAAAGCCCCTCAGTGCGTTTCTAAAAAAATATATTATAGTGGGGGGTGGGACTCCTAGAAACCTCTGAGCGGCTTTCTATGTCCGTTCTAGGGGCATCTGAGCCTAGAAATAAAAAAGGGGGTGGGGGGGTCTATTTAAAACTGTTGGGATTGAGTGTGCAAAACTCTAGTACAACATGCGACTGTTGCACGCGACACACGCGCGGGTGGGGGAGGGGTGGGGTCTGGCAAAAAGTTGGATGCAACTTAGTCCCCCAGCAGAGCCGCTAGCCTTTTCTCTAGGTCACGCTCCAATTCTGCCGCCGTCTTGTCCCCATCGTGTTCTATCTCGATGCGCTCCGAAAAAACCCCACAACTTTTTCCTAAGAGTTCGAGCGCTCGAATGCGTGCGCCGTCTGTCTCCGCCCCCTCGCTTTCTTCTTGAAGCCTTTTCAAGACGTACTCACTTCGCCTAGCCATCTGCGTGCGATGCGATTGCTCTCTGTCAGCTTGTATGGCCTGAACCCTTGCCATGACCTTGCTATTGCCCGACATGAGACGGCTGGCGGCTTCCCACTGGGTTTTAGCGGAACCATTGGGCATATAGCCTGCATCACGGTATGCATCCACCAACATCTTGCCGTCTGCCACGCCTTGGCAGAATGCTTCCTGCTTTGCCGTCAATCTATCAGTGTCCTTCACTACCCTAAGATAGGGCTTCCCCTTGTCCTTATCTGTCATGTTCTGCCCCGTATTGCTTGCGCTACCGCTTGATTACGGCGGCGACCTCAAAAAAAATACACCCATAACTTATTGAAAGCAAACAGCAAATAAAGTTACATGTAATTAAATGGAATAAATGTGTATTTAGGGGTTGCAATGTGTAATTTAATCCTTATATTCATCTTATCAGCAGGGGTTGAGACACACTCCTCGCCACGCCACGCTAGCGGTAAACAAAGCGAAGCCCACGTTGCAGTGTACTAGTGACGCATGGGCAGGACGGTTTGAGGCCGTCAGGCGAACGGGGAAAAACGGCGCAACGCGCTTGGCTACCAATCCCACAACCCATATGTCGACAAGACCGCCACCACTAGGAGCCTATCCCGTAAAAACGGGATTGAGACAATGCGAAGGCCACCCGTGGCACATCACATTTTTCCCTGAATTGAAACTACCCTTGTGAAGCGGGTTAAGCTTCACCCTTTCATTCAAACAGGAGATATGAAAAATGGAAAATGTAAACCTTAATACTGACGTTGTCGCTTCAATCGTAACCAGCGAAAAGGCAATTATCCGGCGCAAAAACAAAAACGCCGATAATACCGCTCAAAACAATGTCGCACGGCTTGGCAACTATGCCGCAATCGCGGTTGAGATTGCCGACCCGAAACGCTTTCCGCGCAATAAGGGCGGCAAGAATTTATTTGATACTACAGTATCGGGTGAGATTAAACGCCAGCTAGAAAACGGCGGCGTTACTACCTCGCAAGCTAAATACTACTATCGCCATGCCGCTGACCTTGTCCGCGAATTGAAATTGAACGGCAACGCTACCGCTTCACAAGTCGCGGAGTTTTTCACAGACAATGAAATCACCAGCGAAGCAAAACTGAAGTCTTACTTCTCCGGCGATAGCGCGAAATCTGCTTATGACAAGCTACTCGACAAGGCAATCGGACGCCTGACAAAAACGGGCAAGGTATCCACCGAAGCGGCTGTATTGCTGACCGATGCAGATATTGAAAAATTCGCCGCTGATTGCAGGGCGCGGCTTGCCGATGCCCAACGTGAAACCGAAGCGGTCGAGCAGGCCGTGCAGGACAACGCAACGGTTGGCGATGTATTCGCCAAGGTCACCGCTTAATTGTGGGGGGTAGCGCCCCCACCCTTTCACTCAATCAGGAGAATATGAAATGCGAAAAGTTACAAAACAAATTGCCGAAGCTTTCAAAAACGGTAAAAGCCTGACAATTAAAAACACTAAAACAGACGGTCAATCGGTCTGGTTACACGGCAACGAGATTGCCCGAAAAACAGACTATGGAATTGAAGTAACGCTAGCCGGATGGCCTACCGTCACAACGCGCGAGCGGGTGGATGGCATCCTGCAAGTTTATCAATCAAACATGCGTATTATTCAGCGCAACGGCGAACAACGTGCAATTTCACTGGCAAGCGATTGCAAATCAGGGGTTGCTATACACGAATGCGACTGGATAAACCCCGAAAACTACCCCTGCTTCTAGGGGCATGTGAGGCGCAAGCCTCACCCTTTAAACAATCAGGAGAATATGAAATGCAGGATATAATACACTGGGCGATTATGTGCGTGGCAGGGCTGGCAAACATGCTGGCCGCTTACCTCGCCGCAACGCAATCAACCTTTGACCCTACCATTATAGGCGTGGCTGGAATGTTTGGCCTAGCTTGCTTTTTATGGGGCGGGATTAAGACAATCCAAAACCTCTAATATGTGGGGCGCAAGCCTCACCTTTTCGCGTGCAAAATTAGTTGCATGCAACTTTTTCAGGAGAAAATTATGAGACTATCAACAGCTATGAATATCATCAAAGCATCATGCACCGACCAATGGTCAGCACATGGCGGTCAATACGTCACCTGCTATCTAGAAGGTAGCGCAGGCGGCGGGAAAACCAGCGCGGTGCGGCAAGTCGCGGATGATTTGGGCGCGGTGTTTATCGACCAACGCCTGACTGACCGTGACTTCACCGAAGTGTCGGGCTGGCGTATCCCCAACGCTGACAACAGCGCGATGATACACCTGACACCTGACTGGTTCGACTTTGACCCAGCCAAAAAATATGTTCTGTTCTTTGACGAATTGCCACAGGCACCCGTCACTAATCAGAACATTGCGGCGCAGATTATCAACGAGCGGTCACTGGGCGGTCATATCCTGCCGGACAATGTCGCTATCGTATGCGCTGGCAATCCAGCAAAAGATAGGGCTGGCACCAACACCATGCCGACCCATCTGCGCGACAGGTTGACGTTTTTGCCTATTGAAAGCGACCTCGAAGACGTTGTCGGATATTTCGCGGCGAATAACCGCGACCCGCTTGTCATTGGCTACCTACGCGCACGGCCTGACAATCTGCACAAGTTTGACCGCGATGCAAAAGCATGCCCTAGCCCTCGAAGCTGGGACAAGGTCAGCACATTGCTGGGCTTTACCCTGCCCGATGGCGCGTTTCAACATGCTTTGTTTGGCACGGTTGGCGATGGGGTAGGCGCAGACTTTCTAGCCTATCGCAAGCTAACGACTAAAGCCCCTGCGATTGCTGATATTATCGCAGACCCAGATGGCACACCATTGCCGGAGGAAAGTGACGTATTGTATGCGCTATGCGCTGGCCTATCAGCTAGCCTAAAGCCCGACAATGCCACACCGATATGTGCATATCTCGACCGCATACCGCAAAAAGAAATGGTCGCCTTTGTGATGCGTGACGCTATCAATCGTGACGCAGACCTAAAGCAGGCCAAGGCGGTGCGTGACTGGGCTTTGAATGGCGGCGTTGACTTGTTCAACTAAAACTGTGGGGTTTCGCCACCCCACCTTTAAGTTTCATATAACTTTTATCAGGAGAAAATTATGGACACACAACTTAAAATTGCACGTTCACGGACGCAGGCACTTATCCGCGCGCCCTTTTATGGGGCCGTGCTTATGGGATTGCCTAGCGAAGAAGCTACAGGTCAGACCGAAACAATGGCGACCGATGGCAAGCGTGTGCTTTACGAAAGCGTATTCGTTGACGGGCTGACCGAAGATGAATTGCTGTTCGTGAATTGTCACGAAGCATTGCACGTTGCATTTTGTCACCACCTACGCAGAGGCGAGCGCGATGCCAAGCTGTGGAACATTGCCACAGATTACGCAATCAATATCCTGCTTGCGGATGCCAGCATAGGTCACATGCCAGCGGGTGGATTGCTTAACCCAGACTATCGGGACATGAGCGCGGAGCGTATCTATGACTTGCTCAGACAAGAGCAGGAGCAAAGCGGCACAAGCCCAGAACCTTGCCCGTGGGGTGAGGTTACTGAGCCGACCAATGACGATGGTTCGCCATTGTCAGCGGAGCAGGTCGAAGCGATGGAAGCTGACATTTCTCAGCGGATTATCGCGGCGGCTGACAGGGTACGGGAAGCTGGCGGCGACTTGCCGAATGCGATAAGCGACCTCATTGAGGAGTTGATGACCCCGAAGGTAGATTGGTGCGATGTACTGCGCCGATTTGCTGGCGGCGAACAGCCCGATGGCGTGACGTATCAGCGTGTCAATCGCAAGCATTTCCACCACGGGCGCATGATTATGCCCAGCATTGACCGTATTGGATGCGGCAATATCGTGGTCGGGATTGATAGTAGTGCATCACTGAGCCAGAGCGAACTGACACAGTTTGTCAGTGAACTCAACGCTGTGACCGAAGAACTGTCACCGGAAAGCGTGACCGTGATTGTCTGCGACACACGGGTGCGCGAGGTACACCACTTTGGGCAGGGCGACATCATTGATGCGCTAGACGTAAAGGGCAGGGGCGGCACACGGATTGCCCCTGTGTTTGAGTACATTGACGAGCATGGTCTGGATGTTGATAGCTTTATTTACTTCACCGACTTGTACGTTAATGACTTCCCAGCACCGCCCAGCTTTCCCACGCTATGGGTTAGCACAGGCAAGGATGACGCGCCTTTTGGCGAGGTCGTCAAGCTAGACTAATGTGGGGGGCGCAAGCCCCCTACCTTTAAGTTTCATCTAACTTTTTATCAGGAGAAAATTATGGATGATTTACAAAAAATATACACACCTCATGTTCGTGAGGAGATAACACGGATGCGTAAGGTTTACGGCATACCCCATGCTGTCATGGATGTTTTATCCAAGCAGGGGTTGCGCGGTGTTCGCTGGTCAAGCGATGCACAGGTGGAGAATTTCCACGACTATCTAGAAAGCGAGTACGGCGACAACTTTGCCGATGCCACACTTGGGTATGTTAGTGGTCTGATGCACCAGATTAGCACCGCGCGAACACGAGTGCAGAACATTACCACGGCAGGAAGATTTGAGGCTTCTCAGCGACCACTAATGGAAGACTACTTAGCTGACAATCTCAAAGCCTTGGAAAACTATTGGGACAAAATGTTTTCTCGTACAAAATGTGCGACATACCAAACGCATCGTGACAACTATATGGGCGACAGGGTTTTGTTCGCCGCTGGCACGGGTGCCTTCAATAGTGCCGTGCAAAGGAACCATGTTGAACGGCTTGATGAATTGAAGCGATGGCACAGTAGCGAAAATGGCGAAACAGAAGTTGTTGAAGAATGCCAAGGCCACTACAGCACCATCAAAGTTTTTAGAAACGATAGCGACAAGGTTGTTAGCACAGGCTGTATCGTGAAGGTTGGTCACGACTGGAAGTATCGTCAAGAACGAGACATGCACAGTGTTGTTGTTAACAGCAAGAACTACCTTGTCACACACTGCCGTAAGGTAGACCATCCTTACGTCGATGAGCCAGACCGCGATTGCTACAAGGCTCATATTGTCGGGGTCAATAAGAAAGAAATCGACTATCAGGTCGGGCATCTTGTTGTCCACAAAGGTCACAGCAAGGTAACCAAGGCTTTCAGCGCAGGTAATGGCGGCGCAAAGACTGCCAGCCAGCTACTTGACCGCAGACTTAGAAAGTCGGTTGTCGATACGTTGATGGACAATCTCTAATATGTGGGGGGTGAAAGCCCCCCCACCTTTTCAACTAAATCAGGAGAAAGATTATGACGGATGAAATTTGGCTGTCCGAAAGTTACTACACCATCACACAGAAAAAACAGGTGGATGACTGTGACTATGGCAAAGGTACAGAGTTTCGCTTTGAACACGAAGGCAAGACGCTGGCTATTGCAATCTATACTGCGCGACAAAAAGACTGCGTAGGAGAGGCCGTTCTGTCTGTGCTTGATGTCACGGATGAATACAACGATGGATACTAACGTGGGGGGCGCAAGCCCCCTGCCTTTTTGTTACATATAACTTTTTATCAGGAGAATGTTATGACTAACAACGATAAGACAGGCAAAACAATTCCAAGCAAACAAATACGCGCTTGGTTGTCAAAAAATCAGGACATTGTTGAAGATGCTTTCTACGGCGATGTCGGTGACCACTGCTCTCGGTATGAAATTTACTTTGGCGACAACATCGACTTAGAAAAGCTGATTGAATATCGGTGCAAATACACACTGAGAGAAGACACAGCCAGCGACATAATTGAAAAGCTCAAAATGATTGACCTTGCTAGGTCAGACTTTTAAGGGGGGAAAATATTATGAATAAAATTGGAAATCTTTTGTGCGGCCTAACCTTCATTGGCATGGGCGCACTGTATGCACGGGCGGCAATAGACCATTGGCTACCCCACGCAATCGGTTTAGTATTTTTGTTGGCTGGGATGTCATTTATTTACAGAGCGATTAATAGGTGGATTGATGGTTGAGAACTTTGAAAACCTTTTGGAAGCATATCGCAACGAGTGTCGGGCGGCAGGCTTGCAACCACAATCAATCGCCAACGCAGATGTTGATGTTTTTACAGGCGACTATTTCTTAGAAGATGCTGATGGCAATGTTGTTTGTTGTCTGTCTAAGGATGCTGTTGTCGTGTCAATCTTTCATTACACGGAGATAAGAAATGACCGCCAAGAGAATTAAAACCAACCGCGAATATATTGTTACAAAAATATCTGGAGATGAACGCACCCGCTTTCTGGTCGATGCAGAAAGTATGCACGGGTTGTCCGATGGGTGTGCCTTTGTTACAAGAAACCACCCTACGGCTGAACAAGTTTATCAAACCAGCCTGTCAGCAGAATATATATTAACGGAATAAGCTGGCTATCCTGAGCGCGCATCGGGGCGCGTCGAGATGTGTGGTGTGCCAGCGTTTGTTTCATGCACCATACGTCACCCGAACCAACCCCCTGCTATTAATTTAGCGGGGGGTTTTTTTTGTTACATATAACTTTTTAGAACGGATAATTTGTGTTGTAACTTCGGTCGGACGATTGCGACAAGAAAGGGTCGTATGTTTTCTCAGAGTAGGTGGACGTAGTTTTATCATAACGTAAGTCAGTCCGACCCTGTCTGCCGACCCAGCTAAACCTGCACTTCCAAACTATCACACTTGATATATCGCTTTCAGGGTCATTTCGGTGAACAGTCAACCCGACATCGGCCTTTGCATAGAACGCCGCCGAACCAGAAATATCATGGCCTGTCGGCACTGGTATGGTTCCATCAGCCAGTCGCTTCATCTTTGCTGGGTGTGCCACGAACCAGATGTGTACGTCATGTGCTTGTGCAAACACGCGCAACTTGGTCAGCATCTCGCTAACCCAGTCAGTCTCAGACATGGAGCGGTCACGTTCGATGTAATTATAAGGGTCAATCACTGCGCCCCGAATACCATAACGCAACACCGCCGCTTTGATGCGCGAGATGATGTGGTCGATAGTGCATAACGAACCATCAGCCTGATACACAAAACAGAAATTGTTAGATATAAATTTTTTGGCATCATCCAATTCATCGTGCGTCATGCGTGGCGTTACCCCGTCAAAGAAAGGCTTGCGTAGGTACTTACTTGCTAGCTTGCTTATGTGAAGGCTCGGCTCGTTCTCAAACGAGCATATCGCAAACTTCCAGTCCCTGCTCTCAGCTAGGTTAACCATAAGCTGGTCGATGAACTCCGACTTACCCGATGAGGGTATGCCAGTGACAACCGTTAGCTGTCCCTCGCGGATAGTGTACAACTCGTCCACATTTTTGTAGCCAGTCGTTTCACCCTGCCCCAGCCCGTGAGCGTATATCTCATCAACGTGCTGGAAAAAATGGTCGGGGTCATACAGACCAGAGATTGGGAGCGGCTTTGCGCCTTCAACCAGTCCGACGACCCCGTCAATCCCGTGTTCACACAGGACATCGTTTGCATCCTTACAGTCTTCTGGGTAGCTAACGACAAAGACCTTGTCTTTTCCCAGTCGCCTAGACAACTCTTCGGCAGTCGCTTCACCCGCTGGGTCTGCATCACAGGCAATTACAATGCGGTCTAGCCCCTCGATTACTTCCTTGTTGTCCCACAGATACTGAAACTTTTTATCATCAGTCGGGTCAACCTTGCCATCGACTACCTTGTTCACTGCCCCATTGGGTATGGAGACACTTGCAATACCTGCTTCAGCGAATGCAAGGCAATCCATTTCGCCTTCACAGATAACGAGCGTGTCGCCTTCAAACTTGTGCATACCAAAAAAGTTTTTGGGACTGCCCACGCAAGCAAAGTTTTTACTTTCAATACTGCGTATCTTATAGGCGGTGGGGAATTTGTCAGAAAAGTTAGGGAAAGCTAGACAGTCCTGCGTAGCCCCGGCCCCCGGTAGGAAATGTCGTATGGCCTGAACTCCAAACTTTTCTGCTGTCTCTCTGCCAATCTTCCTCAATTCAAGCCACTCAACTGCCGCATCGTCCAATGGTTTTAATAGCAACTCAGGTGATTTGGATTTGGCTGGCTCAAATGGCGATGGCTTTAGGTGCTTCTCGACTGTGAACGCACCGTCCACCCCACAATGCCAACACTTGTAACGTACATCGTTGTCGAGTATCTCGACTGACATTGACCTGTCTTTGTTTTTCTTTCGCTGACCACTGCAATGTGGGCATACTATTCTGTGTTGACCAACCCGCAGACCCTTAACGGCTTGCATAACTGGCTCTTGTTCGCTTGAATTATCTGTCATGTTAAACGCTCCCATGCTCAACACGACCAGTGTATTTCGATTTGGGGCGAGGGTCAAAAAAAGAAAAGTTATGGGTAACTTATTCTAATAATTCTATGTGCTAATAATTAGTTTTATTAATAATTATTATTTATTCTAATAAATATAATTATAACTAATAATAATACTACTGGGGGGCAGTCAAGTTATTTCTGTACTCTTCCATTTTTTTTCTGACGCTGGTCGGCTCAAGCTGTGCGAGGGAACAAACCAACTCAAAGTCTTCGCTGTCCATCCAGTCAATGACCTCTGTTCTTTTTCTTACGTCTGGTTTATTCAGGTCGTAGATAGACTGGGCAATCACTGCTCTCCACAGCCTGCACTCTGATAACTGTTCGGGGGTTCTCTCTGTCCAGCCCCCACCATATATGCTTTTCTTTGACTTGCCTGTCATTTTTGTACACCTTCCCCTGCATCGCGTCCAAGATAACGCTTTCGTCTAGGTCTGGTCGGCGGCTCGCGTAATAGATAATCATATCCACACGGACATCTGCCTCTATCTCCTCATCTAAATTGGGACACTGTTCACCAAATAATTTTAGATACTTAATAGCTTTATCTGATTTGATGAACGCTGGCCTGCCTTTTATTGTGACCAGCCTTCTAGAGTTTGCTTTGCTCGCAGGCTCCCCATAAATCGTGAAAGTTATATGAAACTTTTTATCCATTGTTACACCTATTGACACATTGTTATACATTATTATATGTTCTGGGTCATCAAGGAGCAAGCTATGAAACAATGGAAGAACAATGTGTCTGACTGGTGCATGAGGGCAAACACCAGCAGTGTGCGCCACGCAATGATTACGCTGGCAGAAAGCGAAGCCCAAGAGGGCAACAAAAAACTTGGCGAAGATATATGGGGGACAATACTAGACGACGCGAAAGACAACGAAGACTGGGCGCTTGTTGCTCACATGCTGACCTTCGGCAATAAGGTCTTAGGTGTTCAGCCCGACAAGCTAGAGGGCGAAAGATATTTTCGTAAAGAGATGGATAGAAAAAGCAATGGATAAAAGAGAAAAGACACCGTCTGCTTTGCAGGACACCGTGCGCTTTGTAAACATCGAAGGCACAGTACACGTTATTGATTTAGACAAAGAGGTTAGCGTTGAAGCGTACCGTAAGAAGATTATGGACGACCCAGTGATAGACGAGATGGGTGAATGAAGTTAACCAACAGACACAATCTGCCGGAGCCTTTTCTAGATTTTATCCGTAACGATAAATACTCGAAGGGGTCTGCGGATATAAGCGTTACACAGCTTATCGACAGCCCCCGTGTTCGCTTGCTTAATACCATCGGCAAAGACGAGATAGAAATGGATGCGGTTGACCGCGTCTGGCCCTTGTTCGGCACGGCAGTCCACCACATTTTGGAAACATCAAATCAAACTGATGGGGTTATTAAGGAAGAGCGATTGGATATGGTTATACGCGGCTGGGTTTTGTCGGGTGCGGTAGACTATCAATATCATTACGTTCAGGCTGGCCCCAAAGTAGATATCATTGACTACAAAGTTACCAGCGCATGGTCGGTCATGCTGGGCAAGGAAGACTGGGAGCGGCAGTTAAACTGCTACGCACACCTGATTGAGAGCCAATGCCCCAGCAAGGTAAACAAGCTACAGATATGCGCGATACTCAGAGACTGGCAACGCAAGAAAGCAGAGACTGACCCCTCATATCCACAAGCACCAGTAGCGATGGTAGATGTGCCTATCTGGGCTTACGACCAGCGCGTTATGTATTTAAACGAGCGCATGACACTGCATCAAGATGCACAGCAAGCATGGGACACGAACCAAGAGTTGCCGCTGTGTAGCACAGAAGAAATGTGGGAGAAGCCCGACACCTTTGCTGTCAAAAAGGCCAAACAGAAACGAGCATTGCGCGTGCTGAACTCATTTGAAAAAGCACAACACTATATCTCAGACCAGCCCAACCCCTCTGGACTGAGCATTGAAACTAGAACGGGCGCACGGACGAGGTGCGAGGGAAATTATTGCAATGTCGCAGACATATGCAAGCGCATGGGAGCGTAAGATGGAAGACGGAAAAGAAAACTCAGCCAAGTATACGGTTGTCAAGAACATGCCAGTCCCGCCAAGGCAGGGGCGCAAGTCTAAGTATATCGAACTGAATGGCATGTTAGGACAAATGGACATAGGTGACATGATTGAAGTTAGGACGGAGCCTGAGAGGGTCAACGCCGCCATCCGATTGCGAGAGGCAGGCTTTGGCGTGGCTTGTCGAAAATGCCCAAACGGGTGGCGCATTTGGAAGTTAGAACCCCAATGGAAGAAAAAGGCTAACAAACATGGCTACTAAAAAAGTTACATCCAACAAAGCTTCAGCGTGGGACGAACACAGCAAACTAGGCAGGGCGGTTGTTGAACTGAATGAAATCAACAGGACGCATGGCGTTGATATGCGCGGCGGCAAAAAATATACGATGGTCAAAGACCGCGTAGAAATTTTCCGCAAACACTTTCACCTAGACTTAGGCATCGAAACATTCATCGAATATTGCGATGACACATTTGTCAGAATGAAAGCCATCATCACAGAACGCGTAAAGTTTGGGGACACCTACCACATCAGGGTTATTGGTTCAGGTCATGCAGAAGAACTGCGCGGGTCAACCAATGTAAACAAAACATCAGCCCTAGAAAACGCGGAGACTGGTGCAATCGGTAGGGCGTTAGCAAGCATTGGTTTAGCTGGCGGTGAGTACGCATCAGCCAATGAGATGGAAGCTGTAAGCCGCAAGGAAGAGGTGCAGAAATCTCCGCCACCAAAGGCTACGCCGACAGAGAAGGTAGAGCCAGTCAAGGAAGCAGAAGCCATTGTTATAAACCCCGATGGCGTTGAGACAGGGGTTGTTGCAGAAGGAGAAGCACGACTTGAGGACTTGGTACTTGAGGCTTTCAAGACGTTTATCCCTACTTGCGACACAGATAAACACCTTGACGCCTTTCTAGAAATGAACAACGAGCCTATCAAGGTGCTTCAAAATTCTGACCGATGGGATGAGTTTTGTGAACTTGGCAAGCGACAACGAGTAAGAATTAAACAGGTAACTAAAGGAGATACAGATGAGTGATAATCGTTACCCGCCTAGTGGCGCACTGTTTACAGTTGATGAAGAGAAACGCAAGAGCGAGAAGTCGCCCCACTATCAGGGGGATTTTGAGTTACCGCGTGAGGTGGTTGAGGATTTGTATAAGCAAATACAAAGTGACCCGACTGCAGACAGAGCCAAGTGTAGGCTGGTCGGTTGGAGACAAACTGCCCGCAAGTCAGGCAATACTTTTGTAAGTATCAAAGCAAATGTCTTTGAAGAAAAACCTTTCAAAGCCCCCTTCTAGAATACGAAGTGAACGCTACCTAAAGACCTTGCGAGGGCAACCTTGCTTGGTCTGCGGGGCGGGGGGAGAGGCGCATCACGTTACCTTTGCTGAACCAAAAGCTATGGCTAAGAAAGTAGGAGATAACTGGTGCGTACCCCTTTGCCACAAACACCACATGGAACTACACGGACACGGCAAGGAGACACAGTGGTGGGCGTTGCAGGGGGTAGACCCAATAGAGTGGGCGAAGGACAGTTGGGAACAATTCAATGAGTGAAGAGGTCATTAAGTACAAGAAGCGCATGGGGCAACTAAAAAGTTTTAGGGAACTTTTTATAGGCAAGTACACCCCAAGCGACATTGATTTGGCCTATGAGATAGGCGGCAGAGTTTTTGTTTTTGGTGAATTAAAATTAGCTGGCGTTGAGGTTCCAACGGGACAGCGTCTATTGCTTCAGCATATAGGCGAGGCACTGTTTGAGGCTGGCAAGAATGTTCTTTTGTTTGTAGCCGAACACGACACAAGTCCTGATGAAGTTATAAATGTTGGCGAACTGCCCGTGACTTATATGTGGTACACGCACGGCGGCAAAGTCAGGACAATGGAAGATGTAAACCGCAATGTACGGGATGTTTGTAACCAGTATGTGCGTAGATTTGTACCAGATTTGTGAGGAATTATGAGCGAATATAGAGAAGCCGCACTGTCCTTTGAGGCAGTTAAGATTGGGATGACGCAGAACAGGGAAGGAATAATACTGCGCCTTGCTGTTCACCCACAAGAATGTCCACCGAAGTTACACACTGACTTTGTCGGACAGCGTTATGGTGTGGCGCTAGTTGCATTGGCGGATGACGAGACACCGAAACACGCGCCAGAACTTGAGGAAATCAGGAAGCTAAAGGCAAGCGCAGGCGCGCTATGTCGTGATACGGACTTTCAGGTTTTCCTTGGGGCCGAGTCGGAAGACTCTGCAACGACCATATTGCGAACTAAATTAGGCGTGCAATCCCGCAGTGAGTTTGATGACAATGCAGACGCAAGAGTTAGGTTTGTTAACCTAAGAGAGGAGTTTCAAGCATGGCTGAAGAAGAAAAAGTAATCCCTGAGAAAGAACAGAACGAATTTATAACGCTGTTGGAAGCAACACAAATTCTAGGGGTGACCAGAAAAACTATTTACAATCTGATGCAAGAGGATGAGAGCTTTCCAAAACCTTTTTCTTTGGCAATTACAGTCAGTGCGCGAGGTCGCCGGAACTATCGTTTTGATAGAGGGGAGTTGGTCGAATGGGTCAAGACAAGACGAGTGAAGTAATCAGGTCTATCGAAGAAAAGTTTGGTGTAACTTTACACAACATGTCTGAGAAGTATTGCGTTGATTATGTCGCCGTAAAGCAAGGCGAAATAGTTAGCTTTGTTGAGGTCAGACAATGCGGAGATTTGTTTTCTGCATACATTCCCTTGGATGTGACAAAGAACGCAGTGATATTACAAATGCTAACAGGCAAACCAGTCATCATGTTCATGCAGTGGCCTGACGAAGTAACATGGATTGATTTGACCCAGCAGTTTCCATACATAGTCGGCGGTCAAAAGCAAGACGATGCGTTTATGGAAGTGGAGCCGTGTGCAGTTATACCGAAGACAATGTTTAGAAGTGTGGAAGAGATAGAGGTTTAGGTATGGAGCGTAAAACAAAAGAGTTTTTCAAGGATAAAAAAGACAATCCTTTTGCCACCACTGACCACGAAGGCCGCGATGGGAAAAATAAAACTCGCCCGATATACCGCAAACATGGCTTACATGTGCTTGCAGAAAGAGCAGAAGCAGGCGACCCAACAGCAAAGAAACAACTCCGCAATGGCAAGTATGCTTTCCCTCATCTCAGGAACTTTGACAAGCTACCGGAACTCAAGGGCGAAATGCTGATTGATAATTTTATCTCCGCACTTACAACCCACCCCAAGCACCTGTATGCAAACTATAAAAGCAAAGAGAACCAAAGAGTGATGAAGCATCTCGCCTTGTTTCTCAAGCGGGCGCACAGGTTTAAGGTTGACGATGACTTGGTTGAAAGGGTTTTGTTCGATAGCGCAACCGCACAATGGGAGAAAATTTTTGACGTAATCAACAACGCCATCCCACCCTTTGACAATATGTGGATTGAGGGAGAGCGTAACTCTCGCTTGTTTCAGCGCTGGAGAAACGATGAGACACACTTTGCCCCAGAATGGGTGGGCTGGCACATCCAACGCGGGGGAACCGTAAGAGGCCACGAGGTAGGCTCGACCTACCCTGACTGCCTTGTCAGGCCGTCTAGCGTTTATCAAGTACCAGACGACACGATTGTCGTTCAAAAATATATGAAGCCCACGCGTCACGCGGTTGAAAATCTTTCATACTTTATTCCAAAAACTTGCTATGTCTTTACAAGTAAAAAGCACATGGCAAAGATACCTGACCAAGGGCCAAAATCATTTAAGTGTTTTGGAGAAACTTGGGCAAAAGAAATAAAAGAATTTGCCCCAACGCACATACGCCAGAACCTTGGCAAAAGAATTATCTCACAAATAGGCATGGCATATAATCTTGATGACTATGGGTTTTTGCTTGGAGATGCAGACATTCTTGAGCCGACAGTAACGGCCTCCACGGATATGTATGAAGATGATATTCGTATGTTGGCGTGGCTGTTCAGTGAGTTAAACTTTGCATGGCGTGAAGTTAAACCTATTGGCAAACCGACACGCAAGAACAGGGCGAACAATCTAATCAATCCGACTATCGACCTGAAGACAATAGAGATAGAACTGCCCAAGCCCAACGGTATTGCACTACGCCCAACAACACCAAGCGAGGACGCCTGTCGCAAACTCCACTGGGTCATTGGTCACATGCGTACATACAAAGACGGTCGGACTGTGTGGATTAAGCCACATCAACGAGGTAACGCAAAGTTTGGTGAAGTAATTAAAGATTACTCATTAAAGAAAGCCAGCTAATTACCTATACAATTCTGACACAACCATGTTGCCGCGCTGTGTTGCACGTTGCAGTTGCTCGTCTATCTTGTCGAGCATCTTTCGTTTGGTGACATCAGGGATGCGGGGGTTCTTGGCTATCTGTGCTTTCTTTCTTATCAATCTGTTTCTCGCATTGTTGGTAGCTTTCATACGACCAAGAAGTTTTAGCTCTTTTTGATATTGAGAGCGTATATATTCTATTCTGTTTTTATCCTTGCGGGTGATGGCATCTTTTAAATCTGCCTCTATCTGTAGTATCTGGTCACGCCCCTCAATAAATCTGGTCGTATCTTCTCTGGTGCTAATTGAGCCTATGAGTTTACGAGTGAAGGGGATTTGTCTTAGCCCCTCTTCACTAAACAGCGAGGCAGGGTCATCTACGGTATTAAACGCAAAGCGCCCAGACCGTTCAACAAATCGCCCAACGCCACCCGTTAAGAACCCATACCAGTATTCCATTACGTCAGGTGACCAATCAATAAGACCCGACTTGGCTGGTGAGCCGCCCGTTGCAGTGTTCAGGAAATCGGCAGTGTTCTTAAATACTGGAGATGTTGTTGACCAATAAAGCTGACTGTCTGGTTTTTGTATTCCAAATGGGGAGCCTTCTTTGTAAACAGGCTTGTTTGCGAAGTCTTTGTTTTCATAAAGGTCAACGAATGGGTCGGTAACAGTGGGAGATAAAAAGTTTCCTAGGCTTTCAGTGCCGCCAATCGGATTGACTGCGTCAACAAATGTGCCAAAGAAGGAGTTGGTGAACTGACCATTTGTGTATCCGCCACGACCTCTTCTTGAAAGACTGCGCCCCATGTTTACAGCAAAGTTGAGGCCGTATGGCATCGGTATACTTAAATACTCTCTGCCCCCCAGACCGTTAAGTTTAATAACAAAGTTATGTTCGAGTACATGGTCTGGTATTTTGTCTACCATTTTCTGGCCGTCTTCATCATCTTCAGACATAAGCGCCAAGAGTTGGTCTTGCAAGAACCCGGCGACGACAGCGCCCATCCATATAGCCCGAACTTTTTTGCTTCTAACAGCGGCAGACATTAGCGCAAAACTACCTTGGATAGATGCGTTATAGAAAAGATACAAAGAGTTCATAAGAACTTTTTGGTCACCGCCCTTGGAAAAGTTAACTGTAACATTTCGTGCGGCCTGACCAGCCCTCGCCCGCGTAAAGCCCTTCTCCCGCAATGTCTTGTAGGTCGCAACGCGGATGGCGTTTTCTATAACATTGTTGTAATTTTCAACCAGCTTGGCAAGCGGAGTATCTGTTAATCTGTTAACACCTTTCTTGAATTGACTGACCAGCTTTGGGTCATCAGCCGTACCCAATATCTCGTCCATGTTGCCTAGCTTTTGTTCTAGGCTGTCAATCATGTTGAGCGCACTCTGCCCGCCATCTTCTAGGAACTCTTGATACACCTGAGATAGCTCGTTTGTTTCTCCCGCTCTTATGATGCCGCGTAATTTTATCACGGTTGAAGGCAACTCTTTAAGAACTGCCTTGGTTATGCCTGCTATCTCAGTAGCATTTATGTTTGTTAGGCCAGTTGAAATATCTCGCAAGAAGTTAGTTACAAAGAACTCAGGGTTATAACTTGTATTAATACTGGACAGATACCTGTTAACAGAAGTCATTGCCTTTACAAGGAACATTGAATTATCTGGCCCCAAGCCAGTCGCGCCTTTGAGTGCTTTGGCAATGCGAGGGTCAAGCACATTTATTTGCACTTCTTCGCCATTGACCTTGACAGTCATTATGCTGGGGTCGTTTTTATCAATGCTACTTACTGTTTTAACGTAGCCATTCTTGCTTAGAACTCTTCGGGTCTTTACCTTCTGCTCAACATTAGCAACACCCTCTACAACACTTCTGTAATCCTCGCCCCTCTCTACGGAAACTGACTCACCCTCATCCAAGATGTTGTCTATTCTGGACAACAAGTCTTGCCTTTCGGCCTCACTTATTCTGGCGTTGCCCTGTATTTCTTGTGCTAATTCTTCACGGGTTTTGGTAACTTCTGATACTGACCCAAAGTCTTCGACTGTCTTTGTGGTGCTAACTGCCTCAGTCTTGTCTATCATTTTAAGAAATGTCTGACCTACCAAGTTGCGCTGTCCACGGTCTATTGCTCTTTCGTGCTGATTAAATAAAGAAGCAATAAGATTATCTGGGTAGCTACCACGGCCCAAGGCCGCTATGTATTCTTTACCTTTCGCCCCGTACTTATTGGCAGTCTTTCTTCTTATTTCTGCAACCTCTGCCTCAGTCTTGTCTGGGTCAATTTCCAAAAAGCCCTTGAGCGGTACATAATTTTGATACTGCGGGTAAGGCACCCGTGTTTGCGTGCCTTCATATGTAAGCTCTTGTTTTCTGTCTGGCTCAAGACCAGTTTCAATGTTCATCTTTCTTGTAGCTTCTACAACATCCTGAACGTCTTTTGATATTTGCTCTAGCTGGGCGCGGGCGTTTTCATCTGCGCCAACTATATTGAGTATCGCGTCAGCCTCTGCGTCTGTCATGCCCGAACCGCTATCGTTCCGTTCATCTATCTGACGTATGTATGCGTTTCTTTCTTTTGCATGCATGGCAAACAAGTATGCTTCTGCTAGCGCAAGCTCTGGTTTCCTGCCTATTTGAATTAGACTTGCATAAAATCCCTTGCCATCTTTGCCCTGTATCGCTTCAAGAGATGCTTGCAACGCGGGATTTACAGGCAGGGATTTAATCCTTTCCAGTATGGGGGTAAACAATATGTCCCGCGCTCTGCCAAGCATGTACCCTGTCTTGTTGTGGTACTGTTCTTCCATGAGATAGGTGTCAAACATCTCTGGAACTTCAAAGCCAGCCTTGCGTATCTCATCTATAAACTGTCCAACAGGCAAAAAGGCGTCTTGTAATTTAGTTATTAAGTTATCTGTAACTTCTTTGGCGTCAATGTCTCCGAACAGACCTGTTGAGGCTATGGCTTTAATCGGAACGCCTAGCACCTTCGACATAAACTCCGCGTTTTTGCCATACAGATACACGCCCTTTGCATTGTCCACTTGTGTTGTGGCTTCTGGGCTTGCCGTAACTGTTGGATGTGTGGGGAGCAGGCTGTATTTATCTCCCGGCTTGAATTTGTTTTCGACTTTGCCCGTTTCTATAGCCTCGGTTATCATATCTTGTGTGCCGATGGCGCGGCCAAGATTGTTTCGAGCTTGGTTGTAGGCCATAGGCATAGTTGTGGTGATAAAGTTAACTTTGCTCGCCAGTATTTCTGGGTCTGATACCACAAGTTTAGGAGTGGCATTAACTATATCTTCGACTTCGTTTATAAATGCTCGGCGCATTATTGTACGCATGACCAAGTTCTTATTGAGGCCGTTGTTGCCGAACCAGTACAACTCAGTGGTAAAGGATTCAGTTGGATAGACTGGGCTTCTGGCCCTAACCTTTTGCGTAACCTGTATTACACCGTTTATTTTCTTTAATTTGATTTCATTTATCGTGCGCTCATTTCCGCGTTGCAAGACGGGGATGCGGATTGGAACACCCCCTTGCTGGTCTAGCTGGCGCATCATTGCATCCATTGCGTCCTTTGCGCTGGGATAACTACTGCCTTTTACATAAGCCGCATCTTTGCCTCCGCCCTCTATATGAGCAAGGCCGTGGTTCGTGCCACTTTCTTCTCCGTTGATAATATGCCTGCCGTTTGTAAGGGCAATCACCTTGGCGACCCCATCCCTATCTACAAACTGACCAAATATAGGTGTGCCTACGCTGTTAGGTATTAGTTCAAACTCACTACGCACGACACTGTATTTAATTTCTCCACCATCTTGTGGAATTTGTCGTGCTGGCATGGCCTCTAAAAAGTCTTCTGCCGTTTCTATATTTATTTCTGTGTCAACAGCGCCCTCTTCTGTCGCCTGTACAATGCCTGCGTCTTCCTCTGGGGATTCCCCAGTGACTATCTCGCGCGCGGCTTCCATTGCGCTTTCTTTCACAGCTTCTGTGACTGGCAGGGCGGCACCCAACTCTCTTATTCTTGCTCTATTTTCTGCGCTTGCTATTTCACCGCTTTCGATGCTGGCAAATATATCGTCGGGACTTGCAAAGCCCGTGTCCCTGAACCCGCTCATAACAGCTTTGAAAAAATCAATTATTCTGTCGAACAATGTTTTGGTTGTACCCACAACCTTTAGCTGACCGCCCGCATACATGCGGAACATCTCTGCAATAGCCTCTTCTACTATTGTCGCCTCATCTCTGCCTCTATACATATCTGCGGCGCGGTCATAGAACGTGTATTCGCGTAACTCTGTTGAGCCATCGCTGTTTACTTTTACAAACTTTCTGGTCTTGGCGGCTTTTGTAAGTGTCGCCCACTCCTGTTGTGTAAACAAACCTATGTCAAATAGCGCATGCAGTAGTTCATGGTTTGCCACGCCCATGACGGTGGCCTCAAACTCTTGAGGGTCTGCGTCTAAGCCATGCATTGCCGTTGCTAGTGTAATAATTTTTTCGCTTGGGTTATATGAGCCTTGTGCCAAAAAGCCTTTTGGCCCATCTAGTTTTGCCACAACCTCCACCGCCTCAAGGTCTTGGTCTATGCCTATTTCTTTTATTCTTTTCTTAACAGCAGTCTCTACCTCTTGCCGCGCGTTCTCAAACTTTGTTGTTACCCTGATTGCTTCATCACGCTTAGTTCTCGCGGCATTTTGGGCATCGGTATTTAGCTGTGGCCCCTGCTTCGACCTAGCCGTTTTGCGCCTTGCTCTTTGAGCCTTGAGTATTTTTGCCAATCTATCTAATTCAGACTGACCTTCCGCTACACGCGAGCGGGCATCCTCTATTTCAGATATGGCTTTCTTGTATTTCTCTGGCTGGCTCTGCTCAAACTTTGCAATCTTGTTTTCTTCTTTTGCTATTTGCCTTTCTGCCGCCTCAACAGAGGTTTGTAACTCAGAAACCCTTTGCTCAAGCTCTCGTAGTGGCCGAGCTTTTGTTTCTGCATCGGCAGTCGCGGCGTATTTGTTTCTTTTATATTCTTCTATTACCCCGTCTGCGACCATTCTCTTTCTGATGGCAACAGCGCCAGCACGATTAACTTTGCTGACCTTCATAATGTCCTGAACACTTACGTTGGCGTTTTCTACAACCTCGCCTTCGTTATTTCTGGTTTGTGCAATAGATAGGCGTACAGCCTTTTCATACTGCGACCATCTAAATCCATCAGGTTTTTCAAAGTATGTCTCTGGTGCGCCGTCTAGGGTTCCCCTGAATGTTAGGGGCTTTTGTTGCCTTGCAATGCGGTTTGCGGCTGTCTTTCCCAGAATCTCTTGTACTTCTGGTAGCTCGATATCTCTACCGGGTTCCGGGTCACCACGTTCTTTTCGCGTATCCCGAACTTTTTTCTGCTCATTCTTTTTTAAATGCGCGATTTTTACAGGAGAAAAGTTGGTTGCAACTTCCTCCTTAATGCCAGAAATAACTGAAGCCCTGCTTTCAGGTGGTATGTTTTCATCATTAAAAGGTATGGACTGCTGTTCAATAACACCAATCTGTGGGTCATCAATTTCCTCAAGGTTTGTGGCCCTGTTTGATTGTAGGTCATATTCCTCTTGCTGTGCTATCTTGGCCGCAGTCGGAACCTTGTCTTCTTTTTGGTCTTGCTTTAGCTGTGTCTGCGCTACCGTGTCTTCCTTGTCACGTTTAACGGAGTCAATCGTTCCGCGCACCGTGCCGCCAACAATACCAGCGGCAACGCCCACCTCAAGATATTCTTTGTACGCTTCTTCACTATCAATAGGTTTGCCAGCCTGAATGCGGGTAAGAATTGTTTGCCCTATTTCGGTTGGCATTTCAGCTATCGCACCTTTAAATGCACCTGCCCCCGCCCTTTTTGCAATCTCTTTCTTGATGCTCTCGCCAGCAACGCCTGATATGTTTTTTGCCCCAACAAAGGCCTTTTTAGTCAGAAGGGGTTTGGCTATCTTGCCGCCCAAGCCAAGAACTATCCTGTCACCAAGGGTGTCCAAGAATGTTGCGGGCAGTGCAAACAGCGCCGCCGCCCCATCATCAACGTGAGGCAGTATTCCTTCCGCCACACTTTGGTCTTGCTCAAGTAGATTTTCACCAAATAAAACAGGATAGTTTAGGGCCGCGCCTGCGCTTGCACTAAGAATAGTTGCGCCAGTGCCAGCCAGCCCCAACGCAGGAGCCGCAACAGCCGCCGCTCCCGCGCCACCAGCAGTAGGCACCAAGGTTGCAATGCCTTGTCCTAGCGTTTCTCCAACATAAGTGAGGCCAGAGCTAATGCCCGAAACATCTTCAAGGCGTGTGGCGTATTGCGCTACGTCCTGTAGCTCTGCCTCGTTGTGGGCGACAACCTCTTCACCATATTCTTCAAGACCCTTGAAGCCTATGTTTTCTCCGACAGACTGGAGCGCCCTGCCAAACATCATTTGCGTTTGGTCTACGCCCATGCTCAAGCCCCTGCCAAAAGCGGTTCCCGGCGGGTTGGTTACCTCTTCTATCTCTTGTTCTGATATTTGCAGAATATCGCCCCGTTGGGCGACAAGGTTCTTGAATTTTTCTAGCTCTTGCGCCGTGGGTGTATTACCAGCAATCTGCGCTTGATATACCTGTCCACTTTTACCTAATCGAAGTATCTGACCCATATCATCACTAAGACGCTAAACTTCCAAGATTTACGGTTGGTGAACTGCCGCCGGATAACGCGGTTATTCTATCCTGAATTGCAGTTACAATGGTTTTAACATCAAGGCCATAATCTGTTCCAAGCTCTTGCCCCTTCCGAATTTCTGTAAGTAGCTTAGTAAGCTCACCTAGGTCTTCAATGTCGGTGTCTGTCGCCGCCGCCGCTTTCTGCAAAGCTATCTCTGTATCAAGAACATCTGATAGCCCTGTCTGGTATCTATCAGACGCATCTTGATACGCCTGTATGCCAGCCACGCCAGCCTTACCTAGCGCCTCACCAAAGCCGCCTTCGGTGGGTTGCATGAGGGTAAAGCCTGCCTGTGCCAGTGCAAGATACTTGTCCATGTCTGCGCTTTTTTGACGTTGCTCCATCAAATCCATGATGCGGTCTTGGATTGTTCCCGACTCGTCTGGTGCCGCCGCAAGTCTTGGCGTCTTAGGTATTTGTTTTTCTCTTTCCTCTGCCTCCTCAAAAGGCATCGGGGGTTTTGGAGAGGTTGGGCGCTGGGCGGGCGGCAGTCTTGACTGCTGTCTAATGCTAGCGCCCATTGGTGCTGGGGCGGATGATGCCTGACCCTGCGCTATATTTGAGCTAGCCGTGCGAGAGCGTTGCAATAATCGCTGTTGCCTAGGGTTAAGATTGGGATTTATTGGCGGCAACGATGAGGATGCAACTGGCGCTGGAAGCGGCGTGTTTCTGCTCTGCGCCCTTCTTGTTGCACCTCTAACTTGCGTCTGTGGTGTTGTTGCTCCCACAGGTGGTGTCGTTGCGGCCTGTGCTGACATACCGAAAAGGCCACCGCCACCACTTGGTTGAAATGAGGCAGGCTGTGCTGTCTGGCTTGCGCCAGCACTTCTTTGATTATAAGCATTTAAGGCTTGGGTAAATGTCATTCCGCCTGACCTTGGTGTAATCGGAATGTTTCTTGCCAATAGTTCGGCTTCATACTCCTGCGGTGTCTGGCCCCGTTTAGCGGCCATGTCTATAATATCTTGAGTTGAAAACCCTGAGCCTCGTGTACCCAGTTGTGTGTTGCCAACATAAAACATCGGCATACCGCCAGTGAGTCCGCCACTCTGCATACCCATAACCTCACCGCTCATCGGCTCTTGCATTTGGGCAATGCCTGTATTCATAGCCATGTCTGTTTGCGGAGCCATAGCTTGTGCCATTGCACCAATACCACCCTGCGGTGCGCCTGCGGCGGCTACGAGCTTCTCTGCAACTGTGGGCTGGCCTTGCGCCTGTTGAGCCTCGAAGGTCTGTTTCATTCGCTGTCTGCGATTTAGCTCTGACAGCACCAAGAATTGCGGAGCCTGACCGCTCGGCATTTGCATTTCCCTAATAAGCTGGTCTTGAGAGAAATCTTTTAGGGCTTCTTGTACCTCAATTATGTTCATTTACTGCCCCTGCAAAGCCTTATACAAACTTACCCCACCTATACCAGCACCTAGAGCTTGCTGTAGTGGGTTTACCTGCAACAAGCGTTGCTCCGTCAGTCCCATCTGTGATGGCATACCACGCAGTATGCCACTCAAGAAGCCTAGCTGGTCGCGTCCATAGCCTTGTTGCCTCAAGAAATCTTCATAAGCTAGGTCTTGTGCGGCCTGCTCTCGCAAATCCATCTGCTTGCCCACAGATGCAAGAGCCTCAATCGCCTGCATGTCACCAGCGCGAGCCATCTCCTGTAACTTGGCTAACTGTGCGGCCTGTGCGCCAGAGGCTTCTGCGGCAGTTATTCCGAATGTTGCCGCCGCCCTATCTTCTTGAGCCTGATTTGCCTGCACCCTAGCGGCGTCCTCGTACTGGGACGCTTGAATCCTAGCTCTTTCTGCGGCGGCTTGGTCGCCAGCACGGGCAAACTCTGAGGCTTGCGCTCGCTCCCTCTCTGCAAGCTCTCCAAGTCTCCGGCCCTCTTGCTCCATCATTACGCTACGGTCTTGACCAAACATGGTTGCCGCTTGCTCAAACGCCTGCTGTTGCCCTTGGGCCTGTATATCGCCAAGCTGGTCTTGCAAGTCTTCTTCGGCACGCATGTCCTGAAGAAACTTTCTGCCGCTTTCCAAGCCGCCTGACTGACGTATTGCTTGTGCATCTCTGGTGGATTGACTGCGTTGAAAGTCTCGCCTTGCCGCATCCTTCTGTCTGTCTACAACATTCTGCATGTATGGCGACATATAGTCTGACACAACATTAGGGTCAGTAAATTTTTGTACATCTTGAAACTGAAACTCAGAGAACTGCGTTGGGTCACGATAGTTGTAGCCCTCAAAGCCACCAAACCTACCAAATTGAAACGGCTGTGCGCCTGCTCCTGTTCGCTGACTTTCGAGAAACCCTAGATTGTCGCGGGTTGCGCCCATCGCCTCAAAGGTTCCGGGCTGACCTGCGCCAAATACATTGCGAACTGCTTGGTTGGCAATTTGTGTGTCAGCACCCAAATCAGATATGCGCTGACCGCTATAGGGTGTATACGCACGATTGCTTTCTGCCTCTGCTCTATTTGCCAGATTAATAATATAAGGCTCAAGATACTCAGGCAGATTTGTTTGCGTTACATTAGATGTCGTTTGTGATGGCCCGCCGCCACCTTTGCCGTAGCACAGATGCCCGTTCAGCTTTCTGTCCAGCCACTCGTTTTCGACTTCTATTGTCTGACCTAAGAGGTCGTCAAACTTTGATTTGTTTTGGTTCGTCATCATAAGGTTCACCAATGTCACATTTATACGCGATGTAATTTACTTTCCATCCAAACTTTTCTAACGCCTTACCCCAGCCTTTTCTTCCGTATCCTTCTAGGTGTTGGCAGTTGTGGTCTTTTGCATATCGCGTCAAAATCTCTAACGCATCTGATAACCACTCCGACATCTTTGCACCGCCAACCCAGTCCATGCTTAGTGTTTTGCAGTTCGGCATCCTGACTATTCTAGTGGTAAACGCCGCGACAGGCTTATCTTCATCAAGAACAAACCAAAGCTCGTACATTCCATTTTGTATGCCTTCATACACATCGGTAATGTGATACGAGTGTCGTTGGGTTTTTACCGCATCTTCTAGTAACGCCCTTGCATCAGGCCACGCCGCGTCAAGAGCGTCCCGTGGGACAACAGTTACAATCATACGGGCAACATGGCCTCCTCTGGCACAGCGGGTGGTTGCTCTGTCATGCCCGTTCTGGCAGTCCTCACCCTATCCATCATGTCATACAGCGCCTTTGCGCCTGCGTCTGACGAGCCGTTTCCTATCCCGCTTACTACATCTGCGGGCAGAACAAACTCATCATTAGAGAGAAGCACATCCTGCTCACCCTCTATGTTTGCGGGTATCATGTCATCCATTCCGTCACCCGCGCCACGCTGTAATCCTTCACCATCAGCCATTAAGTTTGCACCAAACTGACCGCTACGCACCCTGCCAACCAAGTCTTCAAGAGCGTCTTCTCCAAACTTAGATACAAACATTGCTAAGTCATCTTGCGGTGTTGCCGACATGCCCGCTATTGCGCGGACAGCATCAGAGATAATTTCTTTGTCATTCTTGCCAGTGTCCATTGCGCCAGTGTCCATCATGGATGTAATGCCGCCTTCTTGCATGTAACCCATTTTGTTTCTAACGCCCTCTGGCAACTTGCGTATGCCGGGATTCTCGTCTGCTGATGGTAGAGATTTTAGACCACCGCCTTCTGCTAACGTGAGCAGACCCTCTCGCGCCTTGGGCAATTCAAATCCATAGTCTGCTTCCATGCCTGTACGCATGTCTCCGCCCATAGGCGTGCCTCTGTCCCGTGGAGCCTGACCCGGCTTGTAGTTTATTTTTCTTTTGTTTATGTCTATTGGCTCTATAGGTTGCATAGCCTGTGCTGAAAGACCGCCCGCCAGAGCTTGCGGTGCGGTGGCTAGTGCAATATCTTTAAGACCAGCTTGTGGCACTGACATTGCGGCCTGACTTATAGCTTCGGTGGCTGGAAGGACTGGCCCCGAAACGCCCGTTGGAAGCGGGCCTATTCCACTTGATGGTAAACTTTGTGCAATTTGCCTCTTTGCTATGTCTTGCGCTATGTTTCCCTGCGCCCCACCTGTTATGGCGTCTGCCCCTGCGGTTAATTGTGCGTCAGTTACGCCCGCTGGAAGCTCTCCTGCGCCGCCCATGCCGCCTAAAAACTTTCCAGCCACACCCGCAGTCAAGCCAGATGTCAGACCAGTGCCAAGTGCAGTTTCCAAATCATCGCCCTGTGCCAAAGAACCGAGGCCAGCGCCCAACCCAGCGAGAGCCGCGCCAGTTCCAACAGAGCCAAGCCCCAAAGCCCCTAGACCTGCGGCCACACCCCCGCTTCCAAGAAGCGCAGGCGCTAATATTGAACCTATAAGTGGAAGAACCATGTCACTCTCCTATGTGGGCGTATTCTGACTTGGCATCAAAAGACGGGCAAGCTTTGTCAGAAAAGTCCCTGTGTCCATATATTATCGCACTAGGGTAACTTTTTTTCAACAAGCCCAATAAAGTTTCTAGCGATACTTTCTGCTCGTCTGTACGGGTATCTTCGGCAGTGCCATTTTCTGAAACACCGCCCACATAGCATACGCCTATAGAGGTGGCGTTCTTGCCCTTGCAGTGTGCGCCTGACCGTTCTTGGGGTCTACCCACCCCTATATCGCCATCAAGCTCTACAACAAAGTGATAGCCTATGTCTGACCATTTGTTGTCTTCTACATGCCACCTTCTAATCTCTGCTGTATCTACGACCCGTCCTTTTGGGGTGGCTGAACAGTGTACAATTATCTCGCTTATGTCTCTCACTTGACGCTCCTTGCCTTATCTATTGCCCGTGAGCCAAACCAGAAGCTAATTATCGCGGCGAATATAGCCTTGGTGTCTTCGTCCCACAGTATTTGCAGTGACTCGCCTACACCCATACCACTATTCAACGCCTCTCTTAGCAGGGTTATTTCTATGGCTAAGAATAGCCCAAAGAAACAATATGTAATTACAGGCCGCACTGAGCGTTGCAGGGCAGATATAATTCCTTCGCCCCTGTTGATACTAATGTCGTGCTGTATCAGCCTTTCATGTTCTTTGTCTGACGCCTGCGCCTCATGTGCCTTGAGTTCAAAGTCATAGCCGTCTTTGCGTAGCTCTGCCGCGCACTTCATTTTCTCTAACTCAAACTTCTGATTGCTCTTTTGTTTGAAGTGGTCAGCAATCGCAGGGGCTGTACTGCTAGCAAATCCAATTAAAGAACCTATTACACTTAACATTTAAAACCCTTTAAATTTACCTGTCTCTTCGTTCCATTCTTTTTTCAACCGCCGTTGCTTCTTTCGCATCAAATTATATTGTCGATATTTGTTTATTGGGCCTTCATATCTGTAAATTATTTTCGGCTCATCCATGCCGAAACACCCATGTATGCACCCACAACCCCAGCTTGAGCGATATAGAAAAGACCAAGGAGGTCAGCGAGAGCGTTAACACGACTATCAGAAACCACAGGTAGAAAAAGGACTGTGCTAAAAACGAGCATACTTCCCATAGCAACCCATGCCATATACTGCTGTGCCTTTGCTTTTTCTTCGCGTAACTCAAGCTCAATCATCTCCTTTTCGCGGGCTATCTCGTCATCAGTAACAACGCCATCCCCGTCTAGGTCAAACGCCTCGTACCTGCTTCCTGATTCTAATTTCTTATCTGCCATAAAGTTGCATCTAACTTATTGCTACGGTTACTGAGCCAGCAGATGAGGTCACGCCTATACCTGCTGGATGAGCTATATCTAGCTGAGATATTTTAACTACATTGCCATCTAAAAAGAGAGTGCCAGCCTCTAGCCCGCTATCACCTTGTTGCATCTCTGTCAGTGTAATAGTGGTTGCTCTCCACGGCCCTGCACTAAGCAGTCGCTGTATCAGCATATTAAAAGAGTTTGCCTGCTGTGACGCCGCTCCCTGCGAATATTCTGCGGGCGGTGAATTAAACAGAGGGAACGTATACTGACGCATTACCTTCTCCCGTCTGTTCGGATATCTACGCGAGGCGCACCAGCCCGCCACTTAACACCCACATCTGTGCTTTCGTAACGGAACGTGAAGGCTCTGCCTCGCAACCTGACATCTACTTTTTCTGTGTGCTTATCTACTGGAGATGTTTGAGTGCTTTGAATTGCTGATGCGTTTGTTTCCAAATCATCTCCGCCGGGATAGTTCTGCGACTTCAGCGTTACATTTACTATAGAGTCCGTGGTTGTGGAGCCACCAAATGTAATGTCTGGCACCAACTTTCGTATCAGCGTAAAGGCTTCGCCATCACCGATATCCATAGGACTGCTTTCTATAAAAGAATTAAGCCCCGTCTCTGGACTTGAACTGCCATCGTTTAGCTGTCTTTCATGTTCATAGACAAAGCCATCAGTGCTTGCCGCCAAGGGGTAATCATAAACGCCCCTGTCAATCCAAGCTGTCCTTGGCATGTCTCCGAAATACCAAACCTGCTCGACATAATTGTATATGACATATTTGTCATTCTGGGTTGACGATGCAGATGTATAGAACCACCAGACTTCGTTATATGCTGAGTTAACGCCTGCCATGACCTTGGCGCTTTGATTAAGATTAAAGTCATCAAATACTTTTGACCTTACTGTGCATGGTATTTTTTGTACCTGACCTGAGTACATATAAAAGTTTTCTTTGCCCATCCAGAATACAGTGCCGTCAACCGCTGTGGCCGCATTTGGCCCCATGATAGTTGTTTGACCAGATACCTGATTGATGGAAAATATAAACGGCGGGCCAACAAATTGCATTGAGTGCAGACTAGCGTCAGTAAATATCAACGTCTCTTGTCTGGTTTGGATTGCAGTAACAATCTCTGTGCCGCCTGATATTCTTCTAAAATCTGCTGTGTTTGTTGTGCTTGGTAACCACTGGGTGGGGTCAGCTTGACTGCTGAATCGTATCATCAGGGGGTCTTGTACGCCTAAATTATCTATTGAGTCCGCTCCAAACGCTATGACATGACGGTCAATATCCGACACCATTATTTTCTTTGCAACCCGTGGGGCAAAGCCATCAGTGCCAGATAGGTCTTTTAGCTCTGTCGCTACGGCAAACGTGGCTTGATTGGCAGATGTGTCCCAATAATAAATGGCCCCATCCCTGATATTAAAAATAATATCTTCTACAAATGTATCGTGATGTATTAGGCGAAGCCCCAGCCTAATATCCGATTCAGTGTATTCTATGCCCCATCCTGTATAATCTGTACTGCTTGTTGCGTTGCCAAGAATTAATGTAACTGTAGCCCCGTCTGCGTGCGTCGATGCAAGGCCGGTGCCAGCCGTTTGTACATTGCTGTTTGCGCCCGTACCTGCATAGCCTCTCACAACTGTCAGGTCATTTGTGCTAACACCCGTTACTTTTAATATTTCGTTATCAATTAAAATTAGGTCGTTGGTTACTATACCTGTCCCGCTTGTCACCGTTAGCGTTGTGTCGCTACTACTAAACGTCCCGCCTTCATTTATTGTTGTTGTCAAAGCGCCTGCGCTTTTGCCGTTCCAAGGCGATGCACCCCAGCCCGTGCCGGATATCTGATTGTCCAGACCTGCGGTAATTTGATATACGGCAGTAACCGAGCCGCCACCAGTTGCACCAGTATCTGCGTTTGTTGACGCCGTAATTGTGTAAGTGTTTTCTGTCGGCACACTTTTAACTTCATACTCTACCGACAACACTGCCGTTGTTAGAGCGCTACCTATCGCGCTCCCGACAGTCAGCGTAACAAAGTCACCCACTTCTGCCCCGTGGCCTGTGTCAGTCACTGTAACTGTGGCAGAGCCGTTTGTTACTGTAAGTGGATTGGTAAGAGAGGATGTCTTCCTTGTGGGCGTAACATTATTCAATATGCCCTTACCGTAAATATAATATTTTTTTGATGTAGCTAACGCTAAATACTCTGCGCCATTGAGTGCCACAAAAGGCAACAATCCTCTTACTATGCCATCCGCTGCAGTGGGCGTGTACTTGCTCCAGCCCCCGATTTTTTCTGGCGCGGCATTTCTGAAGCGCACTAAGTTACAATTAAACCAACCACCCTCATTGTCGTATGAGGTAGTGTCCCTGTTTATCCCCGGCCTAAACTGTAATTTCTGTAGCGCCATTATGTTTTTCTACCGCCATAGTAATCTGTTAGGCTAACCTGCCCGCTTGACGGGATGCTCGCATTGACTGTTGTCGTTGTTGTTGTTGCGGCCTGTCTGCGCCTAACCTGAAAAAGGTTGGCGCTAAAAGCAATTCCACTAACCGGAAAAGGAAAAGTACCTATTAACGGGCCTCTTTCATATTCAAACCCATCATCTGAAAGAAACAATGTTTGAGTACCCGCATTGCTAAGAAGACCTGTAAACTCTGTTGGATTTGTATTTGGTTTATTCACCCCATTCCACACAACGCTGGAAGAAAAAATTTGAACAGTCCAGTAGTAATTTACTGAAGTCACCACTCCAGTTGCGCCTGTAGCGCCAGTCGTATTACCTTGATAGGCAGAAAAACTACCTTGGGCTACACCCGTGGTTATGGTTGTCGGAACATTGGCTCCGCCGCGAAGATACTCTGAAAGGGAATGGGGCGCAGAGCCGCCGAACTCGCTAACCAAATCAGAGATGCTGATGCTACCGCTTGTCTGTAAGGTCACCCTTTACCTCTTGTAGTTCTTTCTGCAAATCCTTGACCGCCTCAATCAGGTATCCAACTAAGTTGCCATACGCCACAGACTTCTTCCCATCGGGGCCAACATGCACCAGTTCTGGCGCAAGCTTTTCTAGCTCTTGAGCTACAACGCCACTACCCCTGCGCCCGTCTTTCATAAAGGATACGCCGCGCATATCAAAAACCTTGTTGCCATCTAGGGTTTGAATGTCTGATTTAAATGCAATGTCTGAGTTAGCGGTTACATCTCCTGTTGCGACAATGTTGCCTGACGTATCAACCGTAAACATATTTGTTCCGCTTGAGTTTGCTGATATGAATGTCTTGTTTGAGTCTGCGCCAAGAAAGCCACGAATCGTTCCGTTGTCCTCTAACTGTATTTTGGTGCCATTACTGTTTGTGCTATTTACCCTCAAAGGAGTCCCCGTGGCTGACATTGTATCCTGTATGTCGCTTCTCATAAACTGAGAGCTATCAATGCCATCCAATGTAGAGGCATCTATTGATGGCAGTCTGGCTGATGCAATAGTTCCAGATGAAATATTGCTAGCGTTTGTATAATAGCTTCCCTCTTGCCCATCCAAAAGGTCTGCATCCAATCCAGAGCTTGTACCATCCACTGTTTTTATAGCCGTTAATATTTCTGATGCACTTTGGTCGGCAGTAGCACTAGATTCAATTCCATCCAGCTTTGTCCCGTCAGTTGCAACGTCCCTGCCATCAACAGTTCCTGTAACTGTTATGTTCCCACCAACAGAAATATTGTTAGTTACTGCCGCTGAGTTAAGGGTTGCAACACCGCTTGTTGTTAGCGTTGTAAATACAGAGCCGGAAAACACCCGTATAACTTTAGCGGTGGACGCCCCCGCACCATCAAAATGCAGTAATGCTGTTTCTCCATTTGTAATTTCCAACCCCTCGTCTGTGTCCGTAGAGTGGCTTGTAACCTGACGAATATGAGCCGCCCGCGAGCCACTCAAGCTATTTCTTACAAGGATAAGCCTTTCGACACTTGTTGGCGTAAGGCGAAAATACTGTGTTGCCCCTAGGTCAGAGCCAGCATCCTTTAGCTCAACAAATGCGTGACGCCCGTTTGATGAAGCTCCCTCACTCACAGCTATGTCTTGAGGGCTTGACGTTGATGTCCCACCACTAAGCGTAACTGTTGCCTTGCCACTAATTGATTCTTCAACTAATTGCCAGTTTGTGTTTGTTGTCGTACCCCATGTGCCTGATTGCTCACCATCTGCAATCAGTTCTATTTTAAGGTCACTGCTAAACGTGCTTGCCATTTACTTCTCCATCAATTTACTTCTGTCCAATTAGCATCCGTTCCCGTGGACACTATGGTGTAGGTAGAGTCGGAGCCTGTGCTAACAATACTGTATACTGAATTTTGACCTGTATCTAGTAAGTCCCAAATAAACGCATCACCCAAAGAAATTGTAAGCTCTGACAGGGTGTCTAATGCAATCACAGGAGAAAGTATGATTGACTCATCGCCCAAAAAACCTTCGCTAGAAACGCCTGCGGTCAAAGTGACTACTGCACCCCCTGAAGCCGCAACAGTTCCCTGTGAAATAGCCGCGCTTACACCCGACAGCACTACTGCATCACTAGAAGCTAAAGATGAAAACGAGTTCTCACTAAAAGTAAAAAAGCCAAAACTCATTTTATTATTCCATTAAAGTTAGATGTAACTTTTATTAATTAAAACGCCAACTCACCGAACATCTAGGCTGGCCCTGT
>Ga0181404_1000011_pt1 | contig 52705 bp, 76 predicted proteins | sample 27SPOviralmetaG_FD_130133 | JGI IMG/M metagenome (GOLD analysis project Ga0181404, IMG submission 130133) | Marine viral communities from the oligotrophic San Pedro Time Series (SPOT) site, San Pedro Channel, CA, USA - 27 SPOT_SRF_2011-10-25 | ecosystem: Environmental > Aquatic > Marine > Strait... | reverse complement strand
CTTTGGAGATGAAAGAATGATTGTGGCTTATGTAGTCAATAGTGATTTGAATATGGGCAAAGGAAAGGTTGCAGCCCAAGTTTCGCATGGTGCATTTGGTTTGATGAAGTCTCAACCAGAGAAACTTCAGGAGAATCTGGGCAAGGCTGTGGTGATTCGAGCAGACTCTGAAACCTTTGAAAGTTTGATTGAGGAGGTCTGGTTCGAGAAGTTGCCTCATTACGTTGTTGAGGATGCTGGCAGAACACAAGTTTCGGCAGGGAGTCGAACTGTTTTGGCTATTGGACCCGCAAGTCGTAAGCGAATTGAACCTTTGATTAAGGGTCTCAAACTGCTTTGAAGAAAGGGTTTAAATACTGTGGGTGTTTAGTAGCAAACATGGGAACAGAAGTATGGTTGAAACCACCGACAGAAGCAGGAATAGACATAACTGGAGAGCCGAGGGCTGGCTATCTGGGTTGGTTGTGCAACACAGGAGACCGAGCCTTTGGAAACTGGGTGTATGTGCGACCACCTAACGGTATGCCGTGGTATGAAGAAGTTGTTGAAAAGAACTGGTGGGGCAAGGTAACTGCTCGATACTGGGTCATCAAGAAAGAAACTTTGGATGCCACTCGCAACGCCTTTTACGACGCATGGAACTCCCTTGAGTGTGGAGACCCTCGAACTCTGGATGCTGGGAAGAAGTGGCTCGTGGAGAGGCCAGATGCACCGGGGATGATGAGTCTGGGATTGGATGAGGCCACAGAACTGGCTGCTTTGATGGCTGGTCTCAAGGATTCTTGCGGCTACGACCACATCAATGACCTGTGGGAAATGATGAAAGCCGAGGGTTTAAATACCCTTGACGATACAGACAAATTGAACGGAGAGTGAAAAGATGCAACACCGACTAACAAATGATGAAGTAATGATGCTGGCAGGATATGTGAACCCTGTGACCTTGTGTGATGCGGTCATGCAGGAATGGGTTCGACCAGAGGCCATGAAAGAACTTGCAGAACGAATGGACCATGCTTGGGGTGCTAATCAGGGTGTCGTGGACTTCTGCGGTATCTACATCGAGTTTGGTAAGGACAAGGCGAAACTGTTTTTGGAACACTACGCTCCAACCGACTTCAATGGTGTGCAAGAGGACGTGTATCACTTTGAGAACGAAGAGGAACGCCAATCGTGGCTCGATACAGGCGGGTCTGAAGAACATTGGGAGGAATGGTCGTGAAACATATTGGATTGTGCAATCGGCACGAGATGTATCAAAACAACGGGACCCCAATCACGGGATTCATTTTTCCAAAAGATGTTGCAGAGCCGTTAAACTTTAAACATCATTACGGTGTGGCTTTCGATTATTTACTTCGGCCCGGTCATGCGAATGAAATTACTTTGTATGTTACTGGCTTGACACCCCTCTTGACCGCAACTTTACTGGCTGCAAAAGCAGTTGGTATTGAAACATTGAAAGTTATGCACTTCAACAGAGATACGGAAAAATGGGTGGCTCAAGACGTGTCGGCATTACTGACTACAAAACTTTAAGAAGGTGCTTCAACAAGGTGATACTATGGAGAACGAAGAGACATGGCAGATTGAGGGTCAATCGAGTGGAGATTCAAAGATGTGGAAACTACACAGTATGTTCAAAGGCACATGGTTGGAAGCCAAAGAGAAGGCCGCAACTGTTTTCTGCAAGACACATTACACGGCTATTCGGGTGGTGAAGAAATAATGTGGTGGAGTGCTAAGAACCGTTTGGAACGCATGAAGGCTAAGTGGCCGAAGGCTCGAAACCCTGCGGTGCAAACCAAGATGGAACGACTACAAGCCAAGATTGATGCGGAGGGTTCTCAATGAGACCTATGCCTGAAGCGGTGAGTTGTCCTATTTGCTCAAAGGTCGGTTGGACTGATGAACGTAGCCAAGTGCAAGGCAAATACCCTTGTTTCTCGTGCCGTGATGAGTTTATGCTTTTGGTAAGTGCTTAAGGAGTGATGAAGAATGGAGATTGCTGATTGTCCTGAATGCGGTTTGGTAATGACTCCACACAGTTCGTGTCAATGTTTCGAGGAGGAATGAGTATGGCAGATGTATTGAAGATTAGAATTGAAGATGAAGAAAACGGAACGGTTTATGAAGAATGGATTTTGGAGGCGAAAGTATGAGCAGAGTGTTGCCACCGTTGCCAGATGAAACCACTACAAAGTCAAAGTCGTATGAAATTAACACCCTTTTGGATTGGTTGAACGAAGGAGACCGATTGATTATCAACAACCGCTATCAACGTGGTGAAGTAGGTCAATACAAACCACAGTTTAGGACCCGCTTGATTGAAAGTATCATTCGAGGATTTCCATTACCAAGTTTGTTGGTGATGCAAAAGAAAGGTCAAGCCGATGAATTGATTGATGGTCAGCAAAGGCTTCGGACTATTGAAGCATTTATCAATGGAAACTTTGCGATTGAAGGCAAACATTTGTTGATGTTGGATGCTACATCCTATGATGCTCTCAAGTATTCTGAAATGGATGCCGACCACAAAGACCGCATTAAGCGTGATTATGAAATGAGTGTCAATTACATTGACGATTCTATGCCCGATTGGATGGTTTATGTTTTGATTAACGCAGGTCAAAATCCTTTAACGGCTGCCGAACTTCGGAAGGCTATGTTTGCGGAATATGAAAGTTACTGGCTCATTGATGAGTTCGCTAAAAGTCCTGAATGGACACGATATTTTGCTCAAGGTGCTTTGGCTCGTGAGAAAGGCACAGAAATGTTGTGTCGGGGTTTGATGAGTATGCTTTATGGAACACAACACGGCCAGATGTCGTCGAGACTTTGGTTGGAGACTAATCTAAAAACCACTTTTAGCACTCTGAGTGTAAGTGACGTTGAATCTTTGGTGTCAGATTTCAAAAAGACTATGAAACTTAGTCGAGAGATTCTGGGCGAAAACCCGTTCCGTCGGAATAACTTGTTCTCAGGAAGGGTCACGAAAGTTTCTAAGACCATGATTGAACCAGTAGCGTATGTGTTCTCAAACCTTCGCAAGAAATACAGTAATGCAAAGTTGATTGAAAGGCAAACCGAATTGGTTTCGGCTTGGGATGAGTTTATGAGTTTTCAAAATGACGGTGCTGAACGATATTTGGGAGGAAACAATCCTGAAAAATGGGTGCAAAGGAACGTAGAATGTTTGGAAATCATGGAAAGCGTCATGTCTGGAAGTCGAAAGCGAAGAGGTTCTGAAAGTTCCATTCCGTTGGAACTTCGGATTCAGGTCTTAGAGCAACATCGGAAAGAGAATGCAACCATTGATTGTTCCATTTGTGGCAATCAGTTGAAAGATGAAATTACGATTGACCACATTGTTTCGGTTGCAGACGGTGGCGAAACTATTTTGGAGAATCTTCAGCCAGCACACAGAGCGTGTAATTCATCGAAACATTCACGGTCTGAAGTCAGAGTATTTGCAGCGGAGGAAGAGTGATGAAAAGAGAGTGGGACTGGATGTTGATTCAAGAGGAGGAAGAGTAATGTCGGATATTCATTTGGAAATGAGAGTTTGGCGTAAGCATCTCCGAGAATCTCGATTGAAGAGTCAGAAGTGTGAAAATTGTAAGTGTCAAACTGAGGTGAAAGAGTAATGGATTGTATTTCTTGTCATCGAAGTTTTATGAAACCAAATGTGGAATCTGATGATGGAATCCAGAGTAATCTGTGTCCAGATTGTCGGATGATGGAAGACGGCTGGTGAAGTTTTAAGTAGGTTGGCAAGGATGTGGTAATATGGATGACGCAACGTATCGAAACATGGTGTCGTTCAAGTTCCCGTCGGAAGGACCGGTAATCAACATTAGTGGTCTGGCAGGTGCTTCGGTAGAACAAGCGAAAAGGTTTCTAACCGTAGTTCAGGAATTGGTTGAGGAAGTGGCAAACCGTGAGTGAAGAGAATCTAAGGTATTACCGAATTACAGACAAGAACATTCAGTTCTTAGGCAAAGACATTGGACTGGATGCACTACAAAAGGCCGTAGGAGGCTACATTGAAAGTATTCCGAAACCACGTTCAGCAAGTTTCAGAATCGCTTATGCTAACGAAGAAGGTTTGCTACGCAAACTGGAATTGAATCGGACTGGTTCAGGAATGGTCGGCAGACAAATCGTGGGTCCTTTGGTTATCGGCGTAGCCGACGATGAGTGATTCTTTAAGTATCAGCACAGAACAAGTTTCGGTGATGGAAGTCAGGTATAATACGAAATTAGATGATATTATCGTCACTAAGCGTGACCCTTCTTTGGCAGAGGACCATCAATCTTGGTTGATGTGGTGGTTGGTGGAGAATCGACCGTTTGGAATGATTCAATGGTGGTATGTTGTAGATGAAGAGTGGGGAAATGAAGTAGAAATCGAGGTGGAGTATTTAGAAGAAGACGGGGAGTCTCTCGGTGGAGGGAATTGGAACAGACTAAGCAGAAACTACAAAACTTTGGGCGGAAGTTCTGGCAAGGGAAACTATTTCGTGTCGGCACATCAAAACTTGGAGGCTCCCGGAATATCGGACTGGGAAAATGGAAGGGAGTCTGGTTTCACGGAACGAATGGAAATTATGGCTCGGATGGTGCAAGGTTTCTGGGATGAAACTATTGGTATAGAAGTTGATGAACAATTCTTCATAGAAAATAATGGTTGGTATCTGGCAGAACAGCCAATGGCTGGCATGGATAACCGAGTCAGATTGTTTTACAGAGGCAGTAATGATAAGACTCACGGACTTGTGGTTGAGGTTACGTCTGATTTTATGCCAGTTGGTGTGACAAATGTTGGTTTGCTGACGTATAATGACATTGACACATCCACGATTAGATTTTTGGATGAAAATGATTCATGGGTTTTGCCAACCCAAGTTTTGGAAGTATTGAATTGGGGCAGATTCCCAACTGTATTTTTAGAATGAAACTTTAAGTCGGTGACTGACAGTAGTTCTACAATGGCTACTGACTTACCGAGACATTGGTGTATTGTGTGTCGGAGTCCCAAATCAGATTTGATATTGGATTCAAATCTAAGATACAACCACTACGAAGGCCGATACTGTGAAAGTTGCGCTCCAGATGTTTGGGAGTGTCCAGAGTGTCCTCGAAAGTTTTACATTGGCAATATGCCAGCCAATACGAAACCTCGTCATTATCGAGATGTAGTTCCTGCCGAAGTGGATGCTCGGATGAGAACAGTTCGAGAAGAATGCCCGGGTTGGAAATCCGATAAAAGGTTAGCAGCAGAGCGATATTATGGCTTTTCGACCAGAGTTCCGAGTGCTAAAACGCAACCTCGTGCCATTTGAAAAAAGGCATACAGTTATAAGGGTGATATGTAGTGGATGGGTCATGGTTCGATTTGGCTACGCTTGTATTAACTCACAATTGAGGGCTGAAGGCATTTACACCAATCGTAAGTTTGGTAGCGTGGCTCGTGCTATTGATGCTGGTTTGGAAGGTCTAAGCGAGCGTGCCTTGCTGAATGTTTCTGACCTTGAGCGTATCGTGCATTGGAATGCTGACAACGGTGTTGAGGTATTCAGGATTAGTAGCGAGATGTTCAGTCATATTACACATCCCGAAGCAGGTTATCAGTTGGAGGACTTGCCTGACTACGACGAGATTGCCGACATTATGGCTCGCACAGGTCGCTTTGCTCAATCAGTCAATCAACGACTCAGTTTTCATCCGGGTCCTTTCAATGTGTTGGGTAGCACTCGTGAGTCAGTAGTAGCCAAGACTATTATTGAACTCAACCATCATGGCAAGGTCATGGATATGTTGGCTCAACCCAGAGACCATCGAGCCAAGATTAACATTCATGTTGGCACAGGTCAAGAGGGTGCATTGGAACGCTTCGCTCGCAACGTGGATATGTTGAATGAGTCGGTGCGTAGTCGTTTGACTGTTGAGAACGATGACCGAGCCAGTTTGCATTCTGTGGCTGACTTAGCCCCTATGAGTCACGACATTGATGTTCCTGTGGTGTTTGACTATCATCATCACCAGTTCTGTGATGGTGGCTTGAGCGAGCAACAAGCCCTTGAGTTAGCACTTGATACTTGGTCTGTTCGCCCTTGCACACACTATTCCGAGAGTGCAGGTCTTGAAGTCAATAACCCAAAGTTTTCGGGCAAGCCTACGCCAGCACACAGTATTCTGGTTGCAGGTCCTGTCGAAACTTACGGCCATGACTTTGATTGTGTTATCGAGGCTAAGGGCAAGGAACTGGCTATGGCTCAGTTATTGTGAGGGTTTAAATACCCTGACGTTATCGTAGTGTTTGAGAGGCGAAGAAAAATGATGCCAAGTGAATATGATATTGGAGATTTGATGGGAATGACTGACGATGAATACCGTCGAGGCTACGAAGTCCGACAGGGACTTTCTGTGAGTATGCCCTGTGAAGACGACGACGGCAACCAAGTTTGGGTAACAGCAGGGCGTGGAAGCGTCAATATGCGTCGAATGACTGGTCAAGACACCTGTTGGTGGGTCAGCCTGTGTGAGAAGGACCCTGCCGGTGGATGGGGAGAAGAATTGATTCGTATGACGGATGATGTGGATGAACCCAATGACCTCCATGACTTGTTGGAAGATATGGGAGTTTCAGATTATCAAGTGCATCGAGCCATCAGAATGTGGCTGTGGGGTTGAAGGGTTTAAATACTGTGGAGTGGAGGAACTGATATGAGTAAGATGTGTAGCGAGATACATAACGGACCAGAGGCGCAGCCAGACCCCGGGTTCTGTGCATGGGAGTTTGACTGGAGTTCGTCAGGTTTGACGGCTTGTTGTTCCGAATGTGGAGCAGAGATTGATGGAGATTGGGGCGGAAGCCTCAATTGGTGGTCTAACGACGACGAGGAGGAATGAACATGGAGAACAGATATTGGATTGGAGACCCTTGCTACGTTGTTTCAGACGACGATTGGGATTTGTTTTGTTCTGGAACCAATAGTGACGACCTCGGTGAGTTTGTGGATTATCACGGTCAAAGGATTTACTTTCATAGTGCTGGCGGAGATGGTGAGTGGAGTTTCTACTGTGGCCGTTTCTGCGTGGATTCAGGAATCTTTGCGGTCATTGACTTGAGTTTGATGCCACCGACGATGGATGAAAGTGGCTTGGCTCATGGAATCCTGTTCGACAGCAAACCTGACCTCGATACAGATGATTACACCGTGATTATCAACGGCGAGAAGGATTTTAATTCAGAGAGAGATGAACGAGGGTGGTGACGGCGTGAAAGTTCGATTTCATCTCGGTGCGGGTCCAAACAAAGGACACTTTCAAGTGCGAGACGGCAACGATGTTCGATATTATGACCCAGCGAAGTTTCAACTTCGTATGAGGGATGGTCGTTTGCACAATCGTCAAACTACGGCAAAGAGAATCAACTGCGGAGAGATTAACAAAACGGTGTGTTCGTGGATTGATTGCGAAAGTTTGGAGATTGCACCTGCTGGTTCTTGGGATATGCACCCATCTAATCTGATTGAAGTTTCGTATAATCCCAAAGTGGCACCATATTGGCGAGACCCTGATGGCGGTTGCATTGACGGCGAAGTAGTGCCTGTTCTGCAAACTGTCGGTAAGAAAGTTTATAGGGTTCGTTAGATTGGAAAGGATGAGAACGGAGGAATAATGATGACGAAGAGGTATGAAATGAAAGCAACGGTGCTGATGTATGTCACCGGTGAAAACAAAGATGAAGCCATTGAAAAGTTCGAGGAGCGTATGCGTCAAGCGTATGCTTACTTGATAGCGGATAAGAACATGAAACTCAAGGAAGTGCCACGATGAAGCCCATGAATGTTAAGCAAGCGAAAGACGTGATGGCTGCCCACTTGATGACGGTGGCTTTCAGTTCGGCTCATGCAGACCCTGAAGTAGTCATGGCATGGAACATGATTAGTGAAATCCTCAATCGAGAAATCGCCAAGAAGAAGCGTAGGTGAGATTGATGCCGTGGGGAGTTCCGAATTGTTTTCAAGTGGAACATGATGAAGTGGACGTTGGCGAAGGCATTAACCTTCGGTTGGTGGAAACCCGTTCTGGCAGTAGCAGAGGCCAAGCCTTGTGGTTGTTGGCTGACAACGGCCATGTGGAACAGTATTTTGTGAATCAAGACCAATGGATTCAATACAACGGCTTGTGGTGTGAAAGTTTGGGGTATCCTCGAACTGGACCTGCGATGCCAAATACACAATGGTTCACTAACAACCGACCACCGAGCAATTACGCAACTCTTAGAAAGGGTGGCAAAACTCACAAGAAAACGCTACATTCGGATTTGGATTTGAGAGCCAAACCGGAACTTTAAATAGGTGATTTCACTTATTACGAATACAGGTGAACCAAATGGAAGCACGAATATACAAAACCAAAGTAGAAGCAATCGAAGCAGCATCCGACATGATTGAGAGCAACGAATTGACTGGTGTGCTACGCCCGTCAGCCATTGTTCAAACCATTACATTGAATCAGATTCACGATACTATGATTGTTGATGAGGACCGTCGTGCTTACATGGTCATTTGGCCTAACAATGCAGATTTGGCTTCATATCATCAAGAAGCAAACGACAAGCGAATGGAAATTGATGGTCGTTACGCCTCACTTAAGCAAAAGATTGCTGAGATGGAAGCCGACAACGTATGGCTTCTGAAGGCTCCGACAGAATCTGCTGACAAAGTTTTGGTCGCAGAAGCACCCGCAGACAGTTTTGAAGTAGCAAAATCAGCAACAGGCCACTTTGAAGTGAAGCCTTTGCCCAACACCGGCTGGAACTGAGGTTCATGTCAGCGTGGACTTGGTTAATCCTTATTTTGTTCGGGTTAGCAATTAGCCCGTGGGAGTGGGAACATGAATGATTTTCTTTACGGGGTCTCTTACGTTCCCGAACCTGTTTGTTGCCCCAAAGTTGATTGTGGCAATACTAACTTGTATGAATTAACGGCGACCAGTCATTACTTGTGTATCGAGTGTGGCTACCAGTTCCCGATTGAGGAACCTGTAAAGTAGAGCCTTCGGAAACTTATTCCAATTCATTACTTGTTGAAAGTCTGTGGCGTATTTCAGAAACTGAACCGAACCGTTCAGGTATTGGGTTCGACATTCGTGATGCGAGATGACCGACAACGGAACTTTCGTGCCACGCAGGTCTTTGAGATTATCAAAATCTTGGAGATACATCAGTTCTTGAGTAGTCAGAGTTTCACCTGCCATCAGCATTTGCATGAGGCATCCTTCGGAGGGTTCTCCACAGATAGGACAATTTTCGGACCACCAAACAGTTGTCATTAGTCAAGATAAGTAGAACCACCTTTATGAAGGTGATTTACCGTATGCAGTTCATGTGGTTACGAGACAAAGCAGTTCTCAGCGAGATTGCGAAGTTTGCACAAGACCGAGAAGTGAAGTTCACGGTGCATCAGGATTTGTCAGACCGTAGCCGAGACTTTGGGTATCGAAAGCAAAGGTTTCAGTATTCGCAAAGCGTAGTTGATACATTGGAAACTCTCGGTTATCCAGAACGTGCGGTCAGTTTGTTTATCGGCACGAACCGAGTGAATTGGAATCTGATGCGATTACCACCACCGTTGCGAAAGCGAGGTCGTTCAGGCTTTAACAAAGAAGAGTTGAAAGAGTATTCAGGATTCTGGAAGCAAGCCTTGTTGCGAACAGGTTGTCGAGACATGGAAGTTGATTTTGACGGCTTGTGGAAAGGTCAAGACTTGGTTTGGGATGTTGATATGCAAGAACACATCGGCGCAGCCTTTGATATTGCTGACACTATCGCAAAGTTTCTGGAAACCAAGCACGGCTTATCACCACAAATTGTGTTTTCAGGGTCCAAAGGGTTTCACGTTTGGTTACATCATTCTGAAGCCGAAACTTTGGTATCAAAGATTAGTCCCCATTGGCGTAAAACATACGGAAACCGTGACGACCCGATTCGTTATCGGAGCAAATTGTATCGAACTGTGGTAGAACAAGTTTCGGAAGAAGCAGAGTTTAGCATTGGATATTTGGACTTAGCACCGATTCAGCGTAGCGGTATTATCCGTTGCCCGTATGCGATTCATCCGAAAACAGGACAAATTGTGTGGCCGTTGTCTCAGCAGGAAAGGCAAAGTCTCCGAAAGTTAGTAGATACTAACTACGAAGTTTCGCTGTGGGAAGTTGTGACGACGATTCACCCGTGGACCACAGAGAATCAAACCGAAGGAACAGAATACGAACAAATGGCTATCCATCCGTTTTCAAAAGTATTTCAAAGAGGCTTTCCAGCGTGGTCGGAACTGAATCTTTAAGTAGTCTGAACACATCAGAAATGTTATGGCTCTTAATCCTGTGTTACAAGATTTGTATGAAGCCGTCAAGATTTGGACAAATGCTTGGAAGAAAGGCCAGTTTGGAGAGAAACTGGATGATACTCCATTAGGCAAAGTTTTAGATTACGGTCTCATTCCTTACACTTCACCGTTTGGTATCAATTGGCAAGACCCTGCTGAAGAAGTTGAAGATGGCGAAGTGTGGCCGGAACATTTTGAGACTCAACAGACTCTGCTACAATTCTTGGCCGATTCAGTAAAGAGTGACATCTTTCTTAATGCCGACAACATGGTTCTTCTGGTTGATTTATACTACCACGAAGATGGAGACGATGCAACCGTGATATTTCCGAGCAAGCACGGTAAGTTTTTTTATGCCTCGCACTTGGCAACTCTGTCACGTTTCGATAAAAGTAGCAAGAATGTGGGAGCCACCAGAACTTTTTACAACTCACTAAAACGGGCGACGTTGCTGGACACCTTCCCGACCAGAGATTACAGCGATGTTTATTCAGAGTGGGATGGGTGGTTAGATGATTCAGGAGATTTTTATGGCAACTACTCGGACATAATCAGAGATTTTTTGTCATTTCAGTTTGATGCTGACAACCCAGAGCAGAATCCAACTTTCAAAGGAACAAGTTTGGATTTGGATTCCAATGTTAGCGAGTTCTCGAAAGTTTGGATAGTAGTGAAGAAGTCAGAACTGCTTCCAATGTTCCTAAATTGGAACAAACAGTCAGCGCAAGAATTATGGAATCTTTTAAGTCGGTGATTCAACATACGCAAAGCATGGGTAAAGTTTCACTTAAAATGTATTCAGAGCGATTGGCTTTGTGTCAGGCTTGCCCAGAGTTGGCTAATCGGCTGACTGGTCGGTATTGTAAGTTGTGTGGTTGCTTTGTAAAAGCCAAAGCCATGCGTGAAGGAGATTCTTGTCCGATTGGAAAGTGGTGATTGTTATGACTGAAGGTTTGGTTCAAGTAGAGGTCGGTGAAGCCGTGAGTGGTGATGAGTTCTATGAGATTCAATACGAAAGTCCCGGTTATACACAACAGCGAGGGCGTAACAAAACTTTCGTGCCAACTTCGGCTTACTGCGTGGCTTGTAGCACTTTGACGGAACACGATGCTCGAACTGGAACGGTGAGAGAAAAGTGGGTCACGACTCAAGATGATTATAGTTGGAACGTGCAATACCACAGAGAGTTAGGTGAAACTTTCGCTGTATGTCAGAACTGTCACCACCGTCTGGCAGAAACTACGGCAACTCAATTGGTTCTTAGAGATGAAAGTTCTCAATCGAAACGTGCAAGTGGTGAAGACCACGAGTTGGAATACGAATGGATTGGTGAAGCCGAATATGATGGAGGCTACTTTTGGATGACCACAGATGACCGAAAAGAATTGTTCCGAACCATTACACGGATTCGCAAGGAAAATCTGAAACTTGCTCCCGCAGTATTGGTAGCGGGCGGTGGTTATGCTTTGGATATTACAGCCTTTATCCGAGTTATCAAAGAGTGTCCCGAAAAAGAAGGGTTGCACGGCGTTCCTCGTCAATGTTGGCGTAGTCTTTAAGTATCAAAACAACAGAATGTTTAGGTATGCAAGGCAAAACATTTGGAATCCCTAATGAAATCGCAACCATTTTGGTTATTGATGCGGTTATTATTGCAGCCTATGGTCTTGGCATTTTGGCTCAGAAAAAGCACTTGGTTGGAGCCAAAGTTTTGGGAACTTCAGCATTGGTTGGCTTGGCTTTAGCAGCATGAGGTGAAAGTTATGGTATCAAAAGAAGAACAAGAACTCATTGATTTGCGAATGAAATGGGCAGATATGCCTATTCTAAACTTTTGGCACGATACCAATGATGCTCCAGATACATTCTTTGACGAACTTTTGGATGAAAGTCGTGGAGACGTAACTACTGAAACTAAAGCCAAGAGAACTACTACTCGAAGCACAAGTTCCGGTGACGATGACAAAGAAAAGGCAACCAGTTCTTACACAGGTGCTGTTAGCAAAGGTGCTAAAATTGCTAAAAAGCCAACCAAGAAAGGTTGGGGAAAGTTTTGGAAATATGTGGACCCGAAAGGTGCTACTAAGTTGGCCGACGGACGTGCAGGTTCATTCCCAAGCCCTGCGGCTCGAAAGTCTGGTTTGGAATGCGAGAACATGGTGATTACCAAAGGATTAGATTTACAGATTGGATACGGTCGTGGCACCAAAGGCGTAACGGCTTTTGAGAAGGGTCCTGTTCGTGGAACTTCCGAATACATGAAGATTGACCGCAAGTGCAACAATTGTGGTAACCTCTGGCCTGTCAATGCAGATTTTAAAGATAAGGATAGCCAAAAGAAGTGTCCTAAATGCCGAAAGTCTGATGATTTCAAAGATGTGAAAGGTCCGTATAAACAATCTGGAGAAGTGCTGGTGATTCCAGTTGGTATGGTCGGTGACGGTCAAACCGTAGCGTTTATGTTGCTGACAGGTGCAGAAGCCAAAAAAATGAGTTTCCTCAAGCCGGGTGACCGTGTTTGTGTTCGTGGTTGGATTAAAGGTCAAGGTTATGATGCCAGCGTTATCAATGGATTAGGATTATCAGGTTCAGGCTTGAAGCATTACGGTTTCAAGTTTAGGAAAGGCGGTCCAACTCAAGCCGTGCCTTTGATTACATTAGGTAGTCGTGGTTATGATGGCTATATCAAAAAGGTTTGAACTGAACCTTTAAGTGGATGAAAAGTCCTATACAGTATATGGAATCCTTTACAGAGCGTTTGTATGAGGTCGAATTGAAAGTTCGAGAATCCGCACAAGGTCAAATCAAAGACTGGGAAACTGCCGAGATATACCCCGTAATTGGTTATCATCCAGAGTATCTTTCAGAACCTGAATTGATTGGTGCTGCATTAGTTGGCACACCGAGAGTTTCGGGAGGTTCTTGCTTGAGCCTTTACTCATTAGAAGACGATATTTCAGATGAACTGTGTGAGTTTCTGGACATGGTTATGGATTTGGGCGACGGCTTGGACTCAGCGTGTGAAATTATGTTGTCATATCACCGAGCCATTATTCCAGTTCGAGGCGAAAGTCTCGGCAACTGGCAACGTGTGTTTGAACAAGTAGCAGAAGGCAAGCGTTCTTCCAATTACCGAAAGTTGATGAGTTGGCAACCTGTCAAAACCGAAATTAAAGTTCAACAAGTTTCAATTCAAGAGTTCTTGAAAGAGTTGCTCAACGAAGTTGGAACTGAGTTAGCAAACAAGTTGATGAATACAGAGTTCGATGAAAGTTTCAAGGAGGAGTGGGCATGAGTTGGGAGTATCAAGTTTCATCAGAAAGTTTGGTTGAAAAAGAGGTTTCAACAGGATATTCACGAGTCGTTTTGTTGCTTGGATTCATTTTAGTTGCGTTAGCAGTAGGCGGGTTTTTCGGAGCCTAAGTGAAACTTTAAATAGGTGGTTGAACCTATGAGATACATGGTCGGAGAAAGAGATGCAAAGGCATGGACAATGATTGTGAACAACTATGTTCAGAGGTCGGGTAGCGATACTTGGTCGGTTAAAAGTAGCAAGGGCGACAAGGTTTATACCGTGATTCGCTGGTCAGATAATGACCTTCGTTGTGATTGTCGAGGCTTTGCTCATTACCGTCGCTGTAAGCATTCCGATGCGGTCTCAAAAGTTATTGAAATTGCTCGGAGGAACTTCTGATGAGTTCCAAGAAGTGGGTCGAAACAGTCGTGGGTTGGTTGAATCAACGAGCCTTGAGTTCGGTGGAGATGGAGCGTCGGCTTAAGCCAATGTTCCGTCATGCGCCTAATGCCCGAATCATTTCGGCTACGTTGGGTTCGGATGGTCGGTTTCAAAGAATTGACCAAACCGTTGCCAGCAGTTTGTATCGAACTCGGAGTCACAAAGTTAATGTATGGGGTCTGCGTGGTTGTTCTTATCAAGGAGTCGAACCGTATGACCGAACATAAGAAAATCTGGATTGTAGCCATGTATGCTACGGGATGGCAAGACGACCCATCATTCTCGGAATTGGCATTCGCAAGGGAAGAGAATGCTCAGGCTTACTTAGAACATTATCTGGAACACGACGAAGAACGCTTCGGTGCGGTTTTGGGTCCGTTCTATTTGGAATCTTCAGACATCAATCGGTGATTCAAATGCCGAAGCCAGAGAACTTCTGCGGCAACAAAGAATGCAACAGATGGGTGCAGTTGGGAACAGGAAGTCATACGCTGAATAGCACGCAAACCGATTACTGTTCAATTTACTGTCGGTTATACACCGAACAAGGATTAAAGAAAATTGCTGTGCCTGATAAGTTAGGTCGAAACAACATGAGATTCCCACCGATTGAACGATGCTGTGATTCGTGCGGAGAAACTATCTATCTCAAATGGAACGACCATTTTTCAAACCGATGTTTCTGTAATCAAGAATGTCATTTCAAAATGCGACGGGATAAATCGGTTCGCAAACCAGAACTTCGATACCAAATCCTTCGATTGATGAGGGATAATCCGCAAAAAGTTTGGAACGTGCATGAGATTGCAGATATGTTGGACAAAAGTAATGCTCGATACCGAGTGAACTGGAGAGTCATAAGTCAAATCTTGAGAATACTAAGTTCGGCGGTGAATTGCATTGAACCCAGCGTTTATGAATTGAAACCCGAAGCCTACGAGGGTCCGTTGTTGCGATTTGTGACCAAAAATGGGGCTTGAAACCCCAATCTTTAAATAGTCTGGGCGTTTAGAAAGGGTGGAGGCAGACAAATGGTCAAGGAAACTTACAATAGAGACTACTGGAAGTTCTGGAGACTTTACAAAACACGTCGAGGCGCACGAGCCTATGCCAAGAAACATTCAGGCGGTTGGGTAGTTATCAAAATGAATCCTGATTTGCTGACGGCAAAGGAAAAGAAACACGGCTTGGGAACTTGGTTGGTGGGTTCAACGACAGAGTATCTGTATTACAAAGCCCGACATAGCAAGACTATGGACTTTGAAGCCAATTACGAAGCGGTTGAATTGTGGGAAGATGGAGAATTGTTAGCGGTCTTCGATGAAGAGGGTGCGTGAACACTCACTTAAAGACAATGCCCAACTTTATATGGGTGTTGTGTATGTATGACAAATAGCGGAAGTGACAACATGAGAGATGAAAATTGGAAAGAAGAACAACTTGATGATGACCGACCCTGCGAAGATTGCGGGTCGAAGAACTGGGAACTCAATGATGCCAGAGGGGAACGCTCTTGTGGTGATTGTGGCTTGGTTCGCCATGAATACGAAATTGATATGGGCAAGGATTGGCGAGTCTTTTCTGACGGAGAAGGCACAGGCAACGAGCGAGCAGGTATGCCTCAAACTAACTTGTTGCACGACAAAGGTTTGACTACGGACATGGGATGGCAAAACAAAGACTATTCGGGTGCTGCAATTTCTGGTGACGCTGCCAAGCGTATGAATCGGCTACGTCGTCAGCACGCTCGAACTCGTGTCCGAAACTCTACGGAACGAAACCTTGTGTTGGCTTTGGGTGAACTTGACCGATTGGCAGGTAATATGGGATTGCCAACTTCAATTCGTGAAGAAGCCGCTTACATTTACCGCAAGGCTGTGGAAGCCAAGTTGGTTCGTGGTCGCAGTATTGAAGGCATGGTGGCCGCCGCTATTTACACGGCTTGCCGATTGGGTGCTAATGCTCGCACACTTGATGAAATCGGAAGTTTCTCAAAGACAGGTCGCAAAGAGATTGGTCGAACCAGTCGAGCATTGGTCAAGGAACTTCGACTTCGTGTGCCTCCCGCTATGCCGAGAGAATACATTCCTCGGTTCTGCACCGATTTGAGTTTGCCTGTTAAGGTGCAAAGTCGTGCGCTTCAATTGTTGGCCGATACCGAAGACCACGATGCTTTGGCTGGTCGTGGACCCACAGGAATTGCCGCAGCCAGTATTTACTTGGCAGGTATTCTGGAAGATAACCGTCGCACTCAACGAGAAGTTGCTGATGTGGCTGGTGTGACCGAAGTTACCATCCGTAATCGTTTCAAAGAAATGTGTGGTGTCTTGGGATTGAACCCTGAAAGCCCTGCGGATTCTAAAACTTCCGAGTGAGTCTTTAAGTATCAAAGCAAAGAAGGTTAAATCATGTTGCCATTGGCGATGAATTGGACTTTTGATAGTTTTCACAGCCTCAATCTTACGGAGGTTTGGGTTTTCTTTGATGTTACGGGAGACAAGGATTACTTATTCATACCGCATACCGATGAGGAAATGAAAGAGTTGATTGACGGTTTAACTGGTGATGCTGACTTAGAAGATGAGACCAGACTTATCATTGAACTTTCAATGCTGGCTCGAAGCGACCCGTTATTTGTAGTCGAGGCTTTGAACGGTGACGTGGCTGATTACACCGCCGAGAAAGTTTTGAGTATGGAGTTCTATGTTGATAGACCCAAATTGAGTGATGAGCAATACTTTGCTACCAAAATGTCTATGGATATTCGTAAGGCTCGTGGTTGGAATGGGGCTGTGATTTCCAAACTATACTTGCCACCGGAACATTTCTTGTTGATGATGGGCAAACTTCCTTCTACCTTTGGGCGTGGTTCCATCGCCGCTTGGGATGCCAGAAAATATGGTTTTCCGATAGCATGGAGTGGTGTGCAAAAGGCTAAGGTCTTAGAGTTTTCAAAGTTAATCATGTCAGCCATAACAACATTAAGAGAAGAAGCCACGGAGAGTTCAGCATGAGACCCTGCGAAGTTTGTGGGGCGGCGGAAACGCAGAAAAGTCATTTGAGTCCTTTGGGTTTTATCAAAATGAATCGTAGCAAAGGTTTTTCTGAATACGAAGTGTTCTGGTATTGTCGAGAACATTACGTGGACAATGTTTCGGGATTCTGGAAGAAACTCAAGAATAAGATACCCGACGGTAGCGGGGCTTACATGAACGATTAGATGTTTTAAGTAAGTGATACGCCTTAGTTTCAACATGGTTTGGCCGTATTTACTGATAGTTTTACTGCTGGGTTTAGTGCTGTGGCAATTTTATCGAAACCTGAACTTGATAAATCAAACCATTACGGCCACAGTCAGTTATGAAAATGTTTCAGAGCAACTGGAATCGTTGAAACAAGAAAACATTCTGATTTTGGAATCTGTTTCAGATGATGACCAACTAATCGGAAAACTTTCGGAATCGGTTCGTAACTTGGAATCTCAAATCTATAAACAAGAGCAGGACATCGAAGTTCTGTCAGAAAGCCTAAAAGTTTCACAAGCAGAAGCCAAACACCAGAAGGGTCGAGCCGCATCTGCACACACGTCGAAAGGTCAGATTTTAGAAAAGTGGACTCCGTTTTTGACGCATCCTGAAATTGATGAACATTGGACCCCACAAGATTGGAGTTTCATGGGCAACCCGTTGGATTACATCGTGTGGGACTGGCATCAAGACCGAGACCTGAATGTGGAAACAGGCAAAGTAGTTTTCTTAGATGTGAAAGCCGCCAAATCACAACTTTCAACCAAGCAACGCCGTATTCGAGACTTGATTAAAGCGGGTCGTGTGGAGTGGCGTGAAATCCGTTTAGACTGATTCTCTCATAGTTTAAATGGGTGGTATAACTTATCTCAGTTAATCCTCGGTGATTAGAATGGAAGCAGAACGAATGTGGAACGGATACATCTCCCGTGAAAGTTGGATGCAACGCAATCTTGATAACGCTCAAGAACTTTTGAACGATATGCACAGGATTCTTTTGGATAATGCCGAGCATAGCGATGTTTTGAATCTCCGAAACTCAGAAGTGATTCGCACACCGACGAAAGCATATTTGTCGTATCGAATGGATATGCCTGAAGCGGGTGAAGTTTGGGGCATCGGGTTTGATGCTCTGGCGGATTGTTGGTTTATGCAACAAGAAGGAGAAACTCAACGACTACAAGGAGAGCGTGAGGACTTGTGGGACAATTTCTTTCACCAATCCTTTGTGATGAACCAAACGGATTTGCAGGGCAAGTCTTTGGCAGAACGCTTGAACGAGTGATTGTTTATATGGGTGATTGACCTTAGTGGAATTACAGAACAACTGGAGTTGAAAAATATGGTAGCAATTAAGATTGAAGCAGATGACGGAATTACACACAAAGTTTGGGAAAAGGAAGGCAACGCTTTCAACGATGACCCCGGAGTTCTTCGATACTACTTTTACGGACCGGGTGGCAACCCCAGCAAGCGCAACGAACTCGGATGTTTCGACCTCAAAGGACGTTATGCAGGTAAGTTCAAGGCCAACGACGGTGCTAAGACCAACCTCAATGTTGTGAACGATGCGAAAGAAGCGGTGATTACGCTGATTGCTCCATCTGGCGACAAAGTGTATATCGGTAAGGTTCGTGGACCAATGACGACTCAAGACCGCATTACTCTCGGTATGTGCATCAACAACGCTACGGCTATGATTGCAGCACGACCTGAAAACGAGGTTTCCAACAACGAGACTTTGGTGCAAGAGGTCTATAACCTTGCAGATGCGCTTCACGCCGAATACCAAAAGCGATACGACGTTTGAGGGTATGGTCTATGATAGGACATCCGAATCCAAATGGTCGGGGTCCTTGGTGTCCATACTGCAAAGAAGTTCGATTGACTATGGTGGGGCATCCCATGTGGGGTGTAACTCGGTGGTTGTGTCGAAACTGCGGTTGGGAAAGTGACGGAAACGAAGGTGGTGGCGTGTATCTCGAAGGTTAATCCTTTTGCCAGAGTTTCTATTCGTATCAGTATGCCGATGGACTCCTGTATGTTTTGTTTAGCAGAAGCCAATCCTGACAAGGATTTTGTGTTAATCGGTAATGATGTTTGCGGACCCAAACATACTTGTGAACCACATCGAGAACGTGGACAAAGCCGTTTGTGTAACTTTTGCGGGTGGCAATCTATTGACCAAGATGCGGGCGTAGGTTTTGAGTATCTAAACTGCAAGGACTGTGGAGCAGGTTACGAAACAACTTACAATCCTGAACAAGCCAAACTGTTAGGATTAGAACCCAAACCAGACATTGATATTCTTTACGATGACCCCCGATATTCCAAATGTTGGATAACTTCAATTTCTAATCGAAGGAAAAAGGGTTGGGGAGAACTTTTAAGTAGTCGGTAATTTATAACTAAGGGTTGATGATGGAGTTAATGTTGAAGTCATGGTGCAATTTGCACGGGCTAAAACTCAATCACGGGCTGATTCAGAACGATGTAGCCATTAGTTTGTCCACAGCCAAGCAACAGCAACCTGTGTGTTATGCTTTGAGATGGCGATACCGAGAATGTCGAGAATGTCAAGAAGAGTTTGATATTCAAAACGGTGGTTTCCTTTACACTTGTCATGGGTGCGCTCCATTGGTTTCAGACTCTGAGTAAGGGGATGGTTCCATGAAAGTGTCTTTGCACTATTTTGATGACGAGCCTAATTTTGGTGATTTGATTAGTCCTGTAATTGTGGATGCTTTGTTGGATGACTCGGTGGAACGGGTTTCGGAAGCAGAACAAAAACTGAGTGCGGTGGGTTCAGTTATCACCAGTTTAGCAGACGGAACTCAAGTTTGGGGTTCAGGTGTAATGACCAAAGAAATGCCGTCGGACAAATTGAAGTTTCATGCGGTGCGAGGACCCAAGACTCGAAAGTTTCTACTGGAGTGTGGATACAGCGAAGACCAAGTGCCAGAGATTTACGGTGACCCTGCTTTGTTGTTTCCAGAAGTTTATACTCCGAAAGTATTGCCGTGGACTCGTGATATGTGGGTGGTAATTCCACACCACAGTTGCTTCGTGTTGTCACACCGTCGGAACTTTTGGGGCAATTTGACACCTCAAGATTTTGAAGACTGGGAAATGTTTGGTTATCGAGTGATATTCCCGAATGAACCGTGGCAAGACGTAGTGGATGCAATTGCGAATGCCAAAGGAGTTATTTCTGAAAGTTTGCATGGTCTGATACTGGCTGATGCTTACGGTGTGCCTAATGTTTGGTGGAAGGAAAACGGAGACGAAGGTTTAGCAGGTCATACAGGCAACTTCAAGTTTGAAGATTACTTTGAATCCGTCGGCCAAATCAATCGAAAGTTTGTGACCCATTTTGAGGAAGTCACCGAAGACAACTGGCAAGATTTGATGTCGGTCGAAACCGAAACTTCCTTAGTTGATATTGAAGTTCTACGAGAAGCATTCCCTTTTGGTTCTGAGTCTAATGTTTAAGTCGGTGATACCAGTTAGGAAACTTGGCTATCATGTCTTTTGCGATGTATCAAAATGTGCCATTTCCTTCGTTGCCTAAAGAACAACGAGTTCGGAAAGGCGACATGGCGGCTTGTCAGGGCGGTTGTTATCAATACACCCAGATGACCAATACTGAATACCAACTGTGTAGTTCATGCAGTTATCGCTGGCGATACAACGGTCATTGTTGTGACGTGCCTTCGTGTGAAACGAAAGCCGATGGCACAGAAAGGTTTCGGAATAAAGATAACAAGATGCTGTGCGGTAAGTGTTATGCCAGTTGGAAACATCTCAAATGGTGCGATTGGGACAAGTTTTGTGAAGAAAGATTTCTATGGCAACTCAGACCAGAAACTTATCAGAGGGCCTTGGCAGAGGGTGTCATCACGAAAGTTTCAACTGAAGTTTCCAAAATCAAACAAAACGAAGTCGGTGAGTGTCAAGGTTGTGGTCGAAATGCTCGAATCATCAATGCCGAGTATCAATTATGCAATCTGTGTCGCAACAAATATCAGTATTACGGCGAAACTTGTAGCATCAGAGGAGCAGAGCCTTGTGAAAATGCAGCGGTAGGCTTTGATACCAACGAATCTCGATTGGTTTGTGAAAGTTGTAAAACGGTGAAAGCCAAATACAACCTGACATCTTATCGGATTTATGAAACTCAGATTCGCACGGTGACCAACTGCACGATTTGTCATAAAAAAGTTTCACACAATGCCAATGAAGGAGAACGTGGATGTTCGGCTTACATTGACCATGACCACGAAACAGGTGTAGTTAGAGGAGTTTTGTGTCGAGCCTGTAATTGCGCCGAAGGTTTCATCAAAAGCACAGGGTTGTGTCCCGAAGAATGGGGTCGAAGATTGATTGACTACTATGAAGCACCGCCACTTGCACAAAGTTGGACTCAAAATACTTAGCCAATAAGTTGAGACCGTCGGTCTCTCGGACAGCCTTTCCGAACCTATCCGGGGTGAGAGTGTCGCCCAAGGCTCCCTTCAAACCGCAACGGCGGTTGATGCGTTCAAACTCCGAGTGAATCTTTAAATACTTGATAACCTTATGTAATAACATGGGAACTCATCACGATTGTCCTCCGTGTGAAATGTGTGATAGTGGGAACACCTACTCCAGTTTTGAAAGTCGAAGCGGTCATTATGAGGTGGAATGTTTCGATTGTGGCTACGCTATGCGAGATTCACCCAGAGATAAAACTTACGAAATCACGATGATTACGACACGTCATTGTGATTGTGGTCACGGTATCAATTACTTTACGGTGGTGGATGAAGGCTACTCATTTGAATGTAGTGAATGTCACACAGAGGAGGTTCGCCCCAGTATTGAAATGTTTCGAGGTGTGAAGCCCGCAGACAGATGGGATATGCTAAGTGACGAAGTGGATTGGCAACCGTGTTCTAACGGATGCGATGATTATTGGTATGACCAATCTTCTGATGCCGAAAAGTGTTGTCACCAATGTTTGAAACTGTTGGAAACGAACCAGATTTGGGAAGATTACGGACTGAACCTTTAAGTAGGTCGTTTGACATAAGCAACGCATGGATAGAATTAACTCAGTTAAACTGGGCTTAAACAATGACATGGAAGTGGTTGTCACCGCCGACATTCAAATGAAATCGGAACAAGACACCGATGACGTGTATTTCGTTATGTTCAACATTCTGGATGCACCGCTTCGTTTTGTAGTGGCTACGGCTTCTAACTTTGAAGACTTTTTGTTGAAGAAAGGTGTGCCACAGGCTACCATTTCTACTTGGTTGTTGGAAACTCCAGATTTGTTTATGGCAGAAATCGTCAATCATCAAATGGAAGTTATGGGTTCAGCAGTAGAGCGTGTCAAAGTTTCGCTGGATAGTGGACCCAATGCAGACATGGCTCGAACTGTGATTCTAAGCATGATTGACAAAGGTTATTTCTTGAACATTAGCAATTATCATGTTCCGGGGAAAAGCCAACCGATTCAAAGAACTCAAAAAGTAGAAACGGCTGCGCTGTTGCCAGATTTCCAAATGATGCTGGAAGTTGTCAAGAACTGGGAAGGTTTCGATTTCGCTGATTATTTGCGAGGCAAAGGTGTTTCCGAAGAAGACATTAAACAAATGGTGGGTGCTTGAAATGATTGACCCAGAAGAAGGAACGCAAGTTGATTTGCGAGAAGTCATGCGTCAGTATGATGAGATGGGTATGCGACCACAAGGTTTCGTTTTCATGTATTCATTAGTGGACAAAAGTGAAGTCGCTGATGACGGCACACTTAGCAATTTCTTTCGCATGATGTCTATGCGATATGAAATGGAACATCACAAGCGGGTATTCATTTCTAAGAAAGATTCAGAAGACGTAGCCCTGATTCGATTTGAAATGGGTTGGTTTGGTGATTGGGATGGTATGGCAAACTTGATTGAAACGATTGAAGAAGACATCCGAACTACGCTGGAAACTTTCATTCGGGCTGGCAGTTTGGAACAAATGCCACACATGGAGTTTATGTTTGCTAATCGAGAAGCGGTGGAAGATATTGCTTTAGAAGGTGAAATTGCTTCGGAAGATGAAGAACTATTTTGAGGTGTCAAGTATGCAAGTTCGATTGGATATTGGTGAAGGCAAATGGTTGGTCTTTGAAGACTACGGAGAAAAGCGAAAGCATCTCAAAGTTTCCGTTGAAGATGATGATGGAGCCAGAATTGTATTGGGTGTTTGTCTCAAGGGTGAGTTCAAACGTGCAGGTCGCTCGGCTTGATGTGGCTTCAACTTTAAGTAGGTGATACGCCTATGGAATCTTGTGATGGGCAATAACCAGCCCTTCTTGAAAGGTGATTAAGAATGACAGACGTATTGAGACCAGTATTTAACAGCATGAGACACGGTTCGTTCCGAACAAGTTTAGGTGGTATGAACCCAACGGGTGCAAGTTGTTGGATTACAGATGAAAAAGGAAACGAAAAGTTGGTGGGCAAGTGCCACCGTCAAGTTTGGTATTCCAAGACTAAGACTCCTCGAACCAATTTACCAAATGACCAGACTTTCATTAAGTTTGCAGTAGGTCATGCGATGGAAGAAAACTTCCAACAGAACTGGGCAAGGGCTGGAGTTTATCTGGATGGAAACGTCAAAGTGCGTCAGGATATTAGTCACGGCGACCCCAGAGGCGAACTCATCATGTCTGGTGAAGTGGACGTGCTACTGAGAGATTTCGACCTTGATGAAGAGGGTCAAATTGAAGAGATTCACACCGACCTCGGTATCGGTATTGAAATGAAAACCAATCGAGGGTATTTTTCTAAGAAAGAAATCTACGGCTTCGGCAACAAAATCTATGTCAATGGAAGTCCGAAGATTGAACACGTTATGCAAACTGCAATTTACCTGCACATGAGGAAGCCTTTGGAGGAATACTACGGTGTGCGAATTGAATCCTTCCGCATTGTTTATTGTCAAGTTGATGATGGACACACCACTTGGTTTGACATTAGCCTTTCAGACGGCTATGACGGTGAAATCATTGTTAAAGACCGTTTCGGTAATGAATTAGAACCCGATGCTTTGGCAAGTTTGGAAGCAGGTGTGCCGATGCAGAAGATTTCTGGTTTGACGATGGATGCTATCAAAGACCGTTATTACAAAGTTTTGGACCATCTGAAAGACACCGAGAACCCACCTCCTCGTGAGTTCCAACTTCGATACGATGCTGAAACTTTTGAACTCAAAATGGAACGTGGCGAACTGAGCAAGACCGCTATCGGTAATTGGGAAAAGAAGCCTAATATGGAAGTCGGTGATTGGAACTGTCGGTATTGCGATTGGAAGGACACCTGTTATCCGTATGGGATTCACAGTCAAGCCGTTGATGACGGCGAACTGACACCTGACAAGGCTATGAAAATGCTGGGCATCTCTGGTTTCGGTGCGTGATTGCGTTGGAGCCGTTAGGATTCTGGACTCAAGTTCTTTTGGTAATGGCTTTACTCAATTTTGCACTTAACTTTCGGACCATTCTGGAAAGCCGATGGATTCGCAACCATGTTCGACACATTGAGTTTCATGTGTGTCCTGACCATGAACAATACGAAGAAGTGCAAGCCAGACTTCAAGAAGCGTTTGAACAACACTTGAGGGGCTATGTCCATGAGGAAGAAGTTAAGACGAATGCACAGGCTATTGAAGAATGGGATAACCAATGAGGTTAAACCAACACCTGACACACAATCACAGTAATGTCGTCGGGCTTACCGCCTAAGTGTTCTTCAAAGTTTTGCCGACGGATTTCTCCTTGTTCATAGGCTCGTTGAGCAAACGGTGACCAAATGTCTGGGTCCTGTGAAGCAGCGTAAGCCGCCGAAGCAATTAGGTTGGCTAAAGTGTTGGGACTAACACCTTCAGGAGCATCGGCAAGGATTTGGGCTACTTGCGAAGCGTAAAGGTTGTCCCAGAGACCGTCTGTGCCAAGCACGATGTAATCAGCAGGTTGCACACTAACGCTGTAATTTTGTGCGTCATCGGCACTATCGGCCTCACGAGGTCCTACTTGAAACGGTTGATTATGACGGTGCTGTTGAGGTAAGGTTTGAAACACCACATAGTTTTGACGATACACCACAAGGTCTGAGTCTCCGATTTGGGCAACTTCTAAAATTGGTAAATCTGTGTCCTCCGAAAGTTTGGCTATCAATACGGTGGTGCTACCTTCAGCACGCAAACGTGGAATCACCGTTTCTAAACAAGTTTGAGGAAGCGAACCGAAGTTATAAGAATCGCCGTAGTATTCTCGACACAAACTCATTAGTTCACGAGAGCAATCGCCAGCGTTGATTCCTTTAGAACGCCATGCTCCGACACCATCTGCTACACCGACAGCATTGAAAACCGAGTTGGTTAAAAACCACGCATCGTCACCTCCATCCGAAAGTTTGTCATCACGAGGTTGATTGGCAACACCCATTGTAAGATACGCTTCTCCAGAAGTAGTCATTCTAACAGACCTCCTACGAAAGTTTCGGAATCTTGTAGAGACCAGTTAAGAATGTTGCCGAACCTATCGGCATCAGTTAAGAAGGCAGCATGAACATTATTTTTCTCCTCGTGTCCGTCTTCTTGTTCTGTGTGTCTAAGTTTCCAAGAAGGGTATAATGGTGGTTTTCCCAGCACCATGGACCATTCAAGATTGAACATAACGGGTGCAACCATGTCTTGCATATTATCCCAGTAATCGGGAGGGGTGACGAATCCCCATTCTTGCGAAACCTGTGCGTCTATGACTTTAAAACAAACCCATTTGTTTTTTGTCTCAACTAAGGGAGGGTCTGCATATTTGCCATCTACTATTTTCTTACGCTTTTGGTCAATCAACTTAAATTGTTGGTATCGCAAAAGTAATCGAAAGGCAATTTGGGAAGTAACATCGAAAACATGGAGAAAAATGTCCTTATGTTCCTTGTTCATACCATACCGGGCTGGGAACAGTCTTGTTGATGATTCAATAGAGGAGTTATAGACCAAGAATCGTGGTATTACAGAAATGTATTCCTGACGAGAATCTTTAGGTTTGAAGGGATAATCAACGTCTCGGTGGTCTGGTATAATGACTTCATCGTTGGTATCACAAATCCAGATGTCTTTATTTTCAAACTGTTCAATTCCGCCAGCGTTGAGAGGGTGACCACGATAACGGATTGAATCTACGCCTATGTTAGACTGATATTTTTCGGCGGGAAGCCCAGATTGTTGTATGGAGTTGGGTGTGTATTCGGATTCACCTAAACCATCAGGATTTATCCAGAACATAGATAGTCATAGTTGCTTCTGATACTTAATTTTACGCCTTGTTTAAGAGGGTGGTTTCACATAGAATAATCATGGTTTCTGTTCAAGTTCGTGGTAGCACACGTCGGTATCGAGATGTTCTGCGTAATACTTACGACCTTCGATGGAATACTGACCAAAGTTGTTATGCTGGCGAAATGGAATTGTCGGAACGACGACTTAAGAATCTGGTCAAGTTTTGTGAACGATTTGGGCTGGAAGTTTGGGTGGCTGGAACACGGTATCAAACTGCGAAATCTGAAGAAGATGATGATGACCCTGACAATTATCGTGTAGAAATCAAGCCCACTCAGAAAAAAGTTTCAGAGTTGGGAGAAACCGGTCGAGAAGTTCTACCTCCTGTGGACAAGTCTGAGACAGAATGGACTGAAGTAATTTTGGAAGCCGATTCAGAAGTGCCTTTTGGCGGTTATCAACGATGGTTTGATGGCACGTTGTTTGAAGAACCCAGACCTGAACAACAACAAGTAGTTCCCACCGTAGCCAAACTTTTGAGACAAGGCTATGAGAACATTATTTTGGAAATGCCAACTGGAGCAGGTAAATCGGCTTTGGCGATGACTATTCCGAAAATGTTTCGAGACTCTAAGAAACCAGCAGAAGAAGGACCCAACTCTTACTTGCTAACTCATCTGAAAGGTCTGCAAGCGCAATATCTTTCGGAAATGCCGTTTATGAAATCGGTTATGGGTCGTGGAAACTACGGCTGTAAGTTGCCTGTGGAAGCAGGTGAACGGGATGCTGAAGTAGTGGAAGCGGCTCTGCAACAAGTTCGAGCAGGTATCTCTGTTAAGTCTAAAGGATGCACCGCCGATGTAGCACCTTGCGTGACTATCAAAGATTTCAAGTGTCCGTATAAAAATCCTCAAAAGAGAACTGGCGATGGTTTGGATTGGTCAGTAGCCCCTGAAAGTCTGTGTGATTATTACGGTTCTTTGACGGAAGCCCAGAACTCAGATTACTTCGTGGCTAACATGGCTTATGCAGCCGCTTTGGGTTGGACACCGATGATGCCACAACGAGAGTTTTTGGTGGTAGATGAGGCACATAATCTGCCCGATGTTTTGGTGGGTGCGTTTTCGTTGGACTTGAGTGAGCGTATGTTGGAACGATTGTTGGGTGTGATGAGTATGCCCCAGATTTTGGAACTCAAGGGAGTAGAACAAACCGTTGAAATGGAACGACGTAATGTCAAAATGGCTGGCTGGAGACCCAAGACAGGAAGTTTCGGTTTGCCCGGTGTGCCAACCATGACAATGGATATGAGCGAAGATATTGTGGGCAAGTGTGCCGCCGTCTGGATAGCCTATTTGGAAGAACTGTATGGAATGCTACAAGGCAAATTGAAACACAATGAGTATGAAGAAACCAAAGATTTGAAACTGGCTATGCGAGTGGCACATCGAATTGAAACTATTGTGGAAGGTCTTAGAAATGACCGTGACAACTGGATTTGGCAAGTAAGTCCAGAGAAAACTTTCGTGAGTTTCAAGTGCGTAGAAATCAAGGACTTTGCTGAAGAACTATTGTTGAACATTGGCCGTCGTCGAATCTTTATGAGTGCGACGATTGGTAATCCCAAAATGTTTGCTGAGGAATTAGGATTGAAGCCTGAGAAAACTGCTTTCGTGAGAGTGGCTTACAGCAGTTTCCCTCTTAAGAACCGACCTATTTACACCAGAGAAACGGGAGGATTGCTGACTCGCAAAGGACAAAGTGAATCTGATTGGAACAAAACGGTGCAACAAATTGCCGAAATCATGGAACGGTATCCCAATCAACAAGGTATTATTTTGCCTTACACCGATAGAATCGAGCGAGAACTTTCACAACGATTGAGTGAACTTAATCGAAAACAAATGCAACGAGTGATTCAACACGACAAATCGGCACACGGCAGGGATGCGGCTATTGATGAATGGCGAACCAGTCGAGGTGGTGTTATTATGTCCACTTATCTGAATCAAGGTTTCGACGGTAAAGAAGCCGCTTTCTGTATTGTGGTGAAACTTCCGTATCTAAGTTTGGGAGACGTGCGAACCGCTAAGAAAATGAAAGCCAATCCTGAATGGTATGTGCAACAAACAGGAATTGAGTTGGCTCAAATGTGTGGTCGAGCAGTTCGTTCTCGCACAGACCGTGGTGATACTTACATTCTGGACCCAAGTTTCTGGTTTCAATACGAGAAAGGTATCGGCAGGGCTTTGAAGAATTATCTACCGAATCATTTGTGTGAAAGCATTGAAAAGCACGAAGGCAAAACCCCGTTAGGTATGCAACAGAAGTTTGAAGTAGTCTGATGACTTAGCAAAGGTGAGCAACATGAAGATAGCAATTGCAGGAAGAATGGCTTCGGGAAAAACGACGTTGGCAAAGGCTTTGGCGAAACATTGGGAAGGTGAGATTTTGTCGTTGGGAGGCAAAGTCAAAGAAGTCGGCAAGGATTTGTTTGGTATGGTTGAAAAGGACAGGCCGTTGCTGCAACAAATTGGAATGAAGATGCGAGAAATCCGACCTGATGTTTGGATTGAGTATCTGGATAGAGAAGCCACCAAGAGAACTTGCGTCGTAGTTGATGATTGTAGGTTTGTAAATGAAGCCCGATGGTTCAAAGATAATGGTTGGCTGTTGGTAAGACTCAACATTGAGGAAGATGTTCAAAAGATTCGTCTGCAAAAAACATATCCTGACGATTGGGAACAACATTGGAACAATCGAAACGACCCATCTGAAACCGAAGTTTCGGAGATTCCTTCGGAGTGGATTCATTATGAGTTGTCAGGAGATGCGGGTATTGAGTCCCTCATGCAAACTTTAGCGAGCCTTTAAATAGTCTAACCGTATCAATGACACTATGAACAACCTTAGAGACTTCCCGTTTCCTAAACCTGACCTTGCGAAACCAGACTTGCAGAAAAGAGTAGGCGATGTGCCGGGTATGTATTTGGGGAAGCCTTCAATTATCTTTAAGAATCCAGATGATTTCGTTATCCAAATGAAATATGACGGTATTCGTGGACTCTTGGGATTCGACTCATCAGGAAAGTATGTGATGGTTAGTCGTAATAACAACGTTTTGGGGTCTCCGAATATCAAACACATTGTTGATTTCAGAGGTTCGGCGGGAGATAAGTTTCCCAAAGGTGTCGTTTTAGACGGTGAAGTTTATTCAGATGAGGTGGGTAAAGGAAAAGCGTTTGCAGATTTTAACGAAATGGGTGGCGTGGTGCGTCGAGAGTCGTCGTATGACCCTCGTGCCGAGTTGATGTATTTCGTCATTTTTGATGCTTACTTCCCTGATGAACCTGATTTGGTTTATAGCGAGCGTATGAATCGTATTCTGAAGTATCACAGTCGAATGACTCCTGCTAATCGCAAGTTGTTCCGAGTGGTTGAACCCGTAGCATCCAGCAAACTAAAACTTCCTCGTGGTTCAAGTGTGGTAAATACTTTGGAATCCGCCCTTGAATACGCAGAAAATGAAGGCTTTGAAGGAATTATGCTTCGTAACCTACGTTTGCCTTACATGGTTGGTAAAGCGGGCAATAGCCTTTACAAATTGAAGTCCTTTTTCGATGATGAGTTTGAGGTTGTCGGTTGGGAAGAGGCTCAAAAGAAAGATGCTGGCACTCCAGTTTGGATTTGTATTACACCCGAAGGTAAAACTTTCAAAGCAAGACCTCTCGGAACTTTGGAAGCACGAAAAAAGTTGTGGAAAAATCGACATGATTATTTGGGCAAGGATTTGACGGTCAGGTATCAAGAACTCGATAAAGACGGCACACCCCGATTCGGAACAGGTGTAGCCTTCCGTGATTACGAATGACCTTCATCTAAGTAAATGCTCCAAGTCATCTCGAAGTCATCAAGTCCGTAGCCTTCTCTTAGAATGGCATTGACTTCATCACGGCTTCGACCATCATACAGAGCCTCATAGTGTATCAGACTTGTAGGTGGGTTGAACTCAGGAAGATAACGCCTTCCGGTTCGAGCGTGGATTCGATATGGTGTTCCTCTTTCGGCAGCACGGTTCAATTTGGTATGTTTTCGCACCCATTTGTAACAGGCTTGTGTAGCCATCTTAATGTTGCCTTTGCCTGAGTTCAAAATAAGGTCTCTAATCAACTCTTGCTCAACATAAGCAAGTTCAATCATGTCGTATTGAAGGTCGTTGTCAATCATTTCTTTCCGAGCCGCAGGGTCATTGATTGCCCGAAACAAAGTCGTCGTCATAGGCACGATAACTTCCTGTAAAGTGAAATCCTTTTCAACAAGGTCAAAAATTGGAGAGATGGGTCCAGCGTTGTAAGGGCGATAACCTGTTTCGCCAAACCAAAGTTCACTAAACTCATAGTCCCAGAAATCTACAAAGTTTTTCCAAACTTGTTTAAGAACTTTGGAACAAGCCTCATTCATTTGATTAACGAGTTCTTCTTGGTTTTCTATCCAATTGAGAGCAGCAACATATTGAGGATATTTGGTAATATCTACACCGGGCAATTCCCATTCGATTAACTGTTCTAAGTTTTCGTGTTCATCAAACGATTCACCAAGAACTTCCTGAAGTTCTGCGAAAGTTGTAATTTTCTGAGGGAGTGTCTCTTCTTCGGATTGCATAATGGCTTGTCCGTGATACCAGTTGAAATAATCTCCAGATTCTAAAGCACGTTCTACGGTGACCAAATCATTACCGAAAGTTCCGGTAAAAGCGTCTAAAAGTTGCTGATTAGAATTGTCCACAGGCCACGGAGCCACAACTGGGTCGAAGAAAACTTGAGAGCCATCGGAACGGAAACCAAAGTTTTCAGGATTGCGAATGTCTCGAACCACGAAACCTTGTGACAACAAGTATCTAAGTAAATCTTGGTAATCAGAGTTCTCTAAGGGCGAAAGTTTGGACCCGTCGTATTTCTCACAGTAGTCGTTAGCGTCGGTGCAAGGAATGGCTTCCATTTCCCAGATAGCATACGGTTGTCCGGTTCGGAACTCACGCAGTAAGTCATCTATCTCATCATCCCAATCGAAATCTTCAGAACTGGTAATCAACTGTCGGCGTAGGCTGGGGTCAATAGTTCCTTGAACAAATGAATAAACTTTCGGTAACGAGGCAGGTTGGTTTCCTGATAAGGCCAATCGTTCAAACAATTCGGCTTGCATCAAATTGACAGCGTATAACTTTCGGTTAAGGCTTCTAACTGGATACTCTGACAAGTTTCGCTTGGGTAAAGCCACTAACTTGTAGTAATGTTTCGGATTGTCCATGTTTTGAAAGACATATCCTGCTTGTCCAGCACCGATGAGCCTACCGAATCTCATGTTTAATACTTCCAGAACTTGTCTCGGTCATCAATTACTTCTACTTCTGCACCGAAAGTTCCTTCTGAGCGTTGGCTGTTCCACCACACTAATCCAACTAATCCAACCGTAATCAAACCAGCACTTGCCAGATTACGGATTAGTAAGTTTTCAGATTTGAAAGCAACGGCTCCAGATGAGGGTCCTTCTAAATCCACGATGCCCATGTATCCCATTTCTCCGAGTGCATCTTGTAAAGCAAACCAATCTACACCTGCTTGATTGACTAAACTTCCGTCGGCAGCGTTGGTGTTTTGACCTGTTTCACGAGTAATTGCCATAACATCCACACCGGGGTTGCTACGAGACATGGCTTCAATCAATCCTTGTCGGTTAGGGAAAATCAAAGTTCTAACTCGATTGTGGATAACTTTGCGACCTGTTTTGGTGTCCAACTGTTGATGAGGATAAACCAAAAATTGCACCACTCGTTCATCGGTGTCTCGGCTGTTGATAAACTCGCCACAAATGTCGGTGGATGAAAAGTATTGACGACCTGTGTAAATCTTGCCGTCTTTGAGTGGGTGGCTGTGAATAGTCCACTTACGGTTGGTTAAACCATTTTTGACAGCATCTTGAGCCGCTTTAGTAGTAGGATTGACTTCGATACGAGATTCACTACCGAAACTGGGTTCACCGAGTTCATACTGTCCATCTTTTTCATAAACGTAGTACATCCATTCTCGTTCTTCGTGCGTGTTATCTGAATAAGTTTTCATGTCTTCTAAAGCATCGGTAGAAAACATATTGAACTCTTTTTGCCATTCGCTCACAATAACACCTGAGTAGTCATGGTTGTTTCTGATACTTAAAGACTTTTCTACAAACTTGAGCGAACCTTTAAATAGTCTGGTCGGATAGGCACTAACATGGCAACAGTTCGATGGTTGAATACAGATACTGGAGAAACCAAATGGGGTGCTGACGATTTGTATCGTGAAGGAGATTCTTCATGGGTGCCAGTCTGTCGCATTAAGATGCCAAACGGTGGTGTTCGAGAAAACACTATGGAAAGTTTTTACACTTGGATTGACAGCAATTTTGCTATGATTAGGCTGGATAGCACCAAAAGCGTGGGCATGGTCACCATGAACGGTGTAACTATGGACGTGGCTCAGAAAGAGTTGTTTTACAATGTTTTGTCTCGGTATGAGTATTTGATGGCTGAACCGTCATTCCCTGTAATCAATGTATTTTACAAACCATCTCCGATTCAGGAATGGCCTGAACGAGAAATGTGGTTGGAAGCCAAGAAAACTGATGATGATACTACTGACGAAACCTCCGAAGGTGGAGAAGGCAACAATCCTAAGCCCAGTAATCGAAAGCCTCGCATCAATCCATTCAAGAAACCTAAGAAGGGGAAGGGAAAACCTGTTCCCGGCCCGGGACCCATGCCTGATGACCCTCCACCATTCCCCGGCCCAGAGCCATTTTTGGATGACATTTCTGATGACACACCCATTAGTGAATACATGGACACTCAACCATCACCCGATGGAATCCCAATGCCCGACTCCGATGGAAAACTGCCCGGTCAAGGCAAAGGAACACCTCAAGAACAAGCCGCTAAACAAAAGGGCATGGAAGATGCTATGAAAGCAAAGGCTGAACAGAAAGCCAAGATGGAACAAGGAGCGCAGAAAGCCAAAGAAGGCAAAGATGCGGCTCAAGATGCGGCTGGAACAGGTGGTGAATCTGGTGGTCAGCCCGGTGAAGGAGCAGGTGGAGAACCCGGTGACGGTGCCGATGGTGGCGAAAGTGGTGAGGGCGGAGAATCTGGTGAACCCGGAGAGTCTGGAACAGGAGATAGCGACGGAGACGACGGTAGTGGGGGAGAAAGTTCCTCAGAGAAATCTGACGACTTGGGAGAATGTGCTGAAGCAGCGAGAGATGCCGTAGATGGCGCACGTCAATGCTGTGAAAATGCAGACTCAGAGTCTCAAAAGGATTGTGATATGGCGGAACAAGCCAAGCAAGATGCTCAAGATGCTCTCGATGCTTACAAAGAGGCGGTCTCGCAAGCCGAGCAAAACGATGAGTTGAGTTCTGGTGAAGCCGAGGCACAGAAAACAAAGGCCGATGCTTTGAAGGATGCGGTGGATGCTATGCAACCCGGTGAACCTACGTCGGCCACAGGTATGGCAGCCCAAGAAGCCGAAGCCCATAATGAAGCAGCCCAAGAATCTGCTAACGAAGGTGAAACTTTAGAATCTGTGGATGAAGCGATGGCTGCTAAAGAAGCCGCCGACCGTTGCGATGAAAAAGCCAACCCTCGTGATTCTCAAGACCAAGCCAATGCACGTCGAGCCGATGAAGCCGCTGCTGAGGCTTTGGAAACTGCTTTAGAAGAAGTTCAAGATTCAGAAGATTATGATGGCGGTTTAGAAAGTATTCTACAAGAAAACTTAGAGGAAGTGGAACAACGGATGTCTGACCGAGACAAATGTATGGAAACCGCAGAAGAAAGCAAGAAATCATCTGAACAGTCGAAAGCCAACGAATCAGAAGGTGAAAATGCAAAACAAGATGCTCTGGAGGCCGCTAATTTGGCAGAACAAGCCTTTGAGGAACAGAATCCTTCGGATGATGCTCACAGAGAAGCAGTAAGTGAAGCCATTGAAGAGGCTTTGGAAGCCATAGAAAACCTTCCGTATGAAGATGAAGAAACTGAGGATGCCAAAGACCGTTTAGAACGATTGCAGCAAAAGCAAGAAGTGAACGACACAATGGCTAATGAAAAGTGGGGTATCTGGAATCTGGATGAACGCAGTTGGGTCGAAGTCGTCGGTGGTAAGCCATTACAGTTTGATGACGCTCAAGAAGCCAGAGATTGGCTAAATGCTCGTGGAGGGATGATTTGATGAGTCGTGGTGAAGTTAGAGTCTATAAAGATGATAAAGAAGAAAGTTTCGAGAACTCAGGCTTGCCTGATGAGATGCAAGATGCTTACGATGAAGGTTGGGACCAAGGCATGAGCCAAGAACAACAACTGGCAAGTATGACGGAAGAAGATTACGAGCGAAAGTTAGGCGAAGCCACAAGGATTGTGAACTTTAACGGTCTAATGACGCTGTTTGAAAAGAAAGATTACAACGGTAAAATGACTGAATACGTGATTTCTCAGATTCAATACGGATACGCCCCACCGACTTTGGGAATTGGCTATGAGGTCAATCTCATTGACTGGGTTCAAAATCCTAATCCTGAACAGTATGTAGTGGTGTCCTCGAAAGAGTTAGTGCCTGAGTTTATGGCGGCTCCGAGTATTGCGGCTGCACAGTTTCATTGGACTTTGTTTCTTCGCAAAGAAAACCTTGAAATGTTTCAACCAGACCCTGCGATGGCCGAAGCACAATTGGAATTAGCCAAAGATTTTGAAATGCTGGGTGAGATTGCCGAACTGGACCTTGGAATAATTGACCCTGAAACTTTGAGACAGTATTTGGGTCGAGAGGTTCTAATCAAAGGTCGTGGAGAATTGTATGTTCGACCGGATACTGGAGAACTAATGAAAATGGAAAGTCCAGAAGTTGGTTGGAAGAAAGTAGAACGTATGAAAGTTATGGGTCAAAAGATGTCGGCCACACTATCTAATCTGGTTTTGTTGGCTAACGAAAGTCCCAAAGTTTCACTTGTATCAGAAAGTGCAACCCAAGTTGTGCTGGAATCCTCAGATTCTAAGAAACTTTCAAAAGCATTAGGCAAGGTTTTCTCAGTAGAAGTTTCAGGCGACACAATCACAGTTGAGTATTGAGGTGGCAGAATTGCCCGTTGATGCACAAAAATTGTTGAACTGGATAGTAGAAAGTGACAACCTAAATGATTTTGAAATGATGGGAATGACCATAATGGGTGGCCGTGAGAATCCCGCAGGGAAGTTTCCTCAACAACAAATGGCCGTATATCCTAAAGATGTCTCTCGTCGAAGCATTCTGAGTAAAGGGATTTCTGGTTTAATCAAACAGATTGCTGATGGCAAACTTGGGGTTCCAATACTTCCGGAACGTTTGCCAACCCTAATCGTGTGCAAAACTGATGCAAGCCAAAAGATAATCGAAGTAGCAAAATGGGAAGATACCGAGGATTGGAGTTTTAAGATTGACAATTATTGGATTATAGCAGAATGGGATAATTCTCAAGAACCAGAAAACAAGTTTCAATGGGTAGTGGTGTTACCACGAAGGGGCATGAAAAACGCCAACTCTGTAAGATACATACAACCTGTATCGGCTGGAGAACTCAGCATGGATACAGAGATAGAAACGGCACTTAACGGAATGATGGCCTATCTAAACGGTGGAACTTCTCATGGCAGTATTACTTATCATCTGGCTAAAATCAACTTTGCGGCTCTGAAAACCCTCTCGTGACCGAAAATTGTCCTGTGGTTCAACTTTATATGGGTGATTCGCCTATGGTGAATTACGCTCCCAGCGAGGTGATGTAGCAAACGAACATGACAACCATCGAAAATCGAGTCAAATGCGATTCTTTAAGTAGGTGATTGCCCATACTAAGTTTGCCCACAACACAAAACTTGGGGTCTAAAAAAACTGAAAACAAATGGTGAAAAATATGAGTGACGTAGAAGCATTTTTGAATGAACTTGAGACAATTAACGATGAACGAAAAGCCGAGCGTGCCGCATCCCGTGGCCCTCGCACAGTCTATGAGGTAATCAAGCCCGAAATGGGTAAGGTTTATCAAGGCTACACGCTGGTTTCCTTTAACGAGACTACCAGCCCTCTTGGTTCTGAATCAATTTGTCTCCGCCTTGTTGCCCCCGGTAACGATGGAGAAGCAGAAGCAGGTCGTCGTGTCAAGTTCTATGTGAACGGATACGAGAAGCAAGACTTTGAACGATTTATCGGTCAAAACAACCTTGTGACCAAGAACGACGAAGACGATGGTAGCACATACCACCTTCCAATCAAGTTGGACTTCCTTCGCAAGATGAACGACTCCCAGAAGAACGCTGGTCGAACCTTCAAGAGTTTCCACGGTATCATCCGTGATGCTGACTCTGTTGCGCTTCGTGAAGCACTTCCTGAAGTCCCAGAGGACCAGACAACTTCTGAGCCATACGTTGCTCCTGTTGTCGAAGAGTGAACCGATTCAGGCTTGTCCTGAGTCTTTGATTCGCCCCTGTTCCACTACGGCGTGCGTAGCATTTAGGTCCCTTCAAGGTTCCTCGTTGCGCCAAGCCGGTGAGTCGGGCTTCGGCTTCGATTCGTAAAACTTGCGACTACGGTATCTCTTTGGTATTGCTCCCTCTGTGGGTGGTATCGAGGTGGATGCGTCATGGGTGGCAAGGTAATGGGTTCAACCAACTGGCGACTTACTCACATCGGTTGCCGGCGTGAGCGTGTCTCTTTGAACTCGGCGGAACTCCCTTCTGGGGATTGCTGACGACCAATTATGTGTTGTAGCAAGACGGTGCGATGGTTTATGAAGGTGATTGGACATAGTTTGAACATGAGTTTCTGGAGGTGCAACAAGAATGTTGCCGATTCCTAATGAAATAGTGGAGTTTGTCTCCGATACTGTGAAAGGTTATCGAAACATCAACGCTGACATCGGTAAGATTTACGCCGCCAAAATTGCGAATCCAACTCTGTTGAGTGGTTCGGGCGTTTGTCTCAAGATGGAAGAGGGTCCTTTGAATCCTAAGAAACCTGTGGCTAACGAATCAGTAATTCGATTCACGCTAAGTGACGGACAGTATTCTGTTGAATGCTTGGCTCACAACGGTCCTGAATTGGGTCGGTTAATGGGTTTGCATAGGATTGGTTGGAACGTGGATGGTTCTGATTGGTTGGGCGACGTGTTGATGTTGCTAACTGAAAGTGTTCGTGACGGCAAGCAAGTGGAAGTCTCTGGTTACTATGAGATGTTCGGTCGAGACAAAGTTTTCGTAGTCAAAACGGTAAGACCTGCTGAAGCACGAACTGACAGTCAGATGACTGATGAACAGTTTGAAAGTTTCATTGAGTTGTGTCGTGACGCAGGACCCGGATACCGACCTTTGGAATTGATGATTCGTGATGATACTCTGTGGTCTAAACTGTATGCCGACTTACCGATTAAGTATGCTACTATGCTATTCTGTCTCAGCCCACAATCGAAACAGGACATGATGCACATTGGCATTGTAAGTAGCATGGGTGAAGGTAAAGACCACTTGTTGGAAACCGTCATTGAACCGTTAGTGCCTTGTGGCGTAGCCTCAACAGGAAAACTTTGCACGATTCCGGGGTTATTCGGAGCCATGAATGGTGAAGACTTGAACTCTATTGAACTCGGTCTGATTCCCAAGATGGATAACGAGCGTATTGCTGTTTCCGAGTTTCAAACATGGAGTCAAGAAGTATTCGGTGAACTGATGAATGTTTTGGCTAACGGCAGTTTCACGATGCAGAAAGGTCAAGTTGATACCAAACGAACTGCTCGAACCAATTTCTTGTTCTTAGGCAACCCGCCGAGAGACTGGAAGAAGGGTGATGAAAAGTTAGGTATGTTGGGTGCATTCGGTGAATACACGTATCAATTGATGAGCCGATTGACTTTGATTTTCGCCAGAATGTCGCTGACCGATGGTGATGATACTGATTATCTGATTGAAGACAAAATCATGGACTCTATGAACGGAGTGTATAAAAAAGAAGACTTCAACGAAAACCTCAATATGTGGAGAATCTTTTTCCGTGAATACTTGCGATATGTTTCGGCTTTAGACCCTAACTACGACGGTTTGCGAAAACAGATTCGTGATACCATGAATCAAATTAAGGGCGACCCAGTATTCAAAGCGGCTTTCTTGGGTGGAGGTCGTGCAACTCGTGACTTCCGAAAGTTCCAAGAGTTTGTGAATCTGTGCAAAGGCTTTGCTCGATTGAATGGTGAACGAGAAGTTTCAGAAACAAGTTTGTGGCACTCTCACAAAATCTTCATGGAAAGCATGGCAACGCTGGAAGGTGATGCGGGATGGAAACACATTATCAACGGTGCAAATGAAAGAATCGCTATGCTGTATGGCAAGTTGTGGAATGAGAAGAAAGATGGTATTTACGAGTCATTGAAAGAGATGATGGACGTAGTGTCGTTTAGTGAAAAAGAATGGGATGAGTTAGTCAATCTAAACTACATCAATCCGAATGGAAACAAGTTCAAAGGCAAATGGTCTTCGTGGGTTGAAATTATTGACCTTGATGCACAGCCTTAAGTAGTTGATAGGAGCATGAGGAAACATGGATGTAGCCACGACACAACGGGCATTAACAGCACTTCAATTGTTGCTGACTCGTAGTGTATCTATGACGGCAGCGACTCGATTGGCTCGCACAACTCCGAAAACACTCAAAAGTTATTTGGCCTTGAAAGGTATCAAATGGAGTATCAAAAGAGGTCGTTTCCGAATTGACAAAACGGCGGCACAGAAAAGGTTTGAGTTTTTGAATCTAATGTTGTCAGGCAAGTCAGCCACAGGCGCAGCCAAAGAATTAGAAACCACCGTCAAAACCATGAGTCGTCAAACTTTGCCAGATTCATCAGGTGGAGAGCAACCGATTATTGTTAAAGACGGCGGTTCTTGGATTCCTAACTTTTTGAAGATTGAAAACTATTCATTGGTGTTTTACGGAGGCATCACAGGTTTCGAGGGAAAGACTCTCGGAAGAAATGTTCAGAAAGGACCCGCAGCCAGCATTGAAGAAGGTGAAGAAGATTACATGGACATCTGGTGGCAAGTAGATTTTGAAACTTGGAGAAGCACGTTGCCCGCTAATCAAGCGGCTGAGTTTTGGAAACCACAAGTGATGCAACAAGTTCGCAGACAACTTGAAAGTTTAGTCGTCTCGGACCCGACGTTGGCAGGGAAGTTTCTGGGTAATGCCAAAGTTTCAACCCATGCTGCCAGCACAGGTCGAGCAGGTGCAACTGGAATGCCAGTCAGTAGATTGGAACAGATTTTGGAACGCTATGAAGTCAAAATAATGAGTGATGTCAGTTCAGGCGTGGATGACAATTTGGTGTTTCGACCTCCTGAGTATGTGTTTCGCACAGAGTTGCCTACCGATGACAGTTCTGGAAACTTTCAAGTGATGTTTCTCAATAAAGATGAAATCGTCAGTTATCCTGTGCGCCCAGAAATAATCTCTGTGAAACACAACCTTAACGATGAAGTAGTTTAGAGGGGAAGTTGAAAGTCCAATTCAGGACTGGCACAGCAAAAGTGGAAACCAAAAGGCTGTCCTTGACAAAATACTTGAGCGATTCTTGGATTTCAGGTTTGCCTAAAACATACACATCTTGATTTTGTATCAGCAAGAAAACATTACCGTTGGTGTAAATGAACGAAGGCTGATTGGATTTAGCCGATAAACCCACCGAAAGTGTAGCCTTACCACGAATGTAATCGAACCAATCTTCTGGAGAAAGAATCTTTTCGTTAGATGAAGTTTCAATACGATAAGTCATAGCAGGGTTAAGCACCGAAACTTTCCAATTGACATCTGCAACTGTCCAGTAATCTGGAGTGTAATACAATTCTTCTCTGATTTCTTTTTCCCGTTGGCGTGGGTCCATGACTTTTCCCTCACGAGCGTCGTCAAGCCATTCATAGTAATTTTTAGCGTCAGGGTTTGAGTGCCAAAAAGTAACTCCCACGTTTTCCATGTAATCAAACTCTCGATTTTGAAGGTCCACCGCACCGGGATATTCTTGGTCAAGTTGTTGCCAAACTTTCACTTCAGCAAACGGATATTCTGGAATCAAAGGAGGAGGGTCAGTTGAAAAAACTTCTTGGAAAAAGATGTCCAAATCTTCGTAAAACTCATCCCTCATAATAAAAAATGTAGTTACTCTGATACTTAAAGATTCAGGCCCACAACTTTAAATAGGTGCTTGACTGTAATCAAAACATGAGGCTTCGTAACGTAATCGGATTGTTTGACGGGATTTCATGTGGACAAATGGCTTTGAAGAAGGCTGGAATCGAGTATGACCAGTATTATGCTTCCGAAATTGACAAGTATGCGATGAAAGTTACGCAACAACAGTTTCCCAACACAATTCAATTAGGGTCCGTAACTGATTGGGAATCATGGGAATCACCCTTCTTCCATATTGATAATGTTGATTTGGTGATGGGTGGAAGCCCGTGTCAAGGATTTTCGTTGGCAGGTAAGCAATTAAACTTTGATGACCCACGAAGCAGTTTGTTCTTTGAGTTCTTAGCCATTGTTAAACATTTCAAACCTAAGTATTTTCTATTGGAAAATGTAAAAATGAGGCAAGATATTCAAGATGCTATCTCGAAAGAACTGGGTGTTGAACCTATTCTTATCAATTCTAATTTGGTGTCGGCTCAGAACCGACGAAGGCTTTATTGGACTAACATCCCTAATGTGAAACTTCCCGATGACCGAGGTATTACTTTGGAATCAATTCTGGAAATCCCTGCGGAAAAGGGTATTACCGTTAGACCCAAGAGTAAATGTCTTCGAGTAGGTGGCCGTCAAAGTTATGACCGACATGAATGGGACAGTATTGATAACACGCACTCACGAAAACTAACGGTGTTGGAGTGTGAACGCCTTCAAACATTACCTGATGGCTACACCGAAGGTATTTCCAATACTCAACGATACAAAACTCTCGGAAACGGGTGGACTGTGGACGTTATTGCACACATCTTTGAACACATGGAGGACTCACCTTGAGACTTAGAAATGTTCTGGGATTATTCGATGGAATAAGTTGTGGACAACTGGCCTTGCACCGAGCAGGTATTAAGTTCGATAACTACTACGCCAGCGAAATTGACAAATATCCGATTAGCGTTACTCAAAGGAACTTTCCCGAAACTATTCAATTGGGCAACATTCTCGATTGGGAATCATGGGATTTAGAAAACATTGATTTGATTATGGGCGGAAGTCCGTGTCAAGGATTTTCATTAGCAGGTCAAAGATTGAACTTTGATGATGACCGCAGTAAGTTGTTTTTTGAGTTTGTGAAAATCATTAAACATTACAAACCAAAATACTGGCTACTCGAAAATGTCAAAATGCGAAAAGATGTTGAGGAAGCAATCAGTTCGGAACTCGGTGTTGAACCCATTCTTATCAATTCTGGGTTGGTTTCGGCTCAAAGCAGAGACCGCTTGTATTGGACTAACATCCCCGACATAACTTTGCCAGAGGACAAAAAGATTTACCTGAACAGTATTTTGGAAACTTTGCCTGAGTCTGAAATCAGAGGTGGAAACTTGACAGAATACTTCAAACACAAAGAAGGGAAACTTTCACCCAGAGGGCTGTGCCACATTGGAACTGCTGACTTGAAAGGTATTGACTCTTTGAAAAGGGTGTATCATCCCGACGGCAAATCTCCAACATTGACAACCAGCATGGGTGGGCATCGTGAATCGAAAGTTTCAACGAGTGAAACCACTTGGAGAAAGGTTACTCCGTTAGAATGTGAACGATTACAAACTTTGCCTGATGGCTACACCGATAATCTCAGTAATACTCAAAGATACAAAGCCATAGGTAATGGCTGGACTGTGGACATTATCGCCCACATCTTTGAACACATGGAGGACTCAGAATGAAAATTAGAAATGTTTTAGGATTGTTTGATGGAATAAGTTGCGGGCAAGTGGCTTTACAGCGTGCTGGTATTGAACACGACCAGTATTATGCTTCCGAGATTGATAAGAATCCGATTAAAGTAACTCAAAAGAATTGGCCTAAAACCGTGCAACTGGGAGACATTACCAAGTGGCGTGATTGGGACTTAGAAAACATTGATTTGATTATTGGTGGTAGTCCGTGTCAAGGATTTTCAACCGCAGGTCGGCAACTTAACTTTGATGACCCACGCAGTAAATTGTTCTTTGAGTTTTTGGATATTGTAAATCATTACAAACCGAAGTATTGGTTGTTGGAAAATGTGGTAATGAGTGAGGATGTGCGAGATGCTATCTCGGCAGCATTGGGTGTGGACCCTGTGTTTATCAACTCCAATCTGGTATCGGCTCAAAATCGAAAGCGATATTACTGGACTAACATTCCTGATGTAGAACTTCCAGCAGACCGTGGTATCAAACTTTCAGACATTCTGGAATCGGATGATTATCCAAATGCAGCCAATGTAGTTGGCCGAAGATTGAATGCCGACGGAGTTCGTAAAGACTATGACAAGTCTGTGCCAATTACTCAATGCCTACAAGTGCGAAAGGATTCGACGAAAGTTCCTTGCTTGACCACAGTTTCAAAGGATGCAGTAGTTAGTCGTTTGCCACATGGTCGGTATCGAGATGCTTACGAAAGTCCTGTTAAAGATGATTGGAGAGATTTCACTAATCTGGAATGTGAACGACTTCAAACCTTGCCAGACGGATACACGGAAGGTATTGCTGAAACTCAACGTCGTCGAGCCATCGGAAATGGTTGGACTGTGGATGTGATTGCTCACATCTTTGGATTTATGAAGTAATTGTTTATATGGGTGCTACGGAATAGAGTAGTTACACAACAGGTGATACAGAATGGATGAACAAACACAGATTTTAATTGGACTCGGCGGATTGGCTATTACAGCGATTGGTGGCTGGTGGCTCAAGAACCGTGGTAACGCAGTTACCAAGATTGCAGACAAACTTGAAGATGTGGTCGAAGATTTGACAGGCAAAGACATTGAACTTGATGATGTGGTCTCGGATGTTATGGATTCTGTGGAAGATGTAGTCGAAGAGGCTTCGGAAGAAGTCATGGAGGCTCTGGAAGAAGGAGAAAGCGTTTCGGAAGCACTTGAAGAAGTGGCCGACGACGTGGTTGCCGATGTAGCCGATGCTGTGGATGACCTACAAGACCGCCTTTCTGGTCTCAAGGTTGCAGAACTCAAAGAACTACTCAAGTCAGCAGGGTTGCCTGTGTCTGGAAACAAGTTGCAGTTGATTGACCGACTCACAAAGGGTCTCGACAACAAGCATCTGTTGGATGTTCTAAAAGGAAATTGAAACGGGAGGTGAAATGATGAATTGGAAAAAGATTGGATTTGGTGCAAGTCTCGCTTCTATTTTGGGAAGTATCGCTATTTACTTTGCTCACGATGAGAACCTCGGTATCTTTGTCGGCCTTTGGGCTTCGGCATTGTTGCTTCTAAGCGACCGACTCTCAGAAATGACTGAGTGAACGCAAGTAGCACGTTGGTAACATTGTTGAGTAGCCGTCAGGCTACACACCCTCCGGATAGGGGAGAACAAACCGTAGGTTTGGTCGGGGAAAGGTTGTCCCCGTTGCCCAGCAACAAGTGATTCGGCTGAGAATCGCAAGTGAGGCTTTAAGTAGTTGAACCGCCAAATGAAACCTATGGCTGGTTATGTTGCTATTTCTGAATCAGAAATGTCTGATTTTATGAATGCTATCGGCTTTACCGAATTGTCGGTGGAACAACGAGGCAGTTTTGGGCGCAGACCTATCAAGGAACGTGTGTATGAAACGCCTGTTGGGGCTGGCAGAATCCGTGTTTATTCCAGCGTGGTTGGACCTACTACCAGAGACCGTGGCAAAGATGCTATTCGGGTTCAGTATTGGGTCGGAGACCAGAAAGTTTATGGTGCCAAAAGAGTGCATCGAACACAAAACTGGCGTAAGAACCTGTTGCAGCGAACCGAAGAGATTCGAGAAAGTGCGGAGTCAGGACCCTTGAGTCGGATTCCAAAAGACAGTCGTGGTGACTTAATGACCGCCCGAAGAGGTCGGTTAGCACATGAACGATTCTGGGGTAGTGTGAACTATCCAGAACTTCGTGAATCCAGACGTTTTGAAGCCGTTTCTGTGTTACCACGAGGACTCAAGACTGACAAGATTACTGACAGAGTGATGGCAATTCAATACATGATGGATGACAGCGAAAAGCAACAGAAACTTTTGAAGTTGCAGACGGCTCTCAAAATGGGTTTGATTACTGAAGATGAGATTTTGGAGTCATTAGAACGAGCCATGAGTATGAACGCTGAATCCAATGTGGAACGCAAGACTGAAAAGGAAGAACTCATTTTAGAACATTTGAACAATAATCGACAAACCAGCAAATACGATGGAAAGTTAGAGAACACCGAAGGTGGCATTGTCGAATTACTGGGAATTACTCGTTCAGGAGTTTCAAGAACTCTCAGAAACATGGAGTCTAAAGGTTTGATTTACGCTCGAAACTTACACGTCCCCGGCGGTCGTAGAAAGGTTCAATGTTGGTATGTGGTTGGTTCAGGAACTGACCGTGGATTTGGTGCTGAAGGCGAAGAACTTGTTTCTTGTCCCAAATGTGGTTATGAACCATCTATTGAGTATGAGTTAGGTGATGCTTACTGCTACACTTGCGAAGTCAAAGTTTATGGACAAGATGTTTCGGAACACAATGATTGTGATTTAAAAATCATGGATGAAGACGCAATTAACGAAGAGTATGACTTTTGGTTATACGAAAATCACCCAGATTTTTGTCCTGCTGGTTGGAATCCAGACGAAGATTTTGAAGCCGAAAGTTTCAAACCTCCTGCTTCAGCAATTGCGGCTGCCAAAAAAGGATTAGCCCAACGTAAGAAATGGGGTCGTGGTGGGCTGAGTCCTGCCGAAGCCAAATCACAGGGTATTGATTCTGGAGTAACTCGTGCCAGAAAAATTGCTTCTGGAAAAGTTTCAAAGCATGATGTTCGTCGAATGTCTGCTTTCAACCGACATCGAAAGAATAACCGACCTGAAAAGAAAATGCCAGATGGTGGACCCACAGCCGGAACTATTGCTTGGAATCTTTGGGGCGGAACTTCTGGTGTGAACTGGGCTAAGAAAAAGTCAGCAAACATGAATGCTGAAGAACAAGGATGTGGATGCAAAAATTACACACCCGATTTCAACCGTGAAAGACCAATGCTAACAGATGATGACGAACAAGCCGTTATCGTTCCGATTACTTGTGATGATTGCGGAAATAAAGGAGAAACGGTGTATCTTCATGGCTACAACGAATATGACGATTCTAATCTAAAATGGTTTGATGCTGAAGCCTCTGATTCTTACGACAACTTGGCACATCAAGATGAGATGGCACAAGAGGCTTACGAAGAGTATGTTGAAGAGTTAGACCCTGAAACAGATTACCCACCGATGTCTTTTGAAGAATGGTATGAACAAACAATGGCTATTTATGACACTCCAGAATACGACCAGTATTTAGAACAACAATACCTTCAGATGCAAGAAGATGCAAAAGAACTGGCTCGATTGGAAGCATTAGAAAAGAATGCTGAGTCTGAAGATTACGGCGTAGAACCACGTTGGATGTGAGGCTATGAGGGCTTTTGAGAATTGTTTAGTTTGCGGTGCTTCAACCGAAAATACTCATTCGGCACGTCGAGGTGCTGATGCTTTGGTTTGTGGTAGTCAATGTTACAGACAGGCTTCTCGAAACTTTAAGCGAAATATGAGTGGATACAAAGTGGCTCGTCTTGTTGATTTGTTGGCTCAGATGGGCGAACCAGTAACCGCAGCAGAATTGTTAGGCCGTTATCGTGAAACTTACGGTCGTTCTGGTCAATTGACTATTGGAAATAGTGTGGCTCTTACTTCACAATTGGTGCCGATTGTTAATCCTGAAACTATTCGGGTTGATAAAAGCAAGAAACCATTTACGTTTGAGTATGTGGGTGGAACAACCATTGGTGAATGGCTGAAACCCAGTATGCGTGCTAAATATGAATCCGTAAGTTTTAGGTCTGAAGCCTCCTACAAAAATCTTGGTGAATATGCACCCACCGAAAGGATTATCCAACGGTTAAAGGATTCAGGCGTTTGGGAACTTGGGAACACATACGAAGATGACGGTCTGCAATACATTTGGTGGGCGACTGTTAAAATTGAGGATGGAACATTGGTTCCTGCGTCTTTACCGGATGACTTCTTAGCAGAGGACTTGATTAAGTTAGTTCTGCTTATAGATGACCGAAGAGACCACCCAAAGTTGGGTAGATTGGCTGTGTCCTATGACTTGGATGAATGGGAGGATGAAGACCTGACCCAACTTGGTAAAGAACTCACCATCATATTTGAAAATAATGGAATGTTTCAATCGGATGACTTTTTGGAGTATGGAGGTATGGGTGATTATTTTGATGTGCATTGGGGTGATTTGGTTAATCACTCTTGCGCCGATAACGCAAAGTTTGACATCTACGAAGAGGATGAAGGTCAAGGTCTCATCACTATGGAGTGTATGGAGTGTGGAAGAACGGCAACTTTCAGACAAGAAACTCCATACGAAGGACCCAGAAATGCTGAAACTTTTGGAGCAGAATCAGATTCTTATGAATGGGAATGGGACATGATTGAGTATGCACCCACCGAATTGATTAAGAAACGATTGAAGGATGCTGGATTTAGCATGACAAGCGTTGGAACAACATACAAGGACCAAATCGTCGAGTTTTACGAGCCACAACTGATAGCCCCAAACGGGGTTGTGTTGGAGGTCTGTTTGAGTCAAAACGAAGAGTTCAAGGGATTTTCAAGATTGACATTTTTTGAAGACGACCACTCTGGGGACGTGGGTAAGGTTCCTGACATAGACTGGAACAATTGGCATTGGAATGGACTGTTGAAGGGAGAAGATTGGGTGGAAAGCCCTCAAGGGGACTACTATCAGGTTTATTGGGAGGGATTATACGACGAATGGAAACACGGACACAACTGCGCTGATAACGCAAAGTTTGACATCTACGAGGATAATCTCATCGTGATGGAATGTGTGGAGTGCGGAAGAACTGCAACCTTTGAACAAAAAACTCCATACGAAGGACCCAGAAATGCCGAAACTTTTGATGCTGAAGATGAACTTGATGTTTCAGTTGGTGACCGTGTTCGCAGTTATGATTTTGTTCTTCCCGACGGAACTTTGATTCGAGATGATTGTTACATGGAAGGTCGAGTGACCAAGATTGCACCTGTGGATTGGTGTGGTGCAGAATGCGACCATTATTACATTTTAGTGGACAAAATCGTTAGAAATGGAGAAGAACTTTCGGAACGTCTGCCCGGAGTAGATATGGTTTATCCTCCAGTTAGTGAAAGTTACTTAGAGATTATTTCAAAACCAAGAAGTGGTAACATGGAAGAGATGGATGCTGAAACTGATGAATACAAAGGCCCTTTTGAAGTCGAAATCCGAAGGCCGAATGGTAGTAAAGCCAGTTGGAGGAAATATGAAAATTACCGACAACTGATTGATGCTTTGGAAGCGATTGTATCAAACCGTTACACGCCTTATGCCATTGATGTTTTTGCGACAAATGTTCCTTACATTAGTGGTTTCACAGCGATGGGTCCTGTGACGGATTATCGAAAGTTTCATTTGGCGACATGGAAATATGGTAATTGGGAATCTGGTCCTTGGGCTGAATACTTACCGAGTGGCGCAGAGTGAAGTTTAAGTAAGTGCTTGTCCATATCCTAAACATGGACTACGAAGCGTATATTGCTCGTTTAGAGGCGGAGTGTGCGGAAGCCTACGCTATTGTAGAACAAGCCAAAGCCAAAGGCTTAGACCCACGACTTTCCGTAGAGATTCCATTGGCTTCTGACCTTGCTGACCGAACTCAGAAACTTTTAGAGTTCTTACATCCTCGAAACACGGCTGCACAGATTCGAGAACTTACTCAAGAAAACGATGGCAACCGTGAAATGGTAGCCATTCAGATTGCTCGTATTGTAGCGGCTGAAAGTTTAATTTACGGTGAGAACCAAAAATGCCCTGCGTGTAAGGGTTCAGGCAAGAATGCTCAAGTATCTTGGAAAGAAGTGCCGTGTGAAAATTGTGAAGGCACAGGAAAAGTCATTGGCTTTGATTCAGAGGTCGTTGGTAAGGCAGACTGGAGAGATACTCTCAAGACGTATGAAACAGAGGCTCTAAAGGGGTCTATGGCGATTGGAGCCAGTCGGATGGCAACTTGTATGTATCATGGCATTTGCGCTGGTCTGGCGGTGCTTACAGAAGGTATTCTGGTGGCTCCGTTGGATGGAGTGGTTTCATGTCGAATTATTACGAATGCTGACGGTAGCGAATCGTTGGCGGTCAATTATGCTGGTCCAATTCGGAGTGCGGGTGGAACTGGTCAAGCGTTGAGTGTTTTGATTGCAGATGTGCTACGTCGTGATTTCGGATTAAAGCCACCACAAGTGACGTTTAATGAAGTGGAACGCTACAAAGAAGAAGTTTCTAAATACAGTCGTGGATTACAATACCGACCCTCTAATCCTCAGTTAGAAGTTATTGCGGGCAATTGTCCTGTTTATGTTGATGGAGAAGGTGTAGGTGGAGAAGTGACAGGTCAGCGAGACCTTGAACGTGTGCCGACCAACAAAGTGCGAGAAGGAATGTTGTTGGTTATGTGCGAAGGTTTGGTGTTGAAAGCCCCTAAGATTCTGAAGTATGTGGAACAATTGGAAATGGATGGTTGGGACTGGCTTCGAGATTTCGTCAAGACTGGTGGTAAATCGAAAACCATTGAACCCAGCGAAAAATACATGGCCGATGTTTTGGCTGGTCGCCCTATTTTTGGATTGCCGATGAAAGTTGGTGGTTTGAGACTACGATACGGGCGTAGCCGATTAGCAGGTCTGGCGACCACAGCGATGCACCCTGTTTCTATGATGGCTATTGGAGGTTTCGTTATTTGTGGCACACAAATGAAGTATGAACGGCCGGGTAAGGCAACGGTGGCTACGCCTTGTGATACCATACAAGGTCCGTATTTACAATTCAAAGATGGTTCTGGTAAGCGAATCAATTCAGAATCTGAAATGAAACTACGAGCAGGTCTTTCGGAAACAGATGGATGGTCGGTGTTGCCGACTGAACCTGATTGGCCGATTGAAAAGGTGTGGGACATTGGTGAACTGTTAGTGCCTGTGGGTGAGTTTTTAGAAAACAACCATCCGTTACCTCCGAGTCCTTATGTTCCAGAGTGGCATGACCAAGTTGTTCAAGAAGCAGGTTTGAAACCTGCCGAGAGTTTTGAAGAAGCATGGCGTATGTCGGAAACATACAAAGTGCCATTGGATGCACGTTATGTGCCTGTGGGTATTGATGATGTGCTAATGTCTGAAATCGGACCGATGCTGGCAAATATGGCTTTGACTCTGGGAAATAGTGTTCCAGTAGAGTATCGAGAATTGATTTATCGTTTGAATGTGGACATTGATTCTGAAGGAGTCTTGCTGGGTGCTGAAGCCGGCTTAATTCTGAAAGTTCTGGAGAAAGTTTCCAGATGGGGTGGGGACAAATTGAATACTTTAAATACCCTCGACCAAAAATCTGCCAGAGAGTGGATTACCGAAACTTTTGGTGTGCAAGTTCGACCACGAACCACTCTTAGAATTGGAGCCAGAATGGGCAAGCCAGAAGGTTCAAAACATCGGGAAATGAATCCCAGCACACACGGGATTTGGCCGGTGGGAAGTAATGTTGGCACTAAGCGATTGATTTCAGATGCAGTTCGTAAGTCGGAAAAGTATTACACGGGTATTCGAGTGTGTCCAGAATGCAACCAGCAAACATGGCGAGGCGTTTGTGTGGGCGAAGAAAGTTCGCACCCACCGACGGAAACTAACTTTGTAGGGATGGTTAAACAAACGCTGGATGCTGAAGAATTATGGAAAGAAGCGATGGAGATTACGCATCAAGCCGTAGAACCGAAAGTTAAGGGCAACAAAAGTCTTGGCTCTGGTGAAAAGATTCCAGAACATTTGCTCAAGGCCGTGCTGAGACAACGCAACGGCACAAGTGCGTTTCGTGATGGCACGATTCGGTTTGACATGGTGGACATTACCATGACACATTTCAGACCTGATGAAATTGGTATCACCGCCGAACAAGCCAGAGAATTAGGCTACGATGTGGATTATCAAGGTCAGCCAGTTGTGGCCGATGACCAAGTTATTGAATTGATGCCTCAAGATGTGGTGGTAGCCGAAAACTGCGTAGCACCGTTGCTGGCAGCCATGCGTTTTACCGATGATGCTTTGGTGACAATGTATGAGTTAGAGCCGTTTTATCGCTTAAAAGACGATGCTGGGGCTGAAGCCCTTGTAGGTCAGTTAATCATGGGGTTGGCACCTCACACCTCTGGTGCAGTTTTAGCAAGGATTATCGGCACAGCACCTGTTAAGGGTCATTACGGGCATCCGTTTTATCACGCTGCTAAACGACGTAACTGTGACGGAGATATTGATTGTATTATGTTGCTAACCGAAGGACTACTCAATTTTAGTCGAATGTTTTTGCCTAAAAATCGTGGTGGAAGAATGGATGCTCCGCTAACGCTAACGACACGCATCGTGGCTACGGAGATTGACAAGGAAGCCTTGAACACCGATATTTTGAATCAATACCCGTTGGATTTTTATGAGTTTCTGCGAACCGCCGAACAACCACCGGGACCCAAAGAAGCCTTGAAGCATGGGATTCGTATTGTCGAAACTTTGATTGATGAAGGCGTATTGCCTGTGGGTCAGATTGGATTTACACATGATACCACAGATTGTGGAGCAGGACCCCGTGATAACCCGTATAACACATTGGATTCAATGCGTCGGAAAACGATGGAACAGTTTGCACTTGGAGAAATCCTTGAATCAGTTGATAACATTGAGCAAGCCAGTAAGTTAATTGACAGACACCTGATTCGAGACATGAGAGGTAATCTGAGGGCTTACGGACAACAGAAAGTTCGTTGCACCAAATGTGGAGAATCATACCGACGTGTGCCAGTTTCAGGAAAGTGTCGAACTCGATTAGATACCAGAAAAGACCGATTTACAGGCGAAACGGTGGACATTTACTGCCCCGGCAACTTGATTTTGACGGTCACGGAAGGCTCGGTGGCTAAATACGATGATTTGATGGCTACGTTGATTGAACGCTACGGTTGTAATGAATACATTTCAGGATTGTATAGCCAAGTCTCCAAGTGGGTTGGAGAAACTTTTGAATCACAAGAGTTGGGCAAACAGCAAAGTCTGTGGTGAAACAATTCAACCATACATGGTGAAATCTGATTCTGGACTTTCAGAAGTCTCGGATTTCTTTTCTACTGCCAAAGTTGATTTGATAATTTCTTTTTGGATTTCGACCAAAGACTTGATGGCCGATTTGATTTCTAAAACATCGTTGTGAAGCACATCCATAACTTCAGTTAAGTCGTCTATTTTATGACCCAATTTGGTGACAGTCATACGAATTGATTTAGGCTTTTCTGATTCACTCAAGCAGATGCCCCCAAACCACGCATAGAGTCTAAGGTTTCCTCTGAAGGCGTTTCATCGAGGTAATCTGGGTATTCAGCAGCCTTTTCGGTTGAGATGGCTGCAAATGAGGCAAACATAGCCAAAGTCGCAAAACCAAGACTCCAATAATTCCAGTTCATATTTAGAATACGTTGGTTCTGATACTTAAGCATTTGTAGTGTCTGATTCAACAGGAAGCAACGCCGTGAGTTTGTCGGCTACGGCTAAAACCACTCTGACATTTTCAATGCCTTGCACGCTGGCTTGATTAAGAAGATTCAACAGAAGACTAAGTTCAGGGTGTGTTAGTTTAACTGGTTTGAGGGTCATGGTCGTGATAAGCCGAATCACCGATTTAAACTCATTGGAAAACAGGAACAAACATAGGTCCCAATCCTACATCAATTTGTAACCAACCTGTGGGATTCAAAGGACCACCCGTAGGCGAATCAGGAAGTGCGACAGTAGTTGGTGGAGCCGCAGGTG
>Ga0181404_1000008_pt1 | contig 59061 bp, 48 predicted proteins | sample 27SPOviralmetaG_FD_130133 | JGI IMG/M metagenome (GOLD analysis project Ga0181404, IMG submission 130133) | Marine viral communities from the oligotrophic San Pedro Time Series (SPOT) site, San Pedro Channel, CA, USA - 27 SPOT_SRF_2011-10-25 | ecosystem: Environmental > Aquatic > Marine > Strait... | reverse complement strand
GAGTAAACACTAGACCAAACTTCTTAGACATAAACTTTTCAACTTCTCGGAAAGATGGAAAACTCCAGAGATACCAACGTGACCAAAAACCAGCACTGTTGATACCGCTCATTTTCCAATTCTCCGTGTCACTGAGAGTGACCCCCAACATCCTGTTTTGAATCTTTTTGGGATCTTTCTCTGCTATCGTGCTCTTGGGAATTTGTCCTCCGTGTCTAAGCACGTAGGAACGCATACGTGAAGGATTCTTGTGTTTGGTGTAGTCGGAATACCCACGTGCACCAAAGTCAACAGTCCTGCCGTCTTCTAACGTGGCCCTAAATTTCTTTATGGGATTAGGGCTACGAGTTATCTTGACGCGCATACTTATAATACGCTTTTAAAAAAATTTACATCTTGCAAGATTTGCATCCGTAATGCTCCTTCTTGTGACCCATCATCTCAGTGCCGGGGAGAAAGAAGAGACGTTCACCACCGCGCTTGACACGGTAGAGGTGATCATACATATGGAGGAGGGCAATAGCAATAGCGAGGCTGGAAACCACGACACCCTTCATCTTGCGGGCGGTCCACGCGTAGCCAACAATAATGGCGACGATGACCATCTGAACGATAGTCAGCTTGGGGATAGAGGGAGTCTGGAAACGAACCTTCACATCCTTGACCTCCTTGGTGGGCTCGGGCTCTAGGGGTTCGGTATAACCGGGCATTTTATTATCTACTGAGAAAATAATGTGGAGTATCCTGTTGGTGCCAACTTTGATGGTTGTGTATGACTTTTTTAAACTTCCTATAGACACCCTATACTTTCAAAATCCCATGAGACCTCTATGTGGAATCAGAAATACACTCAGGGATTTTATCCACTTCAACTCTGAGTGCTCAGTTAAGAACTATCCCGGTCTCATGTTGATAAAGTTTCATTTTGACAAGATCAAAGAAGAGTTTGAAGCTGTCCACCCCACATTGAAGAAGAGCTACTACCACAACGTTAGTCCCTGGTTTGAGAAGAATGACGATTACTACTTTTACAAAATTAAAGACTTCCCCATGTTGAACAGCCTTGTAAATCAGATTCCATCTATAGATACCCAAGTCGCCGCATTTGCAGTGAGTGAAGGACCAATGAGATTGTATGCACATCGAGCTGAATCTAATCGCCTACTCAGATATCATATCACCATACAAGATGGTGGTAAGTGCACCCTCTACACCGAGGGTGGTTCACACCAACATGAAGAGGGTGAGGAATTCATTTTCGACCACTCGAGATATCACGAACTCGTAAAGACTGGCGAGGGGAAGCGGGTTGTCCTGATTTTGGACATCAACAGGTGAGATGTTTGCGACACACAGCTATATACATGTCACTCCCACCTATGAGTTCGAGAGTCTTGTCTTCCACTATGCGCTTTGTGAATGGACCTGGAGTCCCGTCCTTACAGCGCATACACAGAGCTGAAAGTTTAGTCACGTCACACGCCATGGGTATGCAATCCACGAGTTCTCCAAATTTTCTCTGAAATGAATCAGCGTCTAGACCAGCCAATATTATAGATTTGTTGACTGACAGACAGCACTCCACAAACTTTTTCAATTGTGTAAAAAACTGAGCTTCATCGATGGCTACTATATCAGCTTCGTCAAATTCCCTGGTGTTCATGATGTTGAAAAGATCGAAAACTTTGAGACAATTAAACTTTACGTTGTCATGTGTTTTCAAGACTTGGTCGGGAGATCTTGTATCCTTTGCTGAGTTGATGACAAGAATGTTCTTTCCAATAACTTTCAAGCGCTTAAGTCTCCGAATGAGTTCGGATGTTTTACCTGAAAACATATTTCCCATAATAATCGACAAACCCATCCTCACTGATTATTATAATCTTGTATTTTTTATATGGTGGAACTTCACAAGGCAGTCTTCAATGGTCACGTTGGGTACTATAACCCTAGGACTGGCCGTGTCAGGTTTGGGAAATGCATCTACTCCAGCATAGGGACGGCTATAAAATATCTCAAGCCAAAGTAAGATGCCTCTCAGTGATGCAGCCATCACCAAGAAGGTCGGACAACTGCGTAAAACCGAAGGTAAGATCTACGCACCACTCAAATATTTCAGGGGGCTTACAACTCTCGGGGAAGTTGAGGCACGCTATAAGAAAATGCTCAAGCGAGACTATAAAGGATTCAAGACGGACAAGGGACAAAAGACAAAGACTTCCTCCTACACCCAGAGATTTAGGAAGATGTATCCGGGAGCCAAATCCCTCCCTGAAATTGCTAAGGCTACTAAGATTCCTCTGAAGACTGTGAAGACCATCTACAATAGGGGACTCGCTGCGTGGAGAACCGGGCATCGTCCGGGAGCCTCTCCACAAGCGTGGGGGTACGCGAGAGTGCACAGTTTCGCCACTAAGGGGAAGACGTACTATACAGCTGATGCCAATCTTAGAAAATAATATGTGTATATATTACAAATGAACAACACCAAAGAGGAATTAGTGAAAAATATAATGAGGCGTGGTCTCCTAGACAATAAATACGCGAATAAGGTTTGGTCTCGAGGTGAGATGAATGCAATGAATTTTAATAATATTCAAAATGAATCCATAGCTAACATTGCCGGGCTGTCTAGCGTTAAGGTGACAAAAAAAGAAGTAAAGCAAATGTCGGATCCAAAGTTGAGGAGGTTTCTCGAGAAGTTACCTAAAAATGATTTACTTAAAATGAGAAAGAAAATGACTAACGCCGCCCTACCATTTTCTACTAATGCATCCCGGAATAAGATGACAATTAACAAGAAGGTAAATCAAATGACAAAAAGGATCAACGAGAAGAAAAAAATCGCAACCATCGCAGGACTCCGTAAAGCCGCTGGTGGAAGAAGTAATCTCGTGAATGCCTACTCTAAATATTTAAAATCTAAGAAGTAGGGGAAGACCTACTACACGGTGGATAAGGATTTACGGTAGTCTATCACATGTGTTCATACAGAGTTCGGTATGGGTTACGTTGGTCAATATCAAAAAAATGTTCACCTTCTGCTTCACACCATTCTCTTTTTATCATATTTATGAACCTTCTTTGTATGAAATCTGGAGACTTTTTAAATTTATAACCATCAACACGGACTGAGAGAGTCCCCTTATGATCAAGAATAGAATCAATAGCTCCTATTTTGGGGTAACACTCCTCATATTCCTTAGAGCTTATAATTCGGTCTCGTAATCCAGACATACGCTCACATATGAATGGTTTAGGTGAATTGTTCCTCATTGCTATAAATTTCGTCATGCGTATTTTACAGGAATGACAGCACTTTTGCGTCCTCGAACAGTAAACACATTCTTCGGGTTCGGATGTATCAAAGTCTCGAACAACTTGTAATCTCGCACGTTGCTCTTTACGAGTTCCTTTTAAACTTGCTTCTCCTTCACACAATTCCTGAAGGATGTCTTCGTGTTTCATGACGTCTATATCCATATGATGTTTCTGTTCTCTTGTTAGTTTTGTACCGTTTTCTGTATCCTTCAAGAACTTATTAGCGTCGATTTCGAACCACGGTTCGGGTGTTTCGCGAGTGGTTTTATGTGTGTCACAAATTTCAAAAATATACTTGATTTTTCCATTGTTTATAAGAGCCACATCAACGATACATTTTTCGCTTACTCGGTACTCATGAATGACTTCATCACCCTCTTCATAATCAATTTCTACATCATACGTACACCCTTTCGGGCATGACCGCACAACCTTCTTGATTTTTTTCTTCCTTAATAAATCAGCGATGATGTGTTTGACCATTTTATGAACCTCACCTTCACCTGGATGGTCGTAGGAGAAGTCGCAATGTCGTTCACCGGGTGGATAAGCAAAGTGTGGAACATTGATTTCACCCTTTCTAAATATAAGAGGTCCTCCGCATCCACAAAGACATGTATAACGCCGACCTTTTTCGGCATTATAAGGTGAAACATACTCACCGTTATGTAAAGCTCCAAGGAAAAACTTAGTCATTAAAGTTAATATCACACACGCCTTTATATCAATTAAACATCCTACAGACACGCTCATAGATACTAGGTGTCTTCACTGGCTCGGGTGCAAACTTGAGTGCGAAGATTTTACCCACAATGGGTTGATTTTTCTCTGATTCACCCGCCATCTTGTCCGAATGTTCCATCATTTCTTTCATCATATCCATGATTCGTGTGTTAGATACTAGATACTTCCTCTGACCGTGAGCTGCGGCCTTTTCAGCCCAAGATACAGCATTCTCCCTCACCGAATTATTCATTTCGAACTGTTTGTTCGCGGTGGCAGCCGGACTCGGTTTCGCTTCCCTAAACTCTTCGATAAGACCATTAATGGTTTCACCGTATGTATGAAAACGTTTGTCATCATAGGCTTTATCACATACGGCATAGAGTAGTTCATCACTCACCCCGTAAAGAAGGACATCCTTGTTTTCAATCGTGTATTCAAAAAAATCATTCATTTCATCACGAGGCACCCCATCCGGGTACGTCTTGATGAGAGTATCGAGCTTGTGTTCGTAATCGGTGAGAGTCGTCATTTTTAGATGAAAATTACAAAGTTTTGGTTCTACTTAGGTTCTATTCGTCGCACAGACCTCGTCCTTTTATGAAAAGACCCTAAAACATTCTACACATACACATCTTCACTGGCTTGGGTGTATTAAGATGATTTACATGTTATTAAATTTAGTAATCATTCTAGTGACATTTAAAAGTGCCTGACAGTTCAGTCCATGACCCATCTCTTTTCTTTTTTTGAACATCATCAATGTTGCATCCGCCATGTCTTGGTTGGAAATCATTTCTTGCACGACCATCCAGTTGGGAACGATCATGATTCGGGTTATTTGATGATTCTTCCCACTCTTAAAGTTGATAAGAATATGAATTCCATTGTCGCATGCACCGTAATACATCTCGGCATACCTAACGGCATCAAGAATGAAACTAGTGCTACTATTTTTCTTAAACTCGACCCCAGTTCCATCAGGAAGTTCGGCATCCTTGTGCCTGTCCCTCGCGTCTTTCCATCCAAGGATGTCTGAAAGCACTGATTCGTAATTATTCTTGTGCAGCAAGGTTTCGGATTTCTCTATCTCACCGATACTGTTTGTGATAGAAGTTCGTAGTTCTTCATCACCGACCCAATCGTATATTTTAGTATGTTTGTGTGTAATCTCCATTTTTCTTTTACAATGTTTTGATTCTACTTAGGTTCTCCACCACCTCGACCACCTCTGCCATCTCGGCGAGTTCGGTGAGTCTATCTACCGGGAATACCTCACAGTTCCAGTGTCTCTTGTGTTCATTAATATGCTTCTGACTCTTTGTGTGGTAGTAGCAAAAGATAATCTTGGTCTCCACGTCATAGTCATTGTAAATCAACTTCTTCACGAGTTCACCCACACACATGGCGCGATCCTCGAGGGAGGCGTCGGAGACGTCACACTTATCGGGGTTGACTCGGATCGTGACGACTGGGCAATATTGGACCTCTTCCATTCCCCCGATGGTCAGATTCTGTTCACTGATTTTTCGAACTTCACATGAGGTCTCTCTACCCACATGTGAATCTTCATCAATCTCTACGACCACCCCGAGTTTTCCCGGGACAACCCAGAGGAGATCTGGTCGCCGTCGGTCCAAATTCCCACAAATGTCTGTCTTCACGATGCTCTTATCTTTAGAGTTGGGTGGATGTCCCACGTGTGCAATGATCATGTCTCCAAACCGGTGTTCAATACGTTCCATGTCGAGCACTCTACACCCCCTACAAGTGTAAATTCCCTTATGGGAATCGACTCGCGTAATTTTACAAATTTTACAGAGTTTCGCGTAGCCAAAATCTGAAATCGGACAATCCATACAGTATGAACGCATACGTCCATGTGGGCAAGCGTATGGTCTTGAGCCGTTACATGGTAAACACATACGACGAAGTCTCCCGTGTTCACAGAACGCCTTCACACTGTCACTCTTACACTGGAGGCATTCTCTTCGTCGACGTTCATGTTCACATATATTCTTACCACCACATCGGATACAATCGGGTTGATAACGACCATGTTCACACTTAGTCATTTCGAGTTATATAGAAAACGACTCATACTTTTAAGTACTTTTAAAGACTAGCACCCTTAAAGTACTAATGTCTCGTCGTCCCATTCGTAATATTCGACGACCCCAAGAACCCGAACCCAGAATCTCTTGGGACGAATACTTCATGCAGACGGCTGAATTGGCATCTGTGAGATCCCCATGTGAAAGACTGAAGGTTGGTTGTGTCCTCGTCAAGAACAACCGCCTCATCAGTATGGGCTACAACGGTTTCTTGTCTGGCACGGAACACTATTCCATAGTGAGGGATGGTCACGAACAAGCGACGATACACGCGGAGATTAACGCAATCACGGACGCGGCGAAGAGGGGTGCCCCCATCGATGATTGTGTGGCCTACGTGACACATTATCCATGTCTCAATTGCTATAAGGCACTGGCGAGTAGTGGAATCAAAAAGGTGTATTACAAAACAGACTACAAGAATGACCCAGTTGTCGAGGAGTTGGGGTATGGGGTTGGTGTGACTAAACTATGACTTGTTTCGACAAATCATTTTTAAATTTACGTAACAGTTCTTCATCCTTACTCAGTGTTTTAGTGGGACACATGTTCCCCTCGAATACGTATGCACCATCACATGTTAATATCATGTCCCATGACATGATAGGAATGATGTGAAACTCTTTTTCATGAAGCTCGCGAAGTTTAGGGCTTAATTCACTAATGAATTCATTTTCTTTACTAGTCAGTTCATCACAACGATCCAAGTCACAAAAAACTCGTGTAGTTTTATGATGAGCTTGCGTTCTAAAATCCTCGGTAGTCTGAGTGTCAAACCAGATGTAGTAATTTCTAGCCTTTTTATTTTCACAATAAGTAAACACACGGACACCACGAGCCGACTTCGAATGACAGTCTTTTAGATATTCTTGAAGAAGGACACTGTAGTCATAGTCGGTATTTTTATATTCTTCCAACGAAACCTTCTCTATACCGGCACCCTCACCCCCGTATTCCGGTTTTTTTATGTATATCGGTTTTTCTGTGTCGATCTCGTTGATTAGTTTATCGTCATAATAATAAACTTTTGGTGTCGGTATATCATAGTTTGTAAATGTTTTGTACCAATAGTATTTACTCTGAACATTTTTACAAATCTTATAATTATTGACACGGTCACGTTCTAATATAAATGGAAACTCATACAACTCACCAGTCAATCCATATTTTTCTTTCCAGTTACGATCAAACAACACGATGAATGGATAAAATAGTAAAAATCCTAATGCCCCAAATTGATATTTTGCGTGAATACCCGGGACGAATAGCTGAAAATTTAGTTTGGAGAGCCATAGCAGATATTCATAGTTTTTGACTGTGTATAAAAAAAACAATTTGTCTTGTTTAGGTAATAAGTAGAATGCTAATGCATATAGGCTAATAAATCTGTATAGCATCTACAGTTACATTAGATTTTTTACCTCTCAGTTAAAGAAAAAATCCAAGTAAAGAGTAATGGATTTCTCAAAGATTCCTAAAGACATCCTCCGCGTCCTTCAAGATAAGGAGTTGTCAGTGGCGAAGAAGATGATGGCCTTCAACATGCTCATGCCGGATTTGAGACCTGAAACAAAACACACTGAGGCGTATAACGACAACATCGAAGTTGGTCACACGATTAAGCGTCTTGTGAATGAGGGTAAGATCCGTTTTGATGGATTTGACAAAGATTTCAATTTAAAAATTATTTCTTCTTAGTCGGGTGAATAGCCCATTTGTCCTCTTTACGGAACTTTTCATAATCGATCTCCTCGATTTTGAAAAAGTCCATCATGAATCTTTTGATAGGATTGATTTCCTTCTTAGGGGGTTCTATACCCTGACTGGAATCTTCATTTCTGTTGGGGACACGCCTTCTCCCTTCCCCTGGGGCTTCACTAGGGGAGGTGTATTCACTCTTTTTAGCGTAAACCTTAATGACACGAGGTCTCATTACTTGCATAGCGATCATCTTTACATTTGCACTTTATTTTATTTATTCTGAAGATGCGGACAGGTTATCACTTCTTGTGACCGTCCCTAAATTGCTTTTGGATTGTCTGTTTTTAAAAAACTCCTGATACTCGTCCAGAACAATAACTCCATCTTCATCTAGATCATAACCAAACAGATTATCTTTGAGATCACCGTCTGGAATTTCATCAGTTGAAATTCTGTTATCTTCGTTAATGTCTAAATTATTGAAAGATAGTTTCGAAGCCATTTGTTGCACTTGTGCCAGTGTAGAAGGGTCCATAGTAGCACTTCCCCCGAATTTCGCCTCGATCACTGTATTCTCCATATCTTCTCTGCTCATCGACGCCACCTGATTCCCACTCATCGACGCCACTTGGGGTTCGTCACTTGTCGACGCTGCTTGAGGTTCAGCACTCTCGGTGTCCTTCTTACTTCCACTGAAAAATGAAGATATGATAGAAAGGATTATTATCACGATGACAGCGATTCCAATCTCTTTCTTGTATCGTCGGATCTGTTCCATGTTAGTACTATAGACTTTTTTTTGTTGGATTACAATAGAATGTCCTTGGACGATATCCCAAAGAGGACTCAGTACGTGATTCTTGAATCTGGTTTAGTGAACGGGACAAACAATACATTCGCATTGGATTTGACTCTCGAGTCGAATACCCATGTGGAAGATATGAGCCGTGTTCTAGGTATCAAGATGGTTGATTTCTACATCACACAAGTTGGAGAAAACGATTCAAACTTGAACACGAACGTGGCTAAATATGTGGATATCGTGTGCCCAGAGATTCCTAAAGTGGCACAACTCCTAGATGAACGTCACGGACAGGTTTTGGCACGGGTTCCCCTGGAAAGGCATTTCACTGGAAGCAGTGGTTTAGTATTACGTGACAAACAATGGAAAAGTTTTCATAGGAAGACCAACTACTTCAATCCCATTTCAATCAAAAAGCTGAACTTTAAGATTTATGAATCCCAAGATGATGGTGATTATGCACTTCTGCAAAGTGATGCGAAGTGGTATATGGTTCTTGAAATCACCACAGTGAATGTGAAGGAGAAACCAAAAGATCGTGAACTTCAAATTTTGAGAGCTTTGGAAAAGCTACTGAAAAAAATTGACACACTCAATGAAAACGTTCGAAAACTCCCCGACAAACCTCCAGAGGAAAACCCTAAAAAATATTCGTTCGGTCTTCTTGTGGTTCTTTTGGTCACATTATTAAGTGGGTTTATTTGGTGGGTTAATAAAACTTCTGCGTAAAAAGTATGGGGGGTAAAAAGGGTCGTCGAATGAAATATTCCCTCTCATCATCTTACGAAACGGACTATTACGAAGAAGAGTTACAGTTTGAAGAAAAAGACGTATGCCCAAACGTGATTCCTAAAAGTGATAGACAACGTGACTACAATCGGATGTTGTATAGCCCAAATAAGCAGATGGTTTTCGCCATTGGCCCAGCTGGAACGGGTAAAACCATGTTAGCGTGCATGGCTGCTATAACTGGCTATAACGACAAATCCTATAAAAAAATTATATTGACACGACCAGTTGTATCGGTAGAGGAGGACATCGGGTATCTACCCGGAACGTTGGAGGAAAAAATGGACCCATGGGTGAGACCTATCATGGACATCTTTGGTGAATACTACAACCAAACCGACATCCAGTACATGATCAAAGAGAAAATCCTCGAAATCTGCCCTCTGGCTTACATGAGAGGAAGAACCTTCAAAGATTCTTTCGTCATAGCGGATGAGATGCAGAATTCAACCCCTAACCAAATGAAAATGCTACTCACCCGTATCGGTGACGGTAGTAAAATGGTCATCACCGGAGACCTGAACCAACACGATAGAAAGTATGATGAGAATGGACTCAAAGATATTTATGACAAGGTGAAGGGTAAACAATTGAAAAGAATCGATAGTGTCGTTTTTGAACACGTGGACATAGAACGATCCCAAATTGTCAAAGATATTTTGGAGCTTTATGGGGACAGATAAACCTTAATATAGAAATGGAACCATCATATCTATATTAGTGTCGTAAGTAGCGAATATTTGGTAAGTTCTACAGTTCATCCTCAAAAGCGTCCTCTCCATAGAGCTCGTCCAATGTTTCCAAGATTCCATGCAAATCGCTTAGTGACGACTCTGTAGAGCGCACACCCCACGAAGCCAGCAATCTGAGCTTCTTTTCAGACTGCTTATATCTAGCAATCTGGTGGCGCATCTGAATGAGTTGCGCTGTTTCTACAATCTGATATTTCTTCGGTCTTGATTCCGGATTTCGCGGCTTTTTGTTAGACGAATTGTAAATACGGGTAGGTGTGTAACAGAGAGTCAACATGTAACTATCAATGTAATGTATACTTTAAGCAGATGTCTCCGCCTTCTTCTTTGTGGTTGTCTTCTTTGTGGTGGTGGTAGCGGTGGTGGCAGACTTGCCAGCGGGACCCGCGGGACCACGCTCACCCGCGGGACCACGCTCACCTGCGGGACCTGGGGGTCCCTGGGGTCCAACACCACCCGCACCGCCATTGTCTACAATCTTCAAGAGAAGGTCAAAAAGACGTTTCTTGTCTACACGGGGGTGTTCCATTTCCTGGATAATTTCTTCGCGAAGAGAACTCATGGTACTATATATAAAAACAAGATTTGTTTTTAAGCTAATGATCATAATTGGCCCTTCAACGTTGAGTGGGATCGGTCAACACGCCAAGAAGTATACTAAGTTACTAAACTGTGGATACTATCTGATTGGTGACAAACTCCCTGAGGTGAATGATGCCCTCGTCTTTCTTCTTCCGGTTCAAGAACACCTGAGACACATTGACTATATTCGGTCCCGTGTAAAGAACTTGTCCTGTATGACGGTGTGCGAAACAGAAACTGTTCACGCTGATTATGGTCTGATCATGAATGAATTCAAAAGGGTCGCAGTTCCAAGTGAGTTCTGTAAGGGGGTTTTGTCCAAACAATTTCCAAAGAATGAGTTCTACGTGATTCACGCCTACATTCCTCCACCTATCGAGAAACCTTATGTATTCTATCATATCGGAAATGTTATGGATCAGCGTAAAAACTTTAGAGAAGTATTGAGAGCGTTCATCAGACTCAATGAACCAAACACTCGCCTGATTGTAAAAGCTACATGTAATCAGGACATCGATATACAGCTTCCTCGTGTTGAAGTGATCAATGGGTTGGTTTCTGAAGCTGATCTGGAAGATATACACAACAACTCGGATTGTTACGTGAGTTTTTCACATTCGGAGGGTGTAGGTATGGGCGCTGTCGAAGCCGCTATCCGCGATAAACCCGTGATTATCACAAATTACGGGGGTGCCCCCGAATACATTAAGACACCCTATCTCATTGACTGTGAACTCGAAAAACTGGAGCAAGATGATTTCCTTTTCCAAAAGGGTATGGAATGGGGAAAACCAAATTTTGATCAGCTTTTGGGATTCATGAGAGACGCGTATGAAAAGCGGGTGCGCGTTATGGATCACACACATACACGGAAATTAGTGGGGAAGAAGAATGTTTTAGATGAGTTCATCGTGAACGTAATTAGTTCCCATGGTGATGAGACCGACGAGTATAGTGCCACTCATTAGCATTTCTTTTTGACGAATGACCGAAAGTGTGAGGTCATCGACGACCTTTACACCGATTGGTTTTTTGAAAAGTATCGGGACGAGTGTGCATATAGTGATGTAGAGAGCCATTGAAATTATAACGGGTCTAAGTCTATCCTGATCTAACATTGTTCTATACTACGCCTGGATTTTAATTTTGACTCCCATCTCATTCTTGTCGATCCTGTGTTTCTTACAGAAATCGCCACACACAGCCCTAAAAGAACAGGGTTTTCCAGCCATAGTCATCGCAGCGCATAATTTGTTTGAGGTGCGTTGCGCACTTTTTGGTTCAGGGGGTTTGTCGATCACGATGATTTGTCTTTCATTCTTCTTCATCTCATGAATCTTGTAGGACATCTTACACTTCCACGTCGCATCTGCAAGATTGTAGCATTTATCATCAGGTTCGGTGAGCCGATGCATCTTTGTCGCATCGGCGAGGCATTTCTGCCAAACTTCGTCACGGATGACTTGCATTTTTAAATCTTGAAATTTTACAAAAACCTGGTCAACTTAGGTGCTTAAGCTTCACCTCCAATTTCTGCGAGATACACATCTACTTGGCCAACAAATTCCGGGCAACTTTCACTTGTCTTCTTCGTGACATAATCCTGAACGTTGACTACGTGCTCTGTGAATTTCTTGACATCGATGCCAGTAGCATTGTGGATCTGTGAGTTTGTGGCTATATCTTTGAGTGCGTATAAATATGCAGCCGCATAATTCGCGTGTAGAACGGCGATCATCGGTGATTTGTCTTGTTGAGCAGCTGTTGCGTATCGAGCTGATTGTCTTACAAGTTTATCTATAGAGTGTGTCATACCCCTCGTCTTGTTCTGCATCATGACGACGAGTATGAAGATTGCCACGATAAAGTAGAAATACATTCTTACAGTAAGTGGAGAAAAGATTACACCTCCATTAGCTCCGATTGATAATCCTGCATTTTTTTCACGTGGTCCCCTTCGTCGTTTCTCACATTGACGAATACGTCATACAAATTCTGAACATCGTCATAGTAATTGACAGCCACGGCTGGTGGCTTTTCAAGAACTAAACTGGTGTGATTTCGTTTCAAGAACTCATCATATGTATGATATGCGTGTTCCTCAATCTGCTCCGACAAGTTATACGCCATCCGCGGTGAAGCCAAATAAATCAGACATGTCAACCAATAGTATGCAAACGCCACGTGTTGTGCGAAGAAACGGTCGATGAAACGTTCATCTCCACCCAAATCTTCCATGATGAGCAAATGATGAAACTCATTCATGGTCTGTGCGAAGTGGGTCTCCAAGTAGTCAACTTTTCGCCACACCCCAAGAGTTTCATAGAGATGCAGAACAGATACGAAGGAAAAATATGGCACACGCGCAACTGTTTCGAGAACGTAGAATCGTGCATAATCTTTATTTTCATACAACTTATCAATGACTTTGACAGCTGTCCCAACCACAGCCTTATTGACCCGCTTTTCAAATTTCCGTGTGATGTTAACTTTTGGTTGGACACTGGCCAATGAGAGCATATATCCTAATCAGATATAAAGTTTTAAACTGAAATACTCACAATGAACAATGTTCTCCATTGTTACACCCAATGTGATGTGCAAACCAACACTGAAACATAACAAACGATTCAAGATTAAGTCAACCGCCTACAAGAATGTCGACCCTTACCGTGAAACTTCTTTGCGCTACATGGGATACGCGAATGAACTCGGAGAAGCTTTCATAACTTATCTCCCCGAGTGGGGATTGCCCGCGTCCTACTGTATTGCCGCATCATATGTGATGTTTGACACCATCGACAAGGGTGAGAAAGCCTATAACAGTGCCGAAGAAGAGGATAAAATTGTGGATACTCTGAGGATATCTACTGAAACTCTCACATGGCAGATGCTCGCGTCGGTTTTTTGGCCGGGGTCGATCATTAGGGTCATTGTAAACATGGCTGCTGGTATTATTTCCACTAATAATATGGATGACAACCAATTGATGCACTTTTTACCTACACTGATCGGCATTTCAGCTATCCCCATGATAGTTAAACCAATCGATTCGACAGTCGATAAGATCATGGAGGGGTCCATCTCCAAGGTTATCCATGGTGAAATCAAAACAGCGGAAGAAGCTCAGGTAGCTGCGATGACTACTTTGGGTTCTATTTCTGTTCCACCAATTATGTATTCTGTAGCTTCTCTCATTAAAAAATAAAAACTTAAGTGAAAGTCCAAACTTTGAAACTTTCATGAAAAATGACATCCTTATATGAAACAGCTCGACTCCTGACTATTAAACCCCTGTCTTGTGACGAAATTCGAGAAATATTTAACAAAATTGCCTATATGTTAAATTCACACGAAACATCTCGTGTAGAGCGTGATTATGTGTTAAAAGTCTTGGAGGATTTGGGGAAATTGTGAAATTTTAGAGTAAGATTAACTCATGAGGAATTTTGAAAATCAATGTAATATAAAATGTGCTACGATCTTTCATAATTCGTCATTCCCACTCGCACCTGAAATAATCCGGACACCCAACCGAATTTTTACAAAAATTACAGGTTACACACTAAATACCCATACAAAATTCACCCAAGACACACCCAAATCTGGGCCCACGTGCCAGGGTCCTTTGTGCATCGTGTTATGAACTGACGATATGACAATTTCTCTGATCCCACCATTTTTTCAGGAACCCCCTATAAAACTGGTTTATGGGTCAGTCCGAAGCAGCAATGAACCTCCACGCCTTTAACGTGCATGAGTTGAGCATTTTCATCAAATGTGTCGACACAGTACGTCATTCTTTGAACATGGACGGAAAATTCGCTACAACTGTCCGAGCACTCACACAAGATCAGTTCGACAACCTCATCGATCTAATCCATAAAGAGCTCAATTTGCGCTGTGCAGAACTAAACCCTTATCTTGACACTGAACCTGATGCATACATGGACGAAATGGGTAACCCGTGGGACCAGTCTATAACTCGTGCAGTATATGCCTTTGCGACTATTGACTACTATGACAAGTGGAAGTCGTGACAAAAAACTACCTAAGTTAGAGATTTGATTTGTAATAAATCCAAGAAAATATGGAAAGTGTCCAAAAGCTCACTCACGTTGAACACGTCCTCAAGAGACCTGACTCATATGTCGGTCCAGTCGAGCAGGGTTCTGAACCCTACTGGATTCTCAATGGGTCCACCTTCACGAAGAAGAACCTGAAATATTCCCCAGCTCTCTTGAAAATTTTTGATGAAATCCTGGTCAACGCCATCGACCGCAACTCTCTCCACCCCAAACAAGTTAGTTCCATCTCTGTCACCATCGACAAGAGTGTGGGCTCAGTGACTATTGAGAACAACGGACCCCTCGGTGGGATTGGTGTTCGTATGCATGAAAAGGAGGGTCTCTGGAACCCAGAACTTGTCTTTGGTCACCTTCTCACGAGCACGAACTATGATGACACACAAAAGCGCATCGTGGGTGGTCGCAATGGCTATGGTGCCAAGTTGACCAACATTTATTCTAGTGACTTCTCAGTGATCATCAAGGATCATGAGACAAAGCAGACGTATACCCAAAAGTGGTCGAGGAACATGACCGTCTGTGAACCCCCGAAACTAAAAAAGCATTCCGGTGCCACATCATCCGTCTCTATCACATTCACACCCGAGTGGAAGAGGTTTGGGATGACCAAGATGGACGACACCATCTACAACATTTTCCAAAAGAGAGTTTGGGATGCCAACATCTGCACAACCCAAAACTGTAAGGTGAAGTTCAACGGGGACGTTCTCCCCAAACAGAACTTTGAAGCCTATGCCAAGATGCATGAAGGCGTCCAAGATGTCGCCTCTGTGTCTGGAGACCGCTGGTCCGTGTGCATTGGTCCATCTGAAAATGGACTCGAGCAAGTCTCTTTCGTCAACGGTATTTGCACCATGAAAGGTGGCACCCATGTGGATCACGTGGCGAACCTTATCGCGAATGGGATCATCGAGGACATGGCGAAGAAGATTAAGCTCAAGCCGCAACAAGTGAAGAACGCCTTTACAATCTTTGTGAAGGCAACCATCGAGAACCCAACCTTCTCGAGCCAGGTAAAGTCTGAATGCACCTCAAAGGCTGCTGACTTTGGTTCAAAGTTTGAGCTCCCCAAGACATTCGTCAAGAACGCACTCAAGACGGGGATTGCCGATGAACTCACAGCACTCTCAAAGTTCAAGGAGATGAAGGAACTCAAGAAGACTGACGGTGCTCGTAAGTCCAAGATTACTGGGATCCCAAAGTTGGATGACGCGAACAAGGCTGGCACAGCTCAATCTGGTAAGTGCACCCTGATCGTCACAGAGGGTGACTCAGCGAAGACTTTGGCTGTGGCGGGTCTTTCAGTGGTTGGGAGGGATCATTATGGTGTGTTCCCACTTCGCGGTAAGTGTAAAAATGTCCGGGACTCCTCTGTGGCACAGCTCACCTCTAACCAGGAGTTCAATGATCTCAAGAAGATTTTGGGTCTCCAACAGGGTAGGGAATATACGAATGTTTCAGAGCTTCGCTACGGTCGCCTCATGATCATGACTGACGCGGACAATGACGGTTCCCATATCAAGGGTCTCATTCTCAACATGTTCCATTACTTTTGGCCCTCCCTCCTCAAGTTCAACTTTGTCGTGAGTATGGTAACTCCGATCATCAAGGCTACCAAGGGTTCTGAGACGAAGTCTTTTTACACTGACTCAGCGTTCAGATCTTGGTATGGTAATGGTAAGTCTGGGTGGAAAATTAAATACTACAAGGGTTTGGGAACCAGCACCAGTGCTGAGGCACGTGAATATTTCAAAAAGATTCAAGATCTCACCGTGAAATTCGACATGGATGCGATGACGGATGAGTCCATCATCCTCGCGTTTGACAAGAAGAAGGCGGATGCGAGAAAGACGTGGCTCCTAGAGAGCACCGCGAAAGAAACTGGTGAGCTTGAGGTGCCCTATGGCAACGTGACACAATTGGCCATCACTGACTTTGTTCACAAGGATTTGGTGAATTTCAGTCTCGCCGATCTCAAGCGTTCTATCGCACATGTAGCGGATGGTCTCAAACCTTCTCAACGCAAGGTGATGTATTCATGTTTCCACAAGAATTTGAGAGATGAAATGAAAGTCGCACAGCTAGCGGCGTATGTGGCTGAGAAGAGTGCGTATCATCACGGTGAAGTTTCCCTTGCTGAAACCATTGTCAAATTGGCCAATGACTACACCGGATCCAATAACATCAATCTTCTCGAACCCTGTGGGCAATTTGGGACACGTCTGATGGGTGGTAAAGACGCTTCCCAGACTCGCTACATCTTCACGAGACTTTCAGATGACACGCGAAAGATCTTCGATCCCAAGGATGACGCTGTTCTCACATATCTCGACGATGATGGGCGATCCATTGAACCTGAATTCTACATGCCAATTATCCCCACAGTGCTGGTCAATGGAACTGAAGGTATTGGAACTGGCTTCAGTTGCTACGTCCCTTCCTTCAATCCCGAAGACATCAAGAAAAACATTCTGAATTTCATGAATGGTAAAGAAATCAAGAAAATGAAGCCTTGGTTCAGGGGATTCAGGGGTCGTGTTTTTGAGGATGAAACGGGTGGGTGGATAACTGAGGGTATTTGGCAGGTCATCGGAACCACTGTCAAGGTCAATGAGCTTCCACCCGGGAGGTGGACCCAAGACTACAAGGAGCACCTAGACAGTCTTGTTGAGAAGAAGGTTATCGGAAGTTTTACGAACAACAGCACAACCGAAAACGTTGATTTCGTCATACAGGGGTATGATGGTAAGGATATTGTGAAGGATCTCAAACTTCAAAAGACGGTTCGTGACACAAACATGCACCTATTCCACCCCACTAAGGGTATTTGCAAGTATAACAACGCTGAGACAATCCTTTTAGACTTTATCGATCTTCGACTGGACTATTACAAAAAGAGAAAGGCATATCTCATCGCTAGCACCAAGAAGCGATCTGATATGTGCTCTTATCGCGCTCAATTTGTTAAGAGGGTTGTCGAAGGAGACATCGTGGTATTCAAGAAGAAGAAACAAGACCTCGAACGTGAAATTGGACAGTCGTTCCCAAAGGTTGATGGTTCCTATGACTATCTGCTGCACATCAAGACAGTTGACTACACGGATGAGCGTGTCAAGGCCTTGGTCGAAGAATCAAACAAACTTAAGAAGGAACTATGCTTACTGGAAGCTACGGGATACCTTGACATGTGGGGGAATGATATTAAAAATATGTAGTTAATAGATAAGTATGGGTGAAGCTGCTAAACTTTCCTTGAAAGCTTTTGGAAAACAGGACACTTACTTGTTATCCAAAGACCCAGAGAATACTTTCTTTGACTATCAAGATGTGAAGAGACATTCAGAATTTAGAAAGTTTCATAAAACTAAAAATGTTTTAAATCCGGGTCGTGTAGCTGGGTGGCCTTTCAATCAAACTGTTAAGGTTGAGTATGATCCCAAGAACATGGGAGACTTACTCACCAACCTATACCTTAAAGTTAACTTACCAGCCAAGGAAACGGGGGATGTAAACTATACCACCCCACTTGGTCGGGGATTTCTCAAAAGTATCACGATGTATGTGGATGACATCAAGGTTGAAGAAATCACAGACGACTGGGAGATGATACACGAGTCTCTGTATTTGGATCCACAGTCCAAGAAGGGTAACTTGGTGCTTCAAAACATGTCACAAGACTTTACACCTGGTATCTCAGCCCCCTCTAGTTACGGACCTTCCAATAGATTCATAATCCCACTTTCATTTTTCTTTTCACGCAAATATGGAAAGACGGAACTACGTAAGGAAGTTGAAGATCGTCATTACTTTCCCGTATGTGCCGCTCACAAGCAAAAAATTATGTTTGAACTCGTTTTTCACCCACAGACGTGGTGGCAAGGTGCAGAAAATAGTCACACCCCGGCTATCATCGAGTTGAACAGTTTCCAATTGATAAGTGAGGAGATAAAACTTAGCAACGAAGAGAGGTTGTACATGGTAGAATCTGGTCATGACATTCTAGTGAACGTTTTAAAAAAGCATACACCTTTCACCACGACACCTGAATCTGATTCAACATTTAAAGTAAATTTAGAACCAAAATCGAAGGTTAAGGCTTTCCACTGGTTCTTCCGGGATAAGTTATTCACGACACAAACTAAAGCAACTCACCGGTATGTTACGTTTGTGAGGAGTCGTGCAGAGGAATTGATATGGGCTGGTGGGAGTTCTTCTACGGCAATGACTACACGAAACACTCCCATAATGAAAAAGGCTCGTTTCTTTTTGAATGGTGAAAGTTTTCCAAACACTCTCATGGAGAGTCACGAACACTACAAGTACGCGGTTCCCTACAAATTTGATTTGGGTGTGACTGACGACAGGATCAACATATACACACAAAGTTTCGCTCTTCACCCTCTACATGAAAAGTCCACCGGCACCCTCGACTTTGCAAATTTAAATTCTGACAGGACTTTGATTGAATTTGAGATAAACAAACTGTTACCCAACGCTGATCAAAGTATTGTGGGTGCATCACCAGACCCCGTGAATGACCAAATATTCTCGGGTGAGTTTGAGTTGCACCTGTATTATCTCGAAATGCAGAAGTTTAACTTCTCTAGAGGTTTCATGACAATCGAGTATTAAAAAAAAGATACCTAATAATAGAATGTACCTCTGTGTCAAAGGTGTTCAGGATGAGTGGATCACAAAATGCCCAGACTATTCACACTTTATATACACATTTAGACAACACACACCCTTTGGTATAGATTTCACCGACATTCCATTCACGGGAAACTCGGATTTTGGTGAAGTTCTGACTGTGAGGATACCTAGCACGAAGAGTGATTTACTAAATTCTGTATCCCTCACGGTGCTGTGGCGGAGTGATTATGACGCTATGAGGACAGTTGCCAATCCCATTACAAAACTCATTGAGCACGCGGAGTTATTGATTGGTGAGCAGGTGATCGACAGGATATCGGGTGAATACATTTACATGAGAAACAAGTTGGACACATCTGAACAGCACAAGGATATCGAGTTGTATAGGGGTGGGGAGGTTCCCATGCCACAAGGATATTACCCCACAAAATTTTCATTGGAGTTACCTTTTTACTTTACCAGAAACAATAAATCAGCCATTCCCTTATGTAAACTCACCAAGCAAGAGGTGTCGATAAGAATAAAACTCGTGAGTAGGGATAAGTATTATTCTTACAGGTCCGTGTCTCAAAACCTACCACCCATAAACGATCAGTCGGCAAAGTTCATCAATCAGATATTCCTGACTACAGAGCATGTGTATTTAAGTGAAATGGAACGTTCCGCCTTCCAAGATAATCATATGGAGTATCTCATCACACAGGTCCAACATAAAGAGACACGAATGGAACCTGGTAACAATAAGAAAGTGTTTCTTTTAGACTTTAAACACCCAGTGAAAGAATTGTTCTTTTTGGGTGAGCCCATGTATAACAGTTCTAATAACGTGATCAATAACTATAGGTTTAGACAGATAAAGAATGCTGAGTTGTGTCTTAACAATGTGATATTCTTTAGAGAGAATGGTCACTTTTTATCAGTGGTTCAACCTTTCAAAAATCATGTGAACATACCAGACATCGGTGAAAGTCCGTTTGGAATGTATTCCTTCTCACTTGACCCTGGTAGTAGTGATCCGACAGGGCAATTGAACATGAGTAGGATCATTCATCAAAAGTTTACCATTGAATTTAGGGAACAGGACAGATATGTCAACCCAAATGACAACACCTTGGTGGTTAGAGGGTATTCCACCGAAGAAACACAGGTTCGTGTATATGCCATCAACTACAACATCTTATCGTTTGATTCCGGGTTAGCTGGCTTAAAATTTTATTAATTGTCTTATATTAGTATGGCAGGGAGTATTCAGCTCGAGTCGAAAGGTCTTTTAGACATTTACACGACTGAAATTCCTGAGTTCACTTTTTTTAAAGAAAATTTCAAGAAACACTCTAACTTTTCTTTACAATTTATCGACATTCCTTCTAATAAAGATTTCGAGTATGGTGAAATACACAGATTCAACATACCGTATGATCACTGTGACGTGTTGAAGGGTGTCAATCTCATGTTTAGCTTACCAGATATAGTCATAGATGTGGATTATGTGAACCCTAACGGGGATTATATTTACGGTGAAGCGAGCAATTTCATAGACTACATCACTTTATCTGTGGGTGGTGTAGTCATTCAACACATCACGACAGAATATTTGGATCTCTATGCTGAAATGGAATACCCAACGACAAAACAATTAAATTTATTCGATCTGTCTATGAGAGATGTGAGTTCCAACCCAGCTGGAGTGAATAGTAGACTTTCAAAAACAAGGCCTTATCCGAGACAGCTTGGTGGAGATGTTTGTATAGAGATTCCATTTTACTTCCACAACCACCCAAAACTCGCCTTACCCGTTTGTGCGTTGACGAGGCAGGAAATTGAAGTCGAGGTTAAATTTCGTAACGTTGACGAGTGTATATGTGTTTCTGGACACCAAGAGGCGGGGTTTGAGGGTTTTCTTGGAGCGGATGTAAATGATTTGATCACTTACAAGCCATACGACCTCAGATTGTCTACCGAATGTGTCTTTTTGGATCCTGTCGAGAAAATCAAAGTCATGAATCGTGACCACAATTTCGCGATTACTCAAATACAGTACAATGACATCCTTGTCGATGAAGATGGTGGGAACACCGAACCAAAATTTAAAATGCGACTCTCTTTCACCAATTTGGTTCAAGAGTTGTACTTTTTCGTGCTGTATACGGAAAACAATGCATTCGGTGGAACTTCAAATTACAACGAGTTACCCCTAAACTCTTCAGGTGTTGAAGTCGACCCAGCTCTGCGGTATGAGCACATCGACTATGTTACACTCACTTTCGATGGTGAAGAAATTTTGGACGAGCACACGGGATCTCCACACTTTTTAAGAATTATCCAACCCAGGTTGCACCACAGAAATACCCCAATCACACGGAGGTTCTATTCTTACAGTTTTGCACTTTACCCTAATGATGACGACGCTTCTGGTCACGTTAATTTTAGCGTTGTGAAGGAACCTATATTACACGGAAACTTGTTCTCCAGTAAGCATGAGAACACTTGGCATAATAGACGTTTTCATATTTTGGCTAAAACGATCAACTTTATTCGTATCAAAGATGGTGTTATGACACAAGTTTTTGATTACACGACCTAGTGAATAGATTTTGTTTATTGTTGTAGATGTAGTCGATAATATTATTTTTTATACACCATTTGATAAAATTCAGCTGAGCTAGAGTAGTCTGAATTTCTTGAGATGTCCCCGGAATGTGATACGTGAATTTTTCAGCCCTGCAAAATGGGTCGAAGAGCTTCTTACTGTATCCATCCAAGCTAGATTTGTATGCACAGTGGACCGTGAAAAGTTTACCATCGTTCGTCTTAAACGAGGTGTTATTCTTTTTAGCGTAATTCGTGATGAACCACTCAAGATTTCTGAGTGAAATCCCACTCGATTTATTTAAGATTGTGAGTAGCTTATTCCTGTTATATTCGACATTGTAAAATTGATCAATTGATGATAGCAGAATGCTGGTTTTATTCATTGGAAAGTAAACGACTTAATTCTATAAGTCCCTTTTGTTCGCAACCTGGGCACCCCGGAACATTCATTTTTTCCGGTCCGTGATTATGTAACTGTAAACTTGGTAGACATCTTGATTTAATTTTTTCACCCTGTTGATGATGATATTTACAGTAACCATTTTCACCAGCCTTAAACTTGCACCTCATCTCACTTTTTCCATCTTTCATCATCTTCTTTCCCCTACAACGATCCACACCACTGATGTCAGTGACGTCGCGCAGGAGAAGTTCTAAAGGGATTTGATGTTTTTTTGAAATGTTTTCCAGTGTCTTGCTCATCTGTTCAGAGTGATACGTATCTATACCATCCTGAACAAGATCACAAACAATTTCATTTAGGTCAGATTCGATTTCAGATGGTAGTTGAGTTAACAAGATTTCCTTAGCCTTCTCTATAACGAGTTTCGTGAGTCTTGCCTTTGCTTCAATCATCCTTGTTAATACTTTGCTCGTAAGTTTTAAATAGGTCATCAACGGAGTTTTTACGATCCCTATATGCTTTAATACGTTCCTTGAGATCTGCAACTTTTCCAGTGCCGTCCAAGTTACATCTCTGACACTCTTCGATCAGTTGATCCTTCTTCATGGTGCTTATGGAGGGCTCCCTCTTCTTGGGTGGTGGTTTGTGGGCATCTATGATTTCCCCAAAGATTTCCTGTTTGGTGTCATCAAATAGAGGGTCAAGAAGGTCGCAGACTGGGTTCAAGAACTTGTTCACAAAGTAATAGTGATAGTCGACGGGAATGTTGTTTTCCTCTACGTATTTGGGATCTTCAGATTTCTCAAATGCCTTTGCTCTCGGATTATCCGTTTTTGTGAGAATATACGGAACCCTGTCACCAGATTGTGGTTCAGAACCGGGTTTTCGTTCTCTCATTTTATTGACGACTTGAACATGGGCTTGATTGATCATACCAGATTCAGCCCCTGTGATTGAGACAGATTTACCATTTACTTTGTAGGTATCGGAAAGAGATTGGCTTAAAATCAACTTGTCATTTGGAATCTCACCAGAGAGCAACTCGTTGGCTCTCATCCTGGCCAAGTCCCTAGGAGGACCTGTATCTCCAGAGGTCAGGACAACATCCAAGAGTTCTTTACAAACCTCTCTCATATGAGGGGTGTTGTCCCTCCGAACAAGCTGTAGACCCTTTACGTCTACGTAATCCATGTTCATGTTCCCATCCTTACCCTTTGTCCATAGCTTCGCAGCGTAACGCTTCTTTGAATACAGAAAGTAGGGCCAATACACCTTTTCAAGTTCTAGGTTATTTGGTTTCTTGAACAGGGCACTGCATTCTTCAGCGGCTCTTTCACCAATTTCCCAGCTGTATTCAATCGCCTCCACACCTTTACGATCACCAACGTCAAACTCAACCATAACAGAATCGGTGTCTCCATATCTCACTTTGGAACCGGGGAAGTTCGTCTCCACATAATTCTTAGTCTCTTCAATCATAGCACGGCCTCTACACGTAGTAGTGGATGCGATTGGGACACATGGAAGGATACCTTTACCTGCCCCCGTAAAGCCGTATACAGAGTTCATGGATATCTTATAGGCTAACTGTTTACCATTGTAAACCTCCTTCATATACCCAGTCGCAGCCGCCATATCCTTCTTCGCCTTCTTACGAAATTGTTTCAGTTCTGTTAGAATAGCCGGTAGCAAACTTGGAACATCTTGCGCGAACTTATAGGTCTTGTCCCCGATCTTGAACGTCTCATACGTGATTCCCTCGATGTTTCCATACCTTCTCTCATCCATGACATACGTGGAATAACACAGATTGTGAGCTGTCATGATTGATGGGTATAGCGCTTCAAAATCTAGGGCAGTGATGGGTGTGTAATACGCCCCTTTCTGGGCTTCCAACACAGTAGCACCCTCATATTGCTCTTCGGGGAGAGACCCATATTTAATCGTGGGAACCATATATCCCAACTCTCTCGCCTTTTTGGACAACTGACTGAATACCTTGATTTGCTGACCTCTCTCAACAAGGAAGGATATAGGAACCCATGTGGCTTTAGCCATCTCAACTAGGTTCAGTAGAATGCACATCTTCTTCATGAGTTTATGGGGTAAAAGTGTATCCTTGATACAGTATTCAGCCACTTCACCCAACTTTACCGGGTCTTCTTCAACAAAGCGAGCAAACATTTCTTTTGGGGGCATGTCAATTTTCTGATCACCGAGGTATAGTTTCGAGACGTTGTTCAAACTATACGAATCTAATTTGTATCCTTTTTTGACTTCATGAAAAAGATCGAAAATGAAGCGCCCAGGCATGGGCAACAATTTGAGAAAGTTGTCTCCCAGGGCGCTAGAACTCAGTTTCTTTTGAACCATGTGGGACTCGGTATTTTTCAGTCTTCCCAATTGATAAAATTCGAGACCACACCCATTCATAGCCGCCCGTCGGTAGATATATTCAAGATCGAAGCCAAAAATATTCCAACCAGTTAGGATGTCAATGTCTTTTTGTTGCACGTAATCTTTGAACGCGAGTATAAGTTCCCTCTCAGTTTTAAAACTCGATACATCTTCACCCGTTGTGTCTTTGTAACACAGACACGTTTTCTCATATGGCTCATCACTTCCAAATTTGCACAAAGATATAGCAATCTGAAAACAAGCGTCACCAGGAACATTTGGATCGGGGAATTTACCAGTTGAACTATTACACTCGATATCGAACGAAGCCACAACAAAAGGGGCGACATCATCTCGGTTCACCATTTTCAATTCAGTCCAGTCATTACACCAGATATCAAGATCGACATTTGCCAGGTGAGACCTGATACATCTCGTCCCAGTGTCAAGCCACCCCGTAGACTGGATACCTGTCCTATGCATGAGTCTCAGGACAGGGTCTATATTCGATTCGTAGACGTGATATTTCCTAAACGCATTATTATACATGAAAATTGAGTTCACTTTACGTCTGGATTCTAAGTTCTTGAAATTCAGCTGCATGAAGAAAAACTCTTCATTATTTTGAAAACCCCAAACATCTTTTTGTTTTGTCAGTGAGTAACTCGTCAGGCAACCCTTTTTCATCGATTCCAATTTATCATACAGAAGTTCAACATCACACTGTTCAGTTCCACGTGGTAACTTTACAAAAAAGTATGGCTTGAACTCAGTCGTGACACATACAGATTTACCATCTTCAGTTTTGCCGAAAATGCTGATCAAGTGTTCATCTCCAGAATCCCTGGCCTCCCATGTCAATGCTTGGAATACTACCATGTATAGATATGTTGCCAAAATTTTAATATCATTTATTAATAAATGTCTGCCGCTTTAATAGAACTTGTGTCTGTAGGTGCCCAGGATGTCTACATTACTGGTCAGCCTGAAGTGAGCTTTTTCCGTCAAAACTACAAACGTTACACAAACTTTGCGATGAAGCCTGAGCGCATGGACTACATCGGCTCCTTCGGATCTGGTAACGAAGTTATCATCCCCATTCGCTCGAAGGGTGATCTTCTTAGCTATGTCTGGATAGAGGCTGATAACATCGCTTCTACACAAAATAACGATAATGGTTTCTTCAAGAGAACTGGGGGAAACCTCACTGAATTCTCCCTTTGGATCGGGGGCCAGATGGTGTCCACGATGGATTCTCTGTTCATCCAGGGTGTTCACAACCCCCTCATGAGGGACTCGGCCGCTAAGGCTTCGTTCTGTGTGAGCCTCAATCACAAAAAGGAGAACCACGGTGGTAACTACTACATGCTTCCTTTCTTCTTCGGTGAAGACTGGTCCAAGGCCCTCCCCCTACTGGCTCTCCAGTACCACGACGTAGAGATTCGTATCAAGTGCCGTGACGGGTTGACACCTTCCTCCACTCCCAAGGTATTCGGTAACTATGTGTATCTCGATACAGATGAGCGTAAATATTTCACCGACAAGGAACATGAGATGCTAATCACTCAGGTCCAGAACCAGCGTTTCTCCAGGACCGACAAAGATGTTGACATCACCTACTTCAACCACCCCGTCAAATCCCTCCACGTTGTCTCGGGTAACGCAAATGGTGCTGCGTGGAACCACGCCACCGACGGTTTCAAGTTCGGGACCTCTTCTCTATACATCAACGGTGTGGCCCTGTTCGAAGACACCTCGGATGTGTATCATCACGACGTCGTTGCAGAGATGCACACCACTGATCTTCCCGACAACATTCTCGACGATCTCGCGACCTTCTCTTGGCCTTTCTGTCTCACCATGTCCAAGATGCAGCCCACGGGCAGCCTAAACTTCTCGCGTATTGATAACGCCAAGATGACGTTCAGTGCTCCCGAGAACGGTAACCATCATCACCGCGTATACGCTGTCAACTATAACATTCTTCGTATCAAGAATGGTATGGGTGGTGTAGCGTTCGGAAACTAAATTTTAACACCTAAGTAAAATGTTATTTTTCAATAATAATAAGTAAAAATGACTAAAAAACGCTCCACTCTCGAGGCTGTCCGTGGTGTAAAGTCGAATGTCTCCGACCTTATATCACAAATTAAACAGGGTCGACAATGGAAAAAAAAGTATAAATCTCTTAAACTAGAACTGTCTAGGACGAAGGTGATTTTCGCAAATGAATTGATGAGGGTCCAACAAGAAAAAACGAAAAAAGTTTTGAAAAACCCCAAACATAAACATCTGAACAAGTTGTTTGAACTTTTCGATGTTTCTCAGAGTGTCCGTAATGATGCAATGCTTATGTCTAAAAAGTTGGAAAAGTGTGAGGAGCTCATGGGTAAACACTCGAAGACGGTTGCGGTGTGTGTATTATACTTGTGTATGAAACCGTATATCGACAGGAACATCATCTCTGAGAAGGCCGGGTTGAGTCTACCTACACTGTCCCGCACCACAAAAATTATTCAAAACTATCTAAAATCTTGACTGTCTTTTCATACATTCGTTTGTTGTGAAAAGTCTGATCCTTCAACCCACTCCAAACAGTGAGGCGATGTTCCAAGAATTCCTTGAATTTAATCGGGTCACATTCAGACTTGTATCGAATCTTTCCACCTTGAAGTGCTTTTTCGACAGCTGCTTTCTTACTTTCGGAATACTTGGCTTCACGTTCGATGGGGGAAAGTCGTGTTGTTGTTGTTTCGGTAGTTTTTTTGGAGTTCATTTAATGACTAAGAGTGTATATTCTTTATGTCTCTCGTTTTTCAGCTGGTAGATCAATGACAACACGCGGTTTTGGTTTTCCAGTCATTTTGTAAAGTATCATCAGAATAAGAAGATATTGCCCAACCGGAAGTTCTATCGTTTGTGTCCACGAGGAACTACCACTTCCATGTTCCATCGTATATTGTTTATTTGGTTCCACTTCTTTCCATTCTTCACCCATTTTCATCATAACCTTATTATCATCAGATAGTTTCCTTGTCTTTTGTAGTCTTTCACCCTTTTCTTCTATCATTTCATCCAACTTTACCAATTTTCCATCATATAAATCATCTACAAACTGCTGAATAAGATCATTTCCATCTTTATCAGTGATACCTGTAACACGACCATTTTCAACCTTTTCCGTGTATAAACAATCATGCCCCCCACCCGGGCATTCCTTATTTGTCTTCCAGAACTCGGCGTGCATATCACTGTTTGAATTTTGGTCATAAGCATAAACCGGATACTCCGAGAAGCTTACTGGAACTTCTTCTGTATTGGGCATACTTATGTAATTCTCAGTGCTACTTTGGGAACCACCGATGACAATAACCTCACCTTCATCCTCAGGAGACGCGGTTGGTGTGACAGATGTAGCCATGGCAGATCTCACAGAACTTGTAAGACAGGAAGACGTGATCAAGACACCAACAACTGTAAAGAAACTCATATCATAAAGCAATATTATAAATGTTTGGCGAAAAGATACCGTAAGAGGTTTTCAGGTATCCGATAGCGGTCGAGTGTGCTTGTCTTGTCCGCCTGCCCACCACTATATATTTGACCCGGAGTCGTGATACCAATTCTATGCCTATGTTGCTTGTTCGGGCAGTTGCATGGATGATTTTCGAGATCTGTGCGATTCGTCCATATACGAGTAGGTTTCTTGTAATCAAAACCAAAGCGGCAGTAGTCGAAACGATACGATTTCAGTTCACGCATACACGGAAGATCCTTCATGGCCGAGTAGTAGGGATTTTCGATGTACCATTCAGTTGGTTTGAAGTATTCGATAATCTCTAACACCCTCTCGACATACTTGCTATTCTCTCGGCGAGCTGATTCGAGTTCCTCTTTCGTCTTGAACTTCCGGGTAGGTCCAACATTTGTTGCTTGGAGTTGGGAATATATTTTACACTCTGGAGATGCCCATATGACGTCGAAGTGTCCTGGGGGGTACTGTTTGTAATCAAAGTCTAGAATGTCACACAAGTGAGTTGGCTTAAATTTTTCAAGAATGTCTAGACTTGTTATATCATGCCCAGCGGGTTCTAAGACTTTGGATACACTCCCAGTGCCTTTGAAAAGCTCTAGGGTGTGCATAACTGAATTAGAGTGTGGTTATAAAATCACGGATTTAACGCTGTGTTTATACACTCGAATAATTTTCAAATGAGTGAGTACTATGCACGTCGTATTACAACCGAGTCCATCTGTAACCCACAAACTTAGGGTGACTCTACCTAATAAGAGATCAATCGACTTTGGTGACTCTGGTGTCCAACACTACCCAGACCATAAAAATCCTCGATTGATGCGTGCACAACTTCTTAGAAAGGGGGCTATCATTCCTAAGGAGCTGCGAATTGAAACGGATCTGTGTGAGATACATAGAGGAATGTTGGGGATTAGGGAAAGTTCTAAGGAGGACTGGGAAGATTTCTTCCGGGCTGAATATTGGGAAAGATGGATTTTACACACTCACAATTCTGTCACAAAAGCCAAATTGTCTATGGTCATGAGTCATGGAATACTGTTTCTACCAACACCTGAGGATTTGTGGTTTTGCAAAGATGAATTTATTGACCTGTAGATGTAATCATTAAAAATATTCAACTACAATAGTAATGACCTTAGATAGCTGTAGTATTGACTCTCGAGAAAGAATACAGGGGGATGGAACACGCCGTTCTATAGAAATTATCCCTGAAGGCTGCCAGGCAGTCAGTGATGATGTATGCAAGTCGGGGTACATGGCTCCAGCCAAAAACGTAACATTTCCGGATAATTCAATGCAACAATGTTGTAAATGCAAAGAGGGTGATTCATGTGGAGAATGCTCCGACCCCAATGCATGCACAACAGAGGAAAAGGATAAATACGTCACAACCGAAAATTGTTTTGGAAATAAGGAGTCCACGGAGGAGTCCACGGAGGAGTCCACAATGGATGCGTATAGCGACATGCTCACCAGGCGGGAAAACGAAGGGTCCACCGAAGGGTCCACCGAAGGGTCCACTGAGAAAACATCTTATACGTTATATTTGATAGTGTGTTCTGTGATTATGTCCATCCTTGTCGGTATCTTCTTCATGAGGAGAAGACCCCAACCCTTTTATTGACCTGTAGATCCAAATCCACCAGACCCACGGTCAGTGTCTTGGACAATATTAATCTCCTCAATTGGGGGAGTCTCACAACGTTCAAGAACAAGTTGAGCAATACGATCACCCTTCTTGATTTCAAAGTCGTTCAAACCATGGTTGAATAGGACAACTTTAATTTCACCGGTATAATCTGGGTCAATAACACCCGCACCAACATTGATGCAATGCTTCACTGCGAGGCCAGAACGAGGAGCTACCCGCCCATAAACCCCTGGTGGGAGCACTACCGTGATACCAGTTCCCACTAAAGCTCTCCCCGCCTGATTCGGTACGACAGCATCTTCGGAGCTATACAGATCATATCCAACAGCACCATCAGAACCACGAGTAGGCACAATAGCATCATATGTGAGTTTCTTAACTTTGAGAGACATCTAATCATTTTTGGAACGTATCCCTTAAGCGTGTTACTGAATCTCGGGGTGATATACCCCTTTTAATTCGTTCCTTCATGACAAGTTGTAATAAAAAGCCAAATATGTTCACAAACATACACTACTATTTCACATATTTTTTCTTTTCGTCATCTGTGAGTTCTCTCCACATTTCACCCAATTTCCTACCGATATCGGTGAATCCCATGTCTGGGTTTTCTTTCACAATCGTGGGTCGATTTTCTTTCACAAAGTTCATGTAGGCGTTTGGTTTACGTTTGGGTTTGTCGGTCATTATATTTATGATTAAGACTGAATTCTTAAAGTTGGATTACGTTTAGAATATGTTAACGCACAAATACCACAACTGAAAATGTTTATGAAATACTGACACCCAAGAATGTGTAATTTCGTGTGCACACTCTCATACGCATAAAAGTAGGACAAGTACAATGTCATAAATGACTCGTAACCCACCCTAATCAATAGATTTGACATGTGATACATGTCATTTATTGTTGGATATATAGAACTTTTTCTAGGGGTAAGTCGTCGTATAGTAAGTAGAGATGTATCAATTTCAACTAAACCAACACGACTAACAATGAAACCTTCCTCAGGATACATGAGGGGTCTAAGAAGAGCTATAAGACATACTAGATGATGAAGTATGATTAACTTTCTAAAAGTGTGCACAACCCTAGGTTGGAGAATTATCCACACGAGGTCATAAGACATGTATGTTGTAAGGGCATGGGTCAAAAACATCGGATATACGGTGTATCCAAAAAACGTCTCAGCGATACATAATACAGAGAAGGGTGCGAGAAATGCTAATGAAGCCACATCATGAATAAGAATGGAACCTTTCGTATTCATCCTGTGTTATGAGGATATTTTTTGCACTCAAGGGGTTTCGAACCCCTGACCTCAAGCTTACTAAGCTTGCGCTCTACCACTGAGCTATGAGTGCTCGCAGACCTGCCGGGGATCGAACCCGGAATGTTGGATTAGAAGTCCAAAGTGATATCCATTTCACTACAGGCCTATGGATGCTGAGAGCGGGGTTCGAACCCGCGCGTGCGTAGCACAAACGATCTTAAGTCGTCCTCCTTAGACCACTCGGACATCTCAGCCCGAATATATGGGTCGTCAAATCTTTAAGCACTTTGGTGGTGGTTCAAATGCTGTCTGTTTCTCCAGTTCCTTGCGCTGCTTCATCTTCTTGATATCCGCACCCTGACAGTCGTGTTTCGTCAGGTTGATACAACTCGGACAGAAACTTCCCTCACAGTATTGACAGTCAATTGGAACTCCACATTTTTTCCTACAACGTTGGCAAGGCATTCTTATTGTTAACTTGTATAAAGATTTTAAGTCTCTTTCATGTATAATGTCTCTCACATACGCATTCGCCAAGCCAGTTTCTACCGAGTACACCCGTCTCAAGACAACTCTAAAGAAATCTACAGCTGGATGTGGCTCTGCCCTCAGTGCTTCGTATTTCATCACACAAGGTGCTGACCAAGGTGTATCTGTGGCTCTCGGTGCTTTGACTTCTTATGCGTATATTAGTCTCCTGTCGGATAGGGTTGATACGTTTGAAAAGTCGGCCATTCAAAAAGAATTTATCGCACCGATCAGTGCGGCTGCTTTTGAAGTTTCTTGGAATCATGCCCCATTCGCTTTTGACTTTGATTACGGAGCGACGTTCGTTGGCTTTCTGGCCTACAAGTTTGCCCTGACTTCCGTTTTGTATGAAACTGTGAGGACCATGATGATTAAGGATAGTCAGGAGTTCTACGAGGATCCAAGTGAGAAGGAGTATACCGATCCCGAAGATTGGGAGGAACAACATGGTGAAGTTGCGATGCTTAAATAAATAATGTGAATCTAATATAGAAAACCATGTCCGGTGGAGCCCTTGCCCAGCTTGTATCCCGTGGTGAGCAGGATAAACATATATCTGGTTCCCCCAATACAACATATTTCAATACAAAATTTAAGAGACATACAAATTTTTCTTTATTTACAAAGCAGATGACAGTTCAAATGGAACCTAAAGCAGGTGGCATGTCTTCCGTGAAAATAAACAAGTTGGGTGATTTACTCGCGTATACAAATTTAGTTACCAAACTTAACGGTGAGGTTCAGCTGATAGATAATTGGACTGACATAATCGACAAGGCTGAGCTGTATATTGGTGGTCAGTTGATTGATTCCCAAGACTCTGAATTTTGTGAATCTATCGCCATCGATCTTTTCGCTAATTCTTATTCGAAGGGGTTCCAGGCGAGTCTTCACGGTGGATTGGGTTCTCAATCCTTCTTTTATCCGTTCAGATTCTTCTTCTGTGAGCTGTGGCAAACTTCTCTACCCCTCGTGGCTCTCCAGTACCATGATGTGGAGATCAAAATTCACTGGAGTGCTAACTTAAACGTGAATAGAACGTATCATGTCAACGCATCTTTCATAATGCTCGACGAGGAGGAGCGAAACCATATAGCTTTCAACCAGCATGACATCCTGATATATCAGGTTCAGAAAAACATACCATCCCAAAAAAATATACACGAACTGGTTTTCAATCATCCAGTTAAATTTATTGCGAGTAGTAACGCTTCTTCAACCAATAATCTCGTATCTCGCACGAATGAAGTTAAGCTTCAAATAAACGGCACTGATGTTGAAGATTTCAAAACCGGTGTTCCTTACTTTACGGCGATTCCGAGCTACTACCATACAGACTATTCTGGAAGTAATTCTGAAAACTTATTCCTACATTCATTTTGTTTGTCGGCCAATAAATACCAGCCCACTGGAACATTAAACTTCAGTAGGATAGATTCTTGCACTTTGCATTGCACCCAACCCATCGATCGTACAATCTACGCAGTAAACTATAACATCTTACGTATAAAAGATGGTATGGCGGGTATACTGTATGCAGATTAATTTGTAATATATCAATAAGAGATGGGTCGTACAAATTATTCATTGAACGAAATGTTAAATTCTGTCACAAAACGAGCATTTAACAGATATACGTCTCAGACTGTGGATTATCAGCACCTGGAAGCTGCAACTACCACTACCGGGTTGGTGAGTAATCGTCGTGAATACTCTAGTGCCTCTATTTTAGCAGACACGTTTTCATTAAACGCCCAAAACATAGTGGAATCTAATTATGACCCGTTCTTGAAGGTAAATGTAAACAGTGTTATTACATCAAGAGCAGTTGATATCCCCCAAGTTGGTCAATTAAGTTCATGCACCGACGACGGTCGTTTTTTAGCATTGGCTTATACAAACGATGATGAGGTGAAGGTGTATGAGTTTAACAACTCGTTGGTTGACAAAAAACAGCTTTCTTCCCTTGGGACAATAAATACTATAGAAATGATGGATGTTGACATGAATGGTGATGGATCTGAAACGTTTGTCGCCAAGAAAGTGGGGACGACACAAGTTGCAGTGGACAAATTTGACCAGGAGTTTAATTCCGTTTCGTCAACAACTTTGATGACGACCAGTTTAGCACTGATTGGGGCTTCTATTAGTGTGTCTGAAAATGGGGGTCGTGTGGCAGTTACTGCTACGAGCAATCATCCGTTTAACTCTCTTCCTTTTCGTCATTTATTTTTACGAGTGCACGACAATCTAAGCACAAATGAGTATTATTCGTTATATAGTGATTATGAAGTTTTTGCCCATCCATTAGCACTCATGTCAAGAAATGGTCGTATTGTTGTTGTGAACATTGGTGGATCAGTAATAACATTTGAGATACCCACTGCTTCACCGAGTGGTATCGTCTCATTAAGTCCGGTTCACACTCAAATTATGGGAATAGATAAATTTGATATTTCATACGATGGTAAAGTCATGTTGACACATTCGGGTAGTGATGTTCAGATATACGTATGGAATGGTGTAGAATGGAAACAATTCGGTGAGACTATATCGACTGGCCTGTCGGGTAACATAGTATCAGTAGCAATCGGTGAATACGCTCGATATTTTGTTGTAGCTTCCAGTGATCAAATAAAGGTTTATAAACTGAACAGCGTATATGAACAGTATGGCACCATTATAAATGGTGATTTTGGAAGTTCCGGACATAAGATATGTATCAGTAAAACTGGTGATACAGTAGTTGTCGGCAATTCTCAGATGGCATCGTATGGTCGTGCATATGTGTATAATTTAGTAAATGAAACAATTTGGATTCTTGTCGACCAAATAGATGGGTCCGTAGACACCAATAACTTGGGAAAGTATGTGAGGCTTTCAAACAATGGTGATAAAATCCTAATAGGTTTGCAAAATCAGCTTTTATTTAAAACGTCGAGTCTTGTGAAGATAGCAGCAGGTTGGGAACAGAAAGGTGGCACAATTACAAGTATAGACACACTGTCTCTGTCCCTGTCGAATGATGGAAATTATTTAGTGATCGGTGTGTCAGACTCTGTAAAAATCTTTAATTTTTCTCAAGGTTCGTGGTCTCAATACAGGGAAATTATAGCTAACGACCTCGAATTTATGGATTTTGGGAAGTATGTATCAATAACAATGAGTGGTTCCAAAGTTGCTGTGGGAAGTGATAAAAATAGCATAGTTCGGGTTTATGAAGCACATAATGTAGACACAACAGTAATAGAACCCGTAAAGAATGTAGTTGACACAATATCACTAACACCACAAACGTCATTACTAGAAATGAGTGGTGATGGTAACCGCCTTATCCTTAACATTGATACCACTACCATAGAGTCTTCTACAATACAATCCCTAACTGTTGTGTCTACACCCAATGGTAATAAATATTCACTGGACGGTGTTACACAACCGACTTTATATTTACAAAAGGGTGTGACGTATACGGGTATTCAAGCTTCGATTCTGCAGTATGCAGATCACCCACTGAAAATTTCCGCAACCCCGGATGGAACACATGGTGGTGACGATACGATTATTGCAGCAACGGAATCAACTTTAGGTGGAATGTTATTTATACCAACATCACCTGCATCACCTGATGTACTTTATTACTTCTGTCCAAACCACCCTAATATGGGGGGGATGATAATAACAAGTGGTTTGAGTTTGAGTATTTGGGACAAGAATAACGCAGGTGTCTGGGGGGTCCGAGATGGATTAACAGAAGGTGATGTCATACAACTATCAAACAACGGTGACTATCTATCGGTTAACTATAGCAACATCGCGAGACTGTATGGAATCGGTTCTGATGGTGTAGTGTCTAAAATTGGTGATGACATTACAGCCGCAACTGTGAGTAGCAGAGCAGGTGTTTTCCGAACATTTACTCCAACACATATTAACACTGGTGTATCAGATTCAGGATCTCTTTTTTTAGCATCGTATCAAGATTCATCACGGGCCGTAGAAATTTGTAGTCTAACGTGGGATACAACACCGTCGGGAGAAATTTCATTATCAACACAAAGTTCGGAGATAACGGGGTTTGGTGCTCTGACCGTGGGACGACCCGGAATTGTATTGAGTAGAAACGGTCAAACCTTGGTTGTCTATGATGATTTGAAATTTAGTGTGTATACATATGATGGAACTCAATGGACTTTCATACGCACAAAATTAACTGTCACGTGTCACGATGTTGCAATTTCATACGATGGTACGGTATTGGCATACAAAGGTGATAAAGAAACAGATTTGCATGGTGTATTCACTACTCATTTATTTATTGAAAGTGCAGTCTCGGGATCGTCCAACATAGAAAGTTCCATAGCGGAAATAGATGTTGATCCAACAACATTCGCATTTAAAAGTAACACTACGTTGGCAGTGTGCATACCCAATCAAGACATACAACTATACGTACACCCGTTATGGGTTCTCTCTAATGAAATCACACCTGGCTACTCGTCTCCCTTCATAGAAGCCCATGCAAAGTGGTCCGGAGACGGTACCAGGTTAGCTGTAGGTGACGCAAATGCTGAGCGTGTGAGTTTTTATGAGTATGATAGTTCTTTAGTTCCGGTGACGACTTTCGTTCAGAGTGGTTCTACAATTTCCGGTCCAACAGAGCAAGTGGTGTCTGGTAATGGAAACGTGAGAGTTGTTGGTCATCCACAATACAATTCTTACACTGGTTACGTAGAGATATACGAGAAAGATGGAAATGGTGATTGGCCTTCAACTGCAAACGCCACGTTCAATGGACCAAGTCCAACAGAAAATTTTGGATCCTCAATCGGTATATCCGAAACAGGGACACGTGCGGTCATAGGGTCGGGTTCAAATATGATTGTTGTTGAAAAGTCGGGGGGGGTATGGTCTCAGCTCGGCTCAGACATTTCGGGTAGCACAACAAAAGTTGCGATGTCTGGTGATGGGACCATAGTTTTCAATAGTCATGGTACAAATCTATACTCTTACGAACTGTCATCTGGAAGCTGGGTCACCAACTTGCCCATATTAACAACAGGTGGAAGTATCGTAAAGGTGGACTCATCCTCAAACGGAGATGACATCGCTTTGAGTAAAAATAATTCAAATAAGGTGTACAGAAAGTCAACATCAATACAATTGGGTGCTGACATAAACGGTGGAGCTGCGGATGACTATTCTGGTTGGTCAGTATCTCTGTCCGCAGATGGTTCGAGGGTTGCTATTGGGGCTCGTCTCAACGATGGGGAGGGCCGGGAATGGCCTGATTCCGGACACGTTAGGGTGTATGACTGGTCCGGATCCTCGTGGACAAAGGTGGGTGATGATATATACGGTGAATCTGAATATGATGAATCTGGAAACTCGGTTTCCCTCTCCGCGGATGGGTCGAGGGTTGCTATTGGGGCCCGTTATAACGATGGGAATGGCTCTAATTCCGGACAAGTTAGGGTGTATGACTGGTCCGGATCCTCGTGGACAAAGGTGGGTGCTGACATAAACGGTGGAGCTGCGGATGACTATTCTGGTTGGTCAGTATCTCTGTCCGCAGATGGTTCGAGGGTTGCTATTGGGGCTACGGGCTACTATTACAGTAGTGGAAATGCCACAGTGTACAGCTGGTCCGGAAGTTCGTGGACTATAATGGGTCTTCCTATGGTCGGCGCTATCGGTGATGAATTTGGAACGTCCGTTTCATTATCTTCGGATGGAACACGAGTCGCTGTTGGAGCAGCGGCGCCTTCGACAAGGGGGTATGTCAAGGTTTTTGAATATTCGGGGAGTTCGTGGACTCAGATGGGTAATGGATATACTGATATGCCCGGCGAAGGTAGCACTGATAGGATGGGGTTCTCCGTTTCGTTAAGTTCGGATGGAACCAGATTTGCTCATGGAGCGATTGGGAATACCGCAAATTCTGGTCACGTTCGGATTTTCGAATATTCGGGGAGTTCGTGGACTCAGATGGGTTCTGATATTGATAGTGAATCTTCAGCTGATAATTTTGGATATTCGGTTTCATTATCCTCTGATGGAACGAGAGTCGCCGCTGGAGCGATATTTAACAACAATAACCGTGGACATACCCGGGTATTTGATTGGTCTGGATCTTCGTGGAATCAAATAGGTTCTGATATAGACGGAGAAGCTCAAAATGATTATTCTGGATACTCGGTTTCCCTCTCTGCGGATGGGTCGAGGGTTGCTACTGGGGCTTATCTCAACGATGGGAATGGCTCTAATTCCGGACACGTTCGAGTTTTTACAATGGGTGCAAGTTACTCACTACAGTCAACAAATAGTGGACCAATGATTGACATATCAAACGATGGTAACACTACTCTCACGGTTAATAGTGGAATGGGAACTTTCAATCTTGCTGCTCTTTCTGGTGACGCCACGAAAGCTGTTGTATGGGATGCAGTTAAACTAAAACAATATCATTATACGTCGGGTTCATGGGTTAAGACGTACGAGTTGGATATCGACTACACACCCACAACTCTATCGATTAACACGGACGGTAGCATCGTTGGTGTGGCGAGTTCGAGTGATGTTAGATTTTATGTTTTTGAACCAGTTCAGTTACCGATTGGGTGGACCCTACATTCTTTCATCGCAGGTGGTGGAAACACTCTACAAAATTTTGGAAGTGTCGTAGATTTATCTAATGATGGAAACACGGTCGTAGTGGGGGCACCAGGTGATGGAACGAGCTCGTATAAAGGCTATGTAAAAGTGTATGATTATGTGTCTAGCACTTGGACACTACGCCACACTATAACACCTTCTGGGACATCGGATGTAAATTTTGGTAAAGCTGTATCCTTGTCGTCAAATGGTAACAGGGTGGGATATGTGTTTGACCAAGAAAATACAGTGACAACCCCTGCAATATCCGGATCCATAGTTATTGCTTCAAATTATTCGAGTTATACCGATAACCCGATCTCCACCAATAATGGTGGTATATGGACAAATAACAGTGGGTTTTCCTTACAATATAGTGATATACGATTAACGCTTTCATCAATATTAAATACAAATAGTGGTATTTGGTTCCCAGTGACATTTGGTTCTCAATGGAGCATTACATTCGAGTGGAGCCTTGATAATAACAAGTTTTATGGGGACGCCGATGATATGCGTGTCGTTTTCTATGCACCGAATCAACCGTCTTCATACGCGGGATCCCAACATGGTGGTTACAGTGTGTATCATGGCTTCTATGGAACTGAATCACAACGAGTAAGAACACCATCAGACTCAAACCTTGTTTCTAGAACTGTTTCTTATGGATCATCGACCTCTTACAAGACAGTTACAGTAAGTTACAATAACGGTGTGTTATTCACTAGAGTAACCGACACGAGTGATTCAGTTCTTTATGACGGTGCAAACTACACTTTCACTGGGTCACACCTCGCCGCTCAACAAGCTTTGTGGGGAACGCAGACATATGTAGCGATTACAGGGAAAACGGGGGGTGCTGCCGCAAATCAATACATTAGAAATATCAACATTTCATGGATTGATCCCGAAACAACAACTACAACTACATCTAGTCAGGCGTCGATTCGTGATAGTGTTGATGGAACGTTGGTTAATCCTCTTGTGTCTGGGGAAATACTCAACTTATCTGAAGAGAGGGAACTATCAGCCATATCCATGAGCTACGATGGAAACCAGTATGGGATACGAGCCATGTCTGGATCTTATGACGCAGTTGTGAAGGTTGGTCAAGCGTTTCCAAATGGTTGGAAAAAACGTGGTGACATAATGAGTTTCTCTTTCCCGACTTCTGCGAGTTTTGCATCAAATTCTAAGAGAGATATGAGTGTCTCGAGTGATGGAAATACAATTGCGTTTGGATGGATATTGTCTCAAATCAGAGTCAGAGTATATGGATTCTCGAATGGTACTTGGTCCAGACTGAACCTTTCGGGGGGGTATGATATATTTCCTGGAGAATCGGGAAATCCAATTGCGATCTCGGTCGACCTTTCATCGGATGGTATGACTTTAGCAACTCTAAGCTCTTATTCGGATCATGTCGCAGAGGCTAAGACCTACTCTTACTCTTCGGGTGGATGGGTGCAGATTGGTTCAACAATTAATTTTGTGGAAACGGGATCAAATACTATTAAAATAAGTGGAGATGGAACAACCTTGGCATTGGGTAATCATGCACCAGATTTTGCTATCAATTCAATTAGGGTCTACAGATTCGGTTCTACAGATTGGGAAATAGTCTCACCTCCGATGCACCTTAGCGCAATGAATCCCTCAAATTTCTTTGGTGCTGGTCTCAACCTTACAAATGATGGGTCGACATTGACAACTTTCAACAATTCTGGGGTTGAATTTTCCAACTTTACTACACAATCAGTCACTAGACCTTCACAATATTTAAACGACATAACAGTTTCAGGGGCTACTGTCGACATGGGTGGTATTCGTTTTAGTGACAGTGGTGACAGTCTTTTTATCATGTCTGGTGACCGTAAGGTTCGAGTGTATGATAGTAATCACAATCAAGAGACGAACCAGGGGTGGGGTGAGTTAGTCGAATTTTCGGCGACAAAAGATGGAAATTCGATGGTCCTAACGGGGCAATATGGCTTCACAAAGGTTTATAACAGGAGTAACGGAACGTGGTCACAATTGGGAAGTGACTTCAATACCAATATGACGGATCCTGTTGTTGATATAAAGAGTGGTGGTAATTCACTTGTTTTTGTAGCCCCTGCTGATGATTTGGGGGTATATGGTTATGAAAACGGATCTTGGTCTCAAGTGACCACTTATTCTGGGGCGAGAGGAACTTCTGTTGCGATTACTGACACAGATATGGTTGTTGTTGATAACAAGACATTTCAAATTGATGATCAATTTCAGGATAACTCATTTAGTGCACCTACATTGTCACTAAACGGTGACAGCTATATTCGTTTGGATTTCGGTTCACCATACATCGAAAGTGGGGCAACTATTACGACAACGGCCTCTATAACACCAGGGGTGATCATTTCTGGGGAAGTTTTCAATGAAGAACCGGGTATATACACCATAAAGTATGAAGCTGAGGATTTATTGAGGAAAAAAGCTGTTCCCATTTTTAGAACTGTTGAGGTTCTTCCCAAAATTCCTATAATAAAATTAAATGGTGATCGTGTTATATATCACACACTGGGAACACAATTGATTGATCCTGGTGTCACTACATCTATTCCCGTAAACGTGTATCACAGGTTTGCAAATCAAACTACGGTGGTTGCGGGATTTCCTAACTTTTTAACAGAAACAACCGTGGGAGAATATAAAATATTCTACACGAACGACACTGTGGATAAATATTTACGCACATCCTCGATGGTATCTCGCACTATACATTTACGGGCCAGGCCTGTTCTAAATCTGGTAGGTGGATCAACTATTTATAACCCATTGGGTGAGACTTACACTGATCCAGGTGTGACCGTTTCAGGTGCAGCAACAGTGTCATTCAAAAAACCAAATGTCAACTTGTCACAAATACAAACAATCAAATACACCGCTAAAGATGAGTTTGGAATTGAAGCTGTGCCAATAACACGGCAGGTAATTGTTAGTGAGAGACCGACAATCAAAACATCTGGGACTCTATTTAGGATATTAAATGACCCATTATCGATACCTACTCCGATTGTTAAACCAGTCGAATTAACCAGTTCTCTAAACTCGTCAAATAACATCAATATTAATCAGTCCGGAACATACACAATTACCTACAACGTGACGGACAGTAACAATATATCCGCAAATCAGGAACGTCAGTCATACGAAGTCGGTTCATATGGGGGGTTATCTATAGCAAAAACTGGGTATTTGTCTGATCTGTCTAAAAATGGTCTTAATTTGGCAGTTTTTAATACAGATATTCAAATATATAAAAAGGAACTGGATGGTTCTTGGAGCAATAATGGATTTATAACCACACCGAATGGTTCAGCAGTCACATCTATGAAATTTTCATCAAATGGAAGTCATCTCGTATTTGGAATGTCTTCACATCTGACCATAGGTCTCGTCAGAGTTTACAAAAGAAATACTACATTTGTTAATGGATGGGAGCAGGTGGGTCTTGATATATTTGGGGTTGATTACCAGGGAAAATTCGGTCACGCAGTTGATATAAACAAGGATGCGACTAGAATTATTGTAAGTACACCGGAGGCAAATACGAATAGTGGCACCATATTCAAAGCTGGTTCATTGAAAATATACGATCTCCAAGAAAATTTCTGGATTCAGCAAACACAAATAATCGAAGGTCTTGGTGCATTTGAGCTATTAGGAACTTCGATCTCAATGTCTACAGATGGTAATATAATTGCAATAGGTTCACCTGGCTATGCGAACACCACAGTGTCGGAAACTTCTGTGACGTCAGTCAACGTTGGTAAAACGACTGTATACAGTTATACAGACAATGCATGGGAGCGTATAGGAAATGTCATAGAGGATGGGACGATTGAAAAAAGAAATGGGTTTTCGATTTCCCTGTCAAACGATGGGACTACTATAGCGGTTGGTTCTGAAAACGGGGGTGGTGTGAGAATATATAGGTTTCGATCAAAATCATGGATACCATTTGGCACTCATATATCAGGGACTTTTGGTAAATCTGTTGCTTTATCAGGTAATACAGTTGTTATCGGATCTGAAGTTGAGAACAATGGTCGTGTATACATTTACACGTATGGGGGTGATGACTGGTCACTGTTGGGTGACACCTTTGAAAAAGTCATAGTCGCAGAAGGTGGAACTGTTGACATGGGTAAATTTGTAACAATAAGTGACGATAGAACATTACTTTCAGTGGTTTCTCAAAGTGATATTCGTGTATACTCCATTTAAAAATTATTTATGTATAATAGTAAAGATGTCGAGTGGAGCACTTGCACAACTCGTTGCTAAAGGTCAACAGGATAAACACATAACAGGTTCACCACAGATAGGATATATCAATACAAAGTTTAAACGACATTCAAACTTTTCCTCATTTTCTCGTCACCAAAATTTCATGCAAAATCCGACAAGTAATGGATTTTCCACCGTAAGAATTCAGAAAATGGGAGACTTGTTGAGTTATATCAACATTATTGCAGACGATCCAGATTCGGGGTCTCAGCTTATTTCCGATTGGAGAACAATAATTAAACATGTAGAGTTGTATATTGGTGGGCAGCTCATAGATACACAAGATTCTGAATTTACAGAGGGTATCGCAATCGACTTATTTGCAAACACATATTCCAAGACGTATCCAGCAAGTTTACATAGTGGTGTCGGTTCACAATCTTATTTCTACCCACTTCGTTTCTTTTTTTGCGAATCTTGGCAGGTGTGTTTACCATTGATATCTCTTCAGTACCACGATGTAGAATTGAAAGTATACTGGCAAGATAATCTACCCGATCATACATTTATGATCGATGCACACTACATACTTCTGGATGAGGACGAGAGAAATTTAATGGCGTCAACTACAAGAGATATCTTAATATATCAAGTTCAAAAGAATGAACCGAATAATGAAAAAACACAGGAATTAGTTTTTAACCATCCTGTTAAATACATCGCGAGTAGTAACGTGATTGACGGTGTGAATAACACGTTAGTTTCTCCCATAAACAAGGTGAAACTGCAGATAAATGGTACAGACTTGATTGATTTCAAGCGTTCTGTGCCATACTTTACATCCATCCCATGTTATTATCATACCGAGTTTTCGTCGAGTAATACTCAAGAATTGTTTTTTTATCCATTTTGTTTATCAGCTAGTAGATACCAACCATCAGGGACGTTGAACTTCAGTATGATTGACTCATGTAAAATACAATGCACCGAAAATATAAACTGCCCTATATATGCAGTAAACTATAATGTGCTCAGACTAAAGAATGGTATGGGTGGAACATTATTCTCAGATTAATTTGTAATATAAAATAAGGATGGGCACGGTTGTCAAAGTCAAATCGAATCATGCGTATGGTGAAATGAAATCTCGAGTTGTAGGAAAGGCCGTCGCATCCAGAAAAGATGCACAAAACACATTCTTAACACTAAATGAGTTTCTGGAATCTAAATTTACTGGAACGAAACGGAAAACGAATTCAGTCGATGCAGTAGCAATTGGTCTCAGGCATGGAATTGATCCTGATTTACTCAGTAGTGTTAAAAAAAGTGCGGATCAGTCTATAATTGCCAAGACTGGGGAAGTTATTTATGGTGAAAGTGCTGGTGACCTCTTTGGCTGGTCGATTGACATGTCTGAAGATGGGCTACACTTAGCTGTTGGTTCAATATTAAATGACGGAGGGGGCACAAACGCCGGGAGTGTCCGTGTTTACTCCCGCGCAAATGAAGAGGAGGCTTGGGTTCAGAGAGGTGTTGATATTGATGGTGAAGTAGCCCAAGATTACTCTGCTTGGTCCATTTCACTTTCAAGTGATGGTGATCGATTAGTAATCGGTGCGGTATTCAACGACGATGGTTCAACTCTAAATTCTGGTCACGTTCGTATTTATGACTGGAATTCTGAAACGACCCAATGGGAACAAATGGGTTCAGACATAAACGGTGGATCGGCGGCTGATTTGTTCGGTTATTCTGTGAGTCTTTCAAAAAATAAAAATTACATCGCAGTGGGTGCACCGTATGGACTCAATACACGAGGTTACGTGAGGGTGTATTATTATGATGGATCCTCTTGGGGTCAGGTTGTGCTGATCTGGAAGGTGCTCAACCTTCCCCCAATGATGAATACTTCGGTAAAAAGGTTGTAATATCGGAAGATGGTAGTCGTCTCGTTGTATCTGCACCTCAATATTATTATAGCACTGGTAAGGTGAATCTTTATAGTGTAAATCAGGCTTCAAACTCAATAATTTTATTGGATTCTAAAATTGGTAGTTTGTTCTTTACTAGAACTGGTCACTCTTTAGACTTGAAGTCCAATATATTAGCAGTAAGTGAAACGGGTTTTACTTCACCCAAAATAATTATGTATGACATATCTTCAGATTCATTTTTGGAACAAGCTAATAACACGATTCCTTTACTATATGCATTTGACATTCAAATTAAATTATCTTACGATGGGAACAATTTGATATATGGGATGTCCGGTTTCAATAGTGACAGTGGTATTATAAATTCTAGGAGAATGTTCGGGACTAAGGGGCACGTGGAAATTTTCAAACGTGAAAACAATCATTGGATACGTCAGGGGTTGAAAATGAAACCGATAGGGAATGGTGCAACTGACGAGTTTGGGAAGTCTATCTCTATTTCTGGTGATGGTGGAATTATTGCTCTTTCTGCACCCCGTAAAGACGTGCCAAGCGAAGATACGGGTTGTGTGACGGCATATACTGTAAAACCAATTTCTCATTACGTCACACCTACTATAACATTAAATAGTCTAAACCCATTCCCCCTACAAGCGAATACAACCTACGTGGAACCAGGTGCTGTAACAGATACGGGTGCCACTGTAACGATTGAAGGTGATATTGAAGATTCGTCAATTGAGGGTGAACAATATGAAATAGTGTATACAGCACAAAATGGTTTTGGTAATGTAGTCACCAAGACGAGACAAGTCATAATAATCAAAGACCCAGCGATTCCAACTATGGTTTTAAATGGTGATCCGGTCGTTTTAGCCAAAGTCAATGGTATTTTTAATGATCCGGGTGTGATATCAAGTATTTTATCTACAATAACAACTGACAGGTCTAAACTAAATATGAGTAAATTGGGTTCATATGAAGTGAGTTACTCAGCAATCTCCACTTACGGTATTCCATCTACTCAGTTAGTCACTCGAACAGTTATTGTTGTTAATGATATAGATTATGTGGGTTCGGAACTAGTGGGGGACAAAATGTGCATGTCTAGGGATGGATATGTGGCTGCTAATAGTATAATAGCTGACGACACTGTTTCCTTTAGTGAATGGGATCCCGTTCCCAGCAACTACGATTGGAAATCAATGGGGCAGAAGATACAAGGACCAACGGGTTCTTTATTTGGTATATCTTTGGCATTATCAAATGATGGCTTAACAGCAGTCATTGGAGCTCCTACATTTAACACAACTGGGTTAGTTCGAGTATATGTATATGATTTTGTCATAAATAAGTGGGTGCAGAAAGGTGATGATATAATTGAGGGAGTTGATGGTGATACATTCGGGCAATTTGTCACTATTTCGGGTGATGGTTTTGTTGTATCGTGTGGTTCTTCAATACCCACGGGTGTGAAAAACCCTTATATATTCACATATAGATACACGGAATCATCTGACACATGGGTAAAAATACACGAGTATATGGAACCATTAACACTTCCAAGTTCTGTAGAGAAGAAACCATTTTCTTGTTCTCTGAACAATGATGGCTCTCTCGTCTTAATAGGTTCACCATTGAACAATTACACGACGGGTGGGGTGTTTGTGTATAATACATCTGACGACTCTCTAAAATTTTCAGTGTTGGGGACTGCAGTGGGTGAATACTTTGGAGAATATGTGGACTTCTCATCCGATGCTCGAAGAATCGCAATAGGGGACATTGGCAATGTGTGTGTCAAAATATTCAACCAAGATGAAGTGTCAAGTGTTTGGAGCCAACTTGGAGATAAAATCTATTACGCGGGTTCTTCTGTTAAACTGTCAAGAAACGGTGACATTGTGACTTTCTCGACACCTTCGTCCCTGGGATATGGCAAAGTTTATCAATATAAATGGGACGGGTCCATTTGGTCACCTATCATAGGTGAATTCTCCGATAATAGTGTTGGAACATCTTTCGGTCGTCAAGTTTTTGTAACCGAGGATGCTTCTAGTATATTTGTGGGATCCTCTATCACAAATCAATTGTTTAGGTGGAATGTAGTGAGACCTTCTTTCATATTGAATGGCAGTAGAATTACTCGAAGTCAGGTTGATCAGGATTATAACTATGATTACGTCACAACTGGATCAAATCTAGATATATCCGGAGTAGTCAATACCAGCGTCACAAATGAATATCGAGTAAAATACACGATAACAGGAAACGATATATCAGATGTCGTATATCAAATTGTCAGTGTTTCTGGTGAATTGTTACAACTTGGTCTCACTCTTCAAAGTTTCGTTGCTTCTTCAACTCCAAGTAAACTTGGTTGGTCAACATCTATGTCGGGTGATGGAAATTACTTAGTCGTAGGTATGCCGGGTTTTGATGAAAATAGGGGGATGGTGAAGATATACAAAATCAACCTGGCGGAAATAATTTGGGATGAGATGGTTTCACTCAGTGGTCCCAATCCCGGTGGGAGTTACGGTTGGGATGTATCAATTTCAAAAGATGGCTCCAGGGTAGCTATAGGGGCACCAGACTTTGAAGAGGGTTTGGTCGAAGTGTATGAGTATACGTCGTCGTGGAGTATGATTGGATCCCGAATAATTGGTTCTGAAACGGGTGATAAATTTGGATGGTCTGTTTCATTGAGTGGATCGGGTGAATATTTGACTGTTGGTGAACCCCGAAAGGGTTTCCAGGGTGGTATCGTCACAGGCGTCGGGGGTGTTAAGACATATCGCTACATTTCACCTACATGGTTCACACAAACATCTCTATCTTTTGATAATACCCAAATAGAACACCAAGTTGGTTATGATGTAGCTATATCATCAACAAATCAAGTGGTTCTATTCGGTGCACCAACAGCAGGTCCTGGTTACGTCAAAATATCGTCGTATGTAAATGGATTGGTTCCCATTTTTGCCCAACCGATCACATTCGGTGAACGATTTGGGTGGTGTGTGTCAATATCAGATGATGGTTTATTGTTTGCAGTTGGTGCACCATTTTTCAACGCAAAGAGGGGGCGCGTGTTAATTTATGACGCGAGCACAACACCACCATCTTTGAAGGGTAGTCCCATAATAGGTGTAAATCAAAATGATGAACTAGGTTCGTCTATACAACTGAGTGGTGATGGTGAGAAGTTATTAGTTTATAGCAAAACGGGGCGAGTGAGTGCTTATCGGTATGTGGGTTCCGAGTGGGTGATTATTACTGATGAAATTATAACTTCGACAGATACTGACGGTAATTTTGGGTATTCTTTATCAAGCTCTACGTCCGGAAACAGATTGGTCATATCATCACCCCTGTCAGATAACAGTTGGGGGAAGGTGCAAGTATACTCTACAGAGACGAATCAGATTTCTGCTGCAGATTTTATAGCCCCTGTTATATCGTTAAATGGTGCTTCTTTCATTGTTCAAAGAAAAGACATCAACTTCATTGAACCGGGTGTCACGAGAGATGACGGTGAGGCAGAATTTGATGTAACTGGTGCGGTCAACTCATCTGCAGTTGGTTCGTATACACTTGTATATTCAGCGACGGATACGGGTGGAAATGTTTCGGGTTCTCTAAATAGAACTGTTAATGTAGAAGAAGTAAACATAGTAAATCGTAGTGGAGAATTTCAAGCTCCAAGTAGCACTTTTAGTAAAAACTCCAATACCTCACTATCAGGGAAAAGAGTAGCTTTTTGCAACCCATCTACACAAGTATATGAAGTATCAGAAGATGTCTACCCATCAACGTTTGACCAAATTGGACAGACATTACCAGATGGAAATCAAGTCGGTCTTTCCCAAGACGGAACAAAACTATACACGACAACTATTGTAGATAATGATACGAGTGTAGTGTCTGTGTATTCATTGTCAGACACCACCATCGTGGATGCACAAGCACCATTTACTAACACTGCCACTAACCTTAGTGTATTTGAGTTTGACAACAAGAGCAACTACGAAACAACAAGACATAACGGGGACCCTAGAGACAGTACACCTGGTCTATTTGGAACTGGTGTTATACCTTATGGGGACCGATACCGACAATCGTTCAAATTCAAATCTTTAGCCATGACGAGTAATGGTAGATATATCGCTATTGGGAAACCACACCAAACATCCCCTAAGGTGTCTATATACGAATACGATCGCACGCTTATCAACGTCGAAACATACAATCAGGTCGGGAACACAACATCGGCGATACCGGGTATAATCGCGAACCCTGGTATCAGTCGGATAGGAAACAAATCTTTAGCTGTATCTGAAGCATGTGATAGATTAATTACTCAAAATGAGTCTAGTGTTTACATATACAATCGAGATGACTTTTCTATTAGTGGTTGGAATGAAGAATTTGTTGTTTCTACAAATAGTATCGAAGGTAAAGTTGCATTGTCACGTGATGGTAATGTAGCTGCGTTCGTGCAGGGAGGTGGTTTCGTTGTTACTCCAATCATATTAAACGGGGAATCCACAACTGTACACGAGATAGGTGTTGCATTCACAGATCCAGGTTTTTCATATTCTGGTGCGGAGTCTGTAACTGTCACAGGGAGTGTAGATGTAAACACAGAAGGTGAATATATTATCAAGTACGAAACATCGGATAATATTCAGGTCAGAATAGTTCGCGTGACACAGGCTGTTAATACAACGATGAACGGTTCTTATTCGACTACCAATATTCCATATGGACCGAGTTTCGCGGGGTGGAATGGAACATGGAGACGGTCAGATTTTCCTCTTTTTACAGTTCCGACAAATTTTACATATTTTCCACAGACGGACTTTGAACTATCCATTACATTAAATGGAACAATTCCCGTAGCTGGAAACTGGCAGTACATGTCAATACAAATATATACAGATGGTGGATTTTCTACGAGTATAGGTTTTACATCAAATGGTTCCGGTCAAGGTGAAAGCTACTTCGCACAGAAAAGCACTTACACAAATAAAGTCAGGACAAAGACTTCAATCGATTCTGGTGTATTATCAGCAGGGGATCTAGTTAGAGGAAGGCTTCATTTATACAACACTTTCTTTTCCACGTTCAGTGTAGACGTAACGGTTAATTTTACCACTAATTCTAATACTACTACTTCTGTCATTATTCCTACGGTCTCGTTAGTAGGATTGCCTCAAAACGAAATAGAAATCGGTGACAACTTTGTGGATCCTGGTGTGACTTCGACTGACTCAACTGGTGTAATTACCAAGGTTGTCGATCCAACTTTCCCACAGACGACACCTTGTATAAAGGCTATAATATACCGTGCTGTTAATACATCGGGTATTTATGGATACGCTGTAAGATATATAAACGTCACCAATGTCGAAAGTGTTCTCCTTTACGGTAGATCGGGTGTTACATGGTCATTGATTGCAGATCCAATTCCTACAGACCCATCTCTATCGGACAACTCATTGAGCTACTACGGTGGAAACTTAGCTCTATCAAATGATGGAAGTCGGGTAGTGATTCTGAAATATAACAAAATCCTTGTTTATGACCTTAATAGGAATGTATTCCCATCGACATGGGTAGAAACAGCCGATTTTTTTATACCAAATACAACTCCACCACTCCCATCTCACAGCTCACAGCTTGGTGGTGGTCCGTGCATCGCAATGTCTGGGGATGGGAACACAATAGCAGTCGGTTTAAAGGGTTCCACGAATACCCTCGCAGTGCATATATTCCAGCTTACTAGCACTTCTTGGGTTTTGGAACAAAGTATTCAATATGATTCAAATCTGTATGGTAATGGTAATATTCTCGACGTCACGTTTCAGTCACTTGATATGACAAAGGATGGACAACATATAGCTTTTAGTTTGTATAATTCGAACTTGGGGTATGGATTCGTTTCTGTTTACAATATTAGTGGCACAAAAAAGGGTCAAACTATTTACTCTGCTACCACACCAGGTTTGACAGGGGATAGGGTTTCAATTTCATCGGACGGTAACAGATTAGTGACAATCCGTGAAATTTTGGGTGGTCGAAAAGTTCATGCGTATTACGAATTCGTAAGTGGCTCGAACTCATGGGTTGAGTTCGCACCGAATTTTGCAAATACAGAACTTTCTGATATTTTGGAAATATTTTTGAGTGGGGATGGAAATGAGTTCTTATCACTCTACGCCACCTTAAACTCTACCAATGGATTCTGGAAAGTAAGGTCAACAGATTTTACTACCGCATTTCTCGGATGGACTAGAGTGGGAAATGACATTACAATGGCTTCATTAACTGGACCCGCACCGACAACTTCTGCTTATAACCCAAATAGTTCCCGTTCTTCACCTGGTGAAATTATTGGACCCGGGGTTTATGAGGGATTTGACACCTATGATGGAGCTCAAATGGGACATGTGGTAGAAATATCTGAGGATGGGACATATGTAGCACTTGGGTTACCCTACTTGCAAATGGGCGAAACAATTGGGTACATAGGGTATACAGCCACGAGAGGAGCCGCTGTAGTATTTGAATTTGATCAGACTCTTTCCCCTCCAGATTGGTCTCAGTTGGGGGGTTTGATTGTGCCTAAATACGCTCAAGTTGGAAACCCCTTAGATTCCACACAAACAGCAAAAAATAAAGTGGCTGAAACCATAACACACAACGGTGCGTCTATAAGTTTATCATCTGACGGTCAGTATTTGTGTGTGGGAACACCTGGGTATCTTCCCCCAGATATGGATCAAAGTGTATCTTCCATCGATATCTATACAGTAGGCACCTCCCCAAACATAGAACCCCGTAAATACAATTCCTCATTACCTGATTTCAATTCCGGCTTTTTACCATCATGGAGTCTGTATAAACGCAACACTTCATACGCCGATCAGTTCAGTGAAGGTTGGGAACCCATACACCGAAAATACGCCGAAGAATCCATTACTTTACCTGATACTGCCGAACTTATTGGGCATAGTGTTAAAGTATCAAATGACGGTTCCTTTGTTGTGTATGATACGAGAACTGATGGTATAAAAATTGAAGCGTACACAAATGGTTCGTGGTCGACACTTCAACATATTACTCACGATGTCACAAATTATTTGAGCACAATAAACTACACGTATAATAGCACTTCATATACAATACCCCTTTCTAATGTAGGTAGGGCGGGTACCAGCGATAGATACACCTACCCACCTGCTGGTTACTATGCTGCTAGATTTTGGCCTCACAGTTATATATCATTATCACAAAATGAACAGTTCTTAACAGTATCCGAACCGGAAGTGCAGCTTCCAGCATATATAATAAATTCCGCGGGCATTCCAATTACCCCAGTTTATACAAAATCAAATCGTCAACCAAGAGTAAATGTGTATAAAAAAACACCCACTGGAACATTTGTTCCTCATGGTGGCACGATTTTAGGGGACCCAACTGAAGGATCGGCACTTCATATGAATCCGTTTGCTTCCTCGTCTTCTTCAATTTCTAGGGATGGAACGAAAGTGATTGTTCCTAGCAAACAGGTTTCGGGGACTATTGGTAGTGAATACGTTTACGTGTATGATTATAACGAATCTACTAACACGTGGATCCCTAATACCGCAAATCCCATCGTCATCGTGACGGGTGACAATGAATCTCTGAATGATGGAGAAAAACAGATGTTTATTGCTGCATCTCAGTCGACAACTCTCATGACAAGTGATGGCGAAAGTGTGATGTCCCTATATTACGGGGATGAGTCAGCAACTTCCACACCTATATATACAAATTATTTGATCACACAAGAAATTCCATCACCAAGTTGGATACAACTTGGTGACAATATTACAGTGGATTCAGTAAATCAAAACACGACATCTGTGTCTCTATCAAATGATGCGACCAAGCTTGCGATTGGTATCGGAACTGCCAATGAAGTGAGAGTAATGAGTTACTCCAGTAATTCGTGGGGTCAGGTTACCACTTTAACAGGCAGCGGGAATTTTGGGGATCAAGTCTCAATGTCAAGAGATGGTGATTCTTTAGCTGTGAGTGCCCCCGGGGTTAATAACGGTGAAGTGCTGTTATATGCTACTTCCACAGGTTTACAGAAAGCAAATCCTCTGCAGAATTCATCAACTCGCTCGAATAATAAATTCGGATATTCCCTGATTTTGAATGACGATTGCACACGTTTATTCGTTGGTGATCCAGACTACGAAACAGATATTGCAAATCCCAATTATGACACGGGTAGAGTTGTTATAAAAGAATACGACGCTACTATTGACCCAAGTTCTACTTTACCACGGGGTTTCTCTTCGGGGACTGAAGTAGTAATTACCAGAGGTGGAAACTTACAGGCAGCAGCGGGTGATTACACCAGGTTTGGTGAATCATTGGATGTCTCAGGTGATGGGACACGAATGATTGTGGGTCGATTTGGTTATGGTTCCGACTACACTGATTTAGAAATTGCTGAAATATGGGAAAGAGAGTCTCAAAGTGGAAACTGGTCTAAAAATAATTCAATACCAGATTTAGTTCCGAATATGACCGGTAGTATATCCCCCCCAGATACCAGTTTTCAGTCACCAATCGTGAAAATATCAGATTCTGGAAATTTTTTCTTACATGGTGTTTCGGAACGTTCGGGTTATGGATCTAACGTCATAGTGTCTACAAAAAACCAATACTTCAGTCCCATACTTACACTAAACGGGGATTCGTTGAGAGAAATGATTGTGGGTCAAACATATACTGAACTCGGATGCACTTCAGATGATTCTTCCGATACCATAGTCATCACTAATAACATCGTTAACAGTGTTACAGGTATCTATACGGTTAGATACACCGTAACGAGACTTGGTTTAACGAATTTCATTGAAAGAAAAGTGAAAGTGGAGACATCATCTGTCCCACCAACTATGACTCTTATAGGCGATTCCGTGATCAATATCATTCAGGGAAATGTGTATACAGAACCAGACCCACCAGTGTCTTTGATTGGTGGTAATTTGGAAACATACGGAGTCCCCCCGGATGGTTCTACAACTGGAACATTCACGATGCGATATGTTGTTAGAAATGCATTTGGGATAGCAAATGTTGAGAGAACAATAACAGTTATACCTGACACTACACCACCAGTAATTACAATACTAGGTGGGGATATAACTCATAAATTCGGCACGACCTATAACGACCCCTCGTATATTGGCTCCGATGGTAACGAGAATGTTATCACGAAGGCTCCATCTTATGCAAGAATATCACAGATTCAAAATATCCGTGGCACTCACTCGGTAACCTACACAGCATCTGATCAATATGGAAATATAGGCACTTCTCTGAGAAGTGTTCAAGTTAAAGATGACAAGGAGGCTACCACAATACAACAACAATTGGATGATAGTTATTATTCAAGCATCTCAAATGATGGAAGTAGACAGGCTATAATTAGAAAAACAACTAATGATGTGGTTATTTATGATATTCCAAAATCCTTTGTGCAGTCGTTTGGAGGGTTTGGGTCTATGAACGGACAGATGGTTAAACTATCGACTAATGGTCAAATTGTCGCATTTACCACATCTGAGGGTGTGCGTGTATTCGCGTTTGAGTTGGGTGCATGGGGGGAAAGAACTGCGGTGCCGAGTAGATTTGCTCAAACTGGGTCATACTTGTATCACATTGAGTTATCAAACGATGGTAACACTATCGCTGTGTCTTATCCTGGTGGGAATGAACAATACTTGGAAGAGGTTGTGATATTTAAGTGGAATCCCTCTTCCTCTCAATATGAAGAGGATCATAGTATAGCAAATGGGACTGCGGTGGCCACCGGGTTGGGTGAGGCTATATCACTGAGCTCTAACGGAAATCGTATAGCTTTGGGTTCTCATAAAACTACCACAGGTGTGTCGACGACGGGAATCTCGTCTAGTTTTTACTCGTTTGCGAACCCAAGCCCTATAAGACATGGTGTGTTGATGGTGTATTATTACTATAAACTTACGAGTAATGGTAAGCATGGTCAAAACAACACAATGTATTGGCCAGTTACAATGGGGAGCTCCTGGTCTGTGTCATGGGAATGGTACATTTATGGCCCTAGATGGGGAGGTGCTGATGATATGCGTATGATTTACTATGCGACGAATCCTATAACAGCATATGAAGCTTCGGTGCATAACGGATACAACAACTTCTACGAATTTTGGCAGGGTGATACACATCAGATTAGGGACAATAATGATGTATACAAAACATCTCGAAATGTTTATTATCCACTTTACAGGTGGTTAAGAGTCGAGGTTTCGTATGACAATGGTATCATGACATCTACAGTTAAAAGAAGATCAAATGGAAGTGTGATATCAAGAATTACTCACGATTTTGGGGATGAACACCAAAGTTTATATAACACACAAACATATTTTGGATTTTCCGGGAGAACTGGTGGTGTCACCTCAACACAATTTATTAAAAACATAAATCTCAAAAACAGTGGACAACAGGTAAATACAGGTAAGATTGAGGTATATGAAAGGAATACGGGTACATTCAATTGGAACCCAGTTGGTGGAGATATTACGGGTGGTGTTGAAAATCAGGGATTAGGAAAGAATGTCAAATTATCTGGTGATGGATCGACCATTTTAAATAGGAACAACGGCCAGGATGCGAGTGGACAAAATGTTTCAATATTTACATCGAATTCTGGAGCATGGACAAAAAACAGCACGTTGATAGACAATTTGAACACGAGAACATTATTGTCTGGTGAGGCAGACATCAGTGATGATGGATCCTTGTTGATTTATGCTAAAGGAACTGGGAATGAAAAATACGCGACACATCCATCTGGATTATCCACTAAATATATAGACGGATACAAGCTGGAAAATGGTGAGTATAAACACACTCTTACAATTCCAGAATCTTCATCATCATCAACCACCAAACATGTCGAAGTAACTGGTGATAAGTCTAAGATATTAATACACAACGACGACGAAGTTGTATTATATAATGTTGTAGATACTGTTTTCAATCCAGTGATTACACTGACCCATCGAGACGATCTGGAGATTTTGACGACCGGCTCTTATACAGAACAGGGTGCTACATCAAATGTGACTGACGGGTCTCCTGTAGTGGTGGGAGGTGATGTGGTTACTACCACACCTGGGACATACAGGGTTACATACTCAGTGACAGATGATAATACAGGAAAATCGGCGCATAGAACTAGAACTGTAATTAAAACATAACGACGTTTGGACACCTAAGTCGGGTCTTGACACAACTTTATTTTATCAAACATCTTGAACAATGAACTCCACTACCATCCTCGAATACATCCAAAACCTTGAAAATCTCAACGAAGAGTCTCGAACCAAGATCGAAGAGCTCAAGAAGTTGTACACCCAAGCTGAGGAAGAGAAGGTTGAAGCTCTCTATGAACTAAATGAACTCAAGAACATGACGCGGACTACACCTTCATACACAGAGACAACTGCCCGTGTTTTCAAGAAATCCGTGAATCAGTGCATCGCCGACCGTCTCCATGAACTTGGTGAAATGACCGCTGACTTCTACAAGGATGCGGCTTACAAGCGCGCCGCCACTATCATCGAGAATCTGCCCTACGAGGTCGAAAGTGGTGATAGTGTTATTCATCTCAATGGCATTGGTAAGTCCATCGCAAACAAGATTGACGAGTATATTGATGAGCAAGATTCAGACTATCAGGAATCTGTTTGCTCCGACTCTGAGTCTATCGCATCCAGTGATGGCACGTCTGAGGAGTCTGAGGAGTCTGAGGAATTCATCTCGCACAATGAGGACATTTATGACATGCTGAGGGCACTCGCAGCATCCGAGAAGGACAACTTCAAAAAGAAGACTTACAATAACGCTGCTGAGACACTCTTCTACCTCCCTTATCGTGTTGAGAACCCTTATGAGCTCACATATTTGAAGGGAATTGGAAAGGGTATCGTTAAGAAAGTAGACGACTTTCTGAAAGGTAGTAACCCCCCTAACAAGAAGCTAGCCAATCTCTTGATGAAGATCGGTAACCTTGAATCTAACCAATTCAAGTGTGAGGCGTATTGGAACGCGGCTGGTGTCCTGAAGTCTATCCCCGACAAGATCATGTATGGTTCTCAGGTTAAGAACCTACCCGGCTTTGGTAAATCCATCTGTGACAAGATTGACGAGTTTACCGCTACAGGGACAATCAAGCGCCTCGCAGAACTTACACCCAATTAGGTTGGGGTGGCTTCTTGGGTCGACCTTTTTTGGGTCTATATAAAAAAATAGCGATCACGAACATCACGGTAGGAAACATCTCTTTTAATAAATTTCGATAATTTATCTCTCAATAAATAACATGGTCCCAGTGATCGCACGAAACACGATCATCTTTACTGGAACATTAGCAATCTATTCATGGTATGATTTTATAAGGTTGATGAACACATATAAAAAGAAGAATGGTAATAAATAAATATGTACCCCCAGGCAATTTACCAAACCATGAAATCTATGGGACCTCAGTATGTCGTGAACATTTACAACTGGGTGAAGTCCGCAGTTTATGATGCTCCCCTACGTCTATATCTAGACATTGAACTTGAAAAACTTTCGATTGAACGACACCTAAGTCTCAACGAAGGGGAGGAGGAAATTCAAGATAACTTCAGCTAATGTCCACACACGTGATTCCTCTTGACGGGTTGTTTATCAACTCGACGTCACACCTCGGTATCCCAGGTTCGGCGACTGACGAACTCCGCATCGCTTTTCTTCAAGCTACATCTCCCTTGTGTCCAGACGTTCAACGTAAAATCTGGGAAGAAGTTTTGTATTGCACAGAACCGGTCACACCCCCACCAGCTCCGAAAAAATGTTCAAAGGTGTATTACAAGCGCTTCTCGGCTACACCTTTGCAACCCAAGAGTCTGAGTATCAAAAAAAAATGTTTACTGAATTCTTATTGAATTACAATGTTATCAAAGCTAAGAATGAATGTGGTGAAGAAAGGATCCTCGCTTTCGAAAAGGAACTGGATCACGAACTCGACATACTTGTTACGAAGTGTAAAAGACTCTTATCCTTCGTAGAAAGTAGAGGTTTGGAAAATAAGTTTGCGGCGACTCTCATTGATTTTGGAAATGAGATTGAATTTTGTGTTCAGAATAAACATGACTTGGATCCCATGTTTGAAAAGTATGAAAAAATCAAAAAAATCATAAAAGGTAATAATGTGTCAAGTTCATACCTAAGTGAAGATTATAATCATGAAAGTATACACCTAAGTTTATACTAGATACTGTATAAAAGTTATATTAAAAATGGATATGTTCCACAAAATCCAGGAACTCATCGATAGGAATACAGAGAAACTCCCCGAGGGTGATTATTTGGAGTTATGCAACACTTTGCATGCTTTGAGGCAAAAGGTTCAACCCCCATCTTTCATGGTGAATCAAAATGAACCAATGACAATTGGGTCAGTGATTGTCGGTTCCCTCGACGGTGATGAGGATGAGGATGAGGATGAAGATGAAGACTATTACGTATCTTACGCAGATGCGACTCTATCAGAATATGTGCATCAGTTGCACGCAGAGTGGAGCTCATCAGTCGTCTCCCAGTAAGTCTAGCTCGGCTTCGTATGTGTGTGACATCAGTATAGTTTTTAGATCTCTCGAAAATGTAATGTATTTTTTTGGTATATCACCCCACAAACGTTCATTTGAAACAAACGCGTCTATATTCCCCTCCCGGAGGAGTGGCTCCAAAAGAAGCCAATTTGGTTCACTGTAACGAATTTTTTTACACCCCCTTGAAAACCTCCGCGCATATAGATACCACCCCGCGATACTTCTATACGTGTGTATGGGTTTCTTACCCTGTTCCAAGCAGTTCCTAAGTGAGGGGACGATGAATGTGTGAAATTTTGTGAATCCATCCATGCAGATTCTCTCAAGTTCATCATGATTTGACTCAGAGGATAGTCTTTCTTCTATCTTTTCGACATATTCATCAACATCGAAAGGGAGATCCATCTCAATAGAAGGAATAATTTCTTCATTTTGAAGTTTTTTGAAATGGTTACGATGTGTGGGATCATTCATTACCTGATCGAATGTTTCGTAGCCGGATAGAACACCGAGATACGCGAGAGAAGTGTGTCCACCATTCAGGATCCTAATCTTAGTCTCTTCATACGGCGCTAAAT
>Ga0181404_1000007_pt1 | contig 59849 bp, 66 predicted proteins | sample 27SPOviralmetaG_FD_130133 | JGI IMG/M metagenome (GOLD analysis project Ga0181404, IMG submission 130133) | Marine viral communities from the oligotrophic San Pedro Time Series (SPOT) site, San Pedro Channel, CA, USA - 27 SPOT_SRF_2011-10-25 | ecosystem: Environmental > Aquatic > Marine > Strait... | reverse complement strand
TGGTGATTCGGATAATCCTGATTGGGTGCACGTGTCTTATGTGCGGGATGGTGTTAATCGTGGAAGGTGTCTCAAGGCTTGCCGAGACGAAAAGGGTAAAGTGTATTACGAACCGATCTTCGGCAAAGGCCTCTAAGAAATGAGCTTATACGACAAGGCGAAAGTATTCTTCTCAGCAGCTGCTGGGGCAGGCAACGACGAAGTAGCTTACAACATCAAGCCAGTCGAGAAGCTGAAGGTTGATGAGCACGTTACGAATGGAACATTTAACACGCCTATAGGGAATACATGGGAGGGTAGCTCTAATGTGACGTTTTCAAACAACTCTGCTGTTGTTACAAGCTTGTCAGGAGGTTCTGACAGTGTTTATCAGAACAATGTTTTTGAGGTTGGAAAAACCTATAAGGTTTCATTTGAGCTTGAGCTTAGAGCAGGAGCTGTCAAGGTAGGAGATGGCGGCGAGGGGCAAAGCAATAAGGTTGGTGTTTTCCAAACTTCTGGCAAGCACAGCGCCTATCACACTGTCGCTGACACAGCAGCCAACCCACATAGATTGATCTTTGCTAGGAACACTTCCAGTGGATATGACTTCACTGTATCTAATGTTTCTGTCAGAGAAGTAGAACAGAAAGCTAACGACTTCAGCTTTGTGCGTGGCAGCGACTTGACAGCTACGCATGAAGGGGCTGACGGGTTGATCAAGAAGACGAGACAGAACCTCCTTCAGTATTCAAATGGTTTTGACAATGCCTTGTGGGTGGGACACACATCAGGCAGCACTCGTATCGATACAGTAACTGGCGGACAAGCTGGATACGACGGAAGCAATAATGCTTTTCTTCTAAATAAAGACTCTTCAGATCTTTTCAAAAGAAGAGAGCAAATAGTCGCAGAAACAGCTGGAGTTGCTACATTTAGTGTGTATGCAAAAGCAGGGACCGCCAGCTCAATATCATTAAGAGGCGGCTCTGACGATGGTGCAAATGTACAGAACGGAAACGACGATCGAGCTGATTTTAACCTTGCGAATGGAACGTCTTCTATTATAGAGAATGCTGTTACTTCATCCATGGAGGCTATCACAGGTAGCGCTGGTGATACAGATAGATGGTATAGATGCTCTGTTGTGTTTAAGGATCCCACGCAGCTGGTTCAGATTTACGTCAACTTTAACTCAGCATCTACTGGAACTGTCTTTGTTCAAAACGCTCAGCTAGAGGCAGGGCTCGTAGCCACCCCATACATCGACAGAACGGGGGCTGCTTATTCAACAGCAGGGGTTCTTGAGAACGAACCCCGCTATGATTACAGTGGGGGTGATGCAACTTTGTTGCTAGAGCCAGAGAGACAGAATGTTGTTGATCACAGCGAGTACCTTGGGGCATGGTCTTTTTCTGGTAATGCGAACTCTGTATTCTCTTTTACTCAGAATCATAGCATCAGTCCAGATGGAACTAAAAACGCTTCTAAATACAGCGCAACTGCTAATTACAGATCTATTAGAAGGATTGTTACTCTAGAAACGAGTACAAACTATGTATTTAGTTTCTATGTAAAAAACATTGATGCAACTAGAGCTCGATATAGAGTTTTTAATACTGACACTGGGAGTGGTAGTGGTGCTGATGTAATTGCAGCGACTAACTACTTTTCTAGCGTAAGCACTAGTCAGTGGACAAGAATTGAAGTGCCATTCACAACTGATGCAGTTGGAACTAGTTACGGACTTTATCTTGCAGACGGACTTACTGTCACTAACAGCGGCGACTCAGGTGGAAACATTTTGTTCTGGGGTGCACAGGTTGAAAAAGGCAGCTACGCCACATCGTACATCCCTACTTACGGGAGTGCTGCTACGAGATCAAATGATAATGCGATAATCAAAGACATCAACGCTGGTACGTCTTACACGGTTCTATTTGACTTCGATGCTACGTCAAACCTAGATACAAATACAATTCTTTATTACTTCTTTGATGACAACGATAAAGTGGATCAATCTGATGCAATCTTTACACCTAGGTGGTATAAGACTGGAGCAGAAAATGATTCATTTAGAATTTACGATCAAGAAGGATTGGCATATCCGATTACCAGCGAGTATACCAGCACCACTAAAAAGTGGGTGATGAGGGTTGACGGAACTTCTTTTGACCTGTTTAGAGACAACGCTGGCACGCCGCAAAAGATCACAGGGTCAGCCCTAAGCGGAGCTAGATTTCTTCAAAAGATCTCTATCAGGCCGAACAGGCAGCTCATCAAACAGCTGATTATTTTTGACAGCGCCTTGACTGACCCAGAGTGCGTATCTTTGACAACGATATAAAGAAAACAACAAGTAATGAGCTTATACGACGACGCAACGTTTATCTTCTCTGGTGAGGCTGCAGCTGGCGCCCCACACAAAGCGTATTCACTGAAACCTGTTGAGAAGCTAAAGCCAACCGTCTTAAACGCAAACAGCGATCTGTCTACTTCGGGTTCTCTTAGTGCATCAACCAACAGCTTGGGGCTTGTTTTGACAGACAGCACCGACGCAACAGCCAGTATCGCAAATGGAGTTGTTACAATTACAACTGGCTCTAACGGTTCCGCAAAGGGAAGAGTCTACACTAGTAACGGAACTACCACCGCTTACTTGGAAAATGGAAAGGCGTACAACCTGACGTACACCGTAGTGGAAAACAACGGTGTCACTACTTTCCAGTACTCTGAAGATGGGGTTATTCGAAGCGCTCCATCGACTGTTGGCACACACGCTGTATCATTTAAGAGAGGGCAGACTAACGACAGCCCATACTTCTACCTTCAGACCCAAACACCTAGCGCAAACATTGTTCTGAAAGACATCATTGTCAGGGAAGCAGAGCAGAGATCTCTTGACTTCAGGGTTTCAAGAGATGAGAACCTCGGTGCCACTCGCGTCAAAGCAGACGGGCTGATCGAGAAGGGGAGGGAGAATTTGGTTAAGTACTCCAATACCTTCACAAATGCCGCTTGGCAAAAAAACAACGTGAGTGTTACGGCAGTTACCGATGTATCTGGATACGACGGAAATAGAGATGTATTTAAGCTTGAAAGGACTGGGAACACCCCACACCTTTTTCAGAGTGTTACAGCGTCAGATGTGGTTCAGACTTGGTCTTTTTATGCTAAGAAAGGCAATGTGCCAGGTGTCGTGTGTAGGTTTGATCCAGTCTCAGGAAGTCACATCGAAGTCATTGTAGACCTCACCGATGGATCTAGAATTAGCGGAGGTACGTTTGATTCTGGTATTGGTAGAATTGGATTCAATGTTGAGCAGATAGGCAGCGCTGGGGGCTGGTACAGAGTTTCAGTTACTGGAAAAGCCAACATCAATGTTGTAAAGATTTTCCCAGCCCTTGCCGACGGCTCTGTTTCAGGCACCAACGGAGAGTTCGTTTACATCCAGGAGGCGCAGCTCGAAGTTGGCCTCGTAGCCACCGCCCCCATCGAGTCTAAGGGTATGCCAGCTACAGCTGGGCTCCAAGCAAATGAGCCCAGGTACGATTACTTGACTTCGACGAACGATTGCCCTGGTGCTTTGGTGGAGCCGACAAGAATAAACTACTTCACCAATAGCGAGTACGCTGCTGGGAATACTAATGTTACTGCAACTGTCACTCAGAACTATGCCGTCAGCCCAGAGGGTCTTCAAAATGCATTTAGAATACAGCACCCCAGCGGCACTAATTTTTTAAGAGTCAATACTCCTAATGTAGACATCACATCACTTGGCGATACTTTTACATTTAGTGTGTTTGTGAAGAAGGCTAGTTCAGCGGTATCGACATTTGGGGGTTTTGGCATAAACTTTTTTTCACAGGCCCCCAACTCTACAGGCAAAGTTGCTTACGTCATTTTTGATGAGTATAACGGAACTGCCACCAAGGTTGACAGTGTCGGTAATATGGTTGTGCATCCTGTAGAAAACCATGGTGATTACTGGAGGTTCTCTGCATCTTACACAGACACAGGAAGCAACACTTCTGTAGAGGGTATTCTTTATGCTATGATAAGTACCAACGGTTCTTCCGTAACTGTGGCTGCAGGGGGCTCAAAAGACTACACAGCTTATGGGTTGCAGTTTGAAGAAGGTCCATGGTGTACCTCATACATGCCTACTTACGGTAGTTCTGTAACCAGAGAAAGAGACCATTTTATCTCCCCTGTAGACTATGATGAGTACGCCACTGAAGACTTCACAGTGTTCATTGACTACAAAGACTTTAAGACTAACGGCACCTTGGCGGCGGGTTTGTGGAGAGCATTGTACGGAAATGCTACCTCCAGATCTGTTTTTCAATACAACAAGAGCATTGGGTATGAGGGCTTCCCTTCAGCCACGCCGTCAACACCAGGCTCTGAGTATTCGTCCAACCACGCTGCTGAAGGAGCCAATAAGATTGCCGTTGTGTACAACAGAGACTCAGTTGCTGTGTACGTCGATGGGGTGCAAACAAAATTGGACTACAGCGTAGACACGACTAAGAAAGGTATCTCGCAGATGCAATTTCTTTATGGCGAAAGCAAGATGACAGTAAATAGGTGTATGATTTTTAATCGACCACTTACAAAAGACGAGGCCATCGCCCTGACTACGTAATAACACACACATGAGAAAATTTCGCAAATATGAGTTTGGCAGCCAATCAGCTGCCACAACGAAGATCAACCTCTTGGGCCTTGATGAAGATCACGCACCAAGCCACACAGTGGTTCGGTTGGGTCATATCGTAACTACACCAGCTACTTATGACGACGACGAGAACGTAGTGGAGGCTGCTGTGCTTTCAGACAACTACCACGTAGACGTTCTGTGGGATGGCGAGCCTGATGAGAGTTGGGATGCTCAACTGGTGTGGATCGCGGGCCTTGGTGTCCACACCTTCGGGTCTTCCTCTGCCAATGCAGAGTACTTCGCCAAGTGCAAAGAGCTGCACCCAGAGCTTTTCCCTGAACCATCTGAAGACGAAGAGTAATGTTTTTTGGTCTAGGTCTAACCACATCGTCAACAGCAACGATCATCTCTAGATTTGAGTCGATCAGATCTGAATTTGCTAAGAGGGTTCTTCAACAGGGCGGCACGATCGAAGGTAGCTCTTGCTTCACTGATGATGTTAGGGACTTGACTGCGGTCCATCCTGAAGACATTACTATTGTCAGTGAGTTTTCTTTGAGAGTGGCAAGTCAGGGTGGCGTTATCGCTGGTCAAACCTGCTTGGAAGACGTAGCTGAAGCCCTCATTCCTGACCACTCAAATGAGCTTACCCTAACCCTTGCGTTCGCAAATAGAGTTCTGACAGATGGCGGACTGGTCAGGCAGTATCAAAAAACTTTTGATTCTATCAACGCTCTAACCTGATCAGTTCTCTAATCTTCTGTAAAAAGCCTGCACCAACATGCGGGCTTTTTGCGTTATAGCATACCTGACTCGGTAGTTCATCTTGGTCTCGTCACGGAAGAGGTGATCTTCTCTTGTATCCGATGGTGTGAGCTTATCGAAGTGTTTGTAGATCATGCCAGAACGCTTCAATGGGAACAAGATCCTATTCCCGAAGTTCTTCTTGTTGAATCCGTATCCATCAGCTGCGTAGTTGATGGTCCAGAACTCTTTGTCATACGCCCACAGGAGAAACTCCAGATGGCTGAATGAAATATCGTTGTCCTCACAGAACATGATGCGTGTAGACCGCAGCTCTTTGAGATAGTTCTTGTTGATGTAATCCTCTTTGAGGTATGAGACCTCACGGAAGAGTCGTTTTTTCTTGACCTTGGATTTCGGCATGTTGTCGTATCTTAGACAAAAATAAGCCATGAACTACGAAGACACAGAATTTCTCTCTGAGCTCTACGCCAAGGTTCTTGAAATTGAAGAACTGGTGAGAGAGCGAGGTTACGAAGACAGAGTAATGTCTGCCATTGTCGTAGGTCTCATGGACGAAATTGAAAATCCTGAGAACGAATCAGTAGAAATGAAATCCCTGTTTAGCTACAACCTGGACGGTCAAGATGAGCTAGACATCATCATCGACATCATGAAGAATACATACGAAGAAGGCGGTGGTGAACTTGGGGATATGCTGGGCGATCTCGGCATATCTCTAAACTAATGGAGGGCTTAATAAGAAAGATTGTAATTGGACGCGACCCCAAGGACGGGATGGCGTATTTTGTAGGCATGAAAGCTGGTAGGGGCACAGTCTCTGCCATCGTGGAGGACGAAAGGCACCTTCACAACCACGGGTTCAAAAGATATCTGATCTACATCGAGAACGATACAGAGACCATGCTATGGAAAGTCATAGACAGCATGCCCTGTATCATAGAATTTGACTTAAATTTTTAATATGCGAACGCTAGAATCATTCATTGTAAAACTAGATAAGACACGCAAAGACACCCTCAAGCTCGCAAACGGAACGGAACTCTACCTTGACTCGAAGTACAACGAGTTCCAACACCGTGTGACTGGTGGTGAAATCGTGTCAACACCCGCTAGGTACGACCTAGGCGTAGAGGTAGGGGACACCCTGTACTTCCATCACCACGTTGTAATTCAAAAAGGACAGCATCTCGGCCTAGAGGAGAACGACGGTCTTTACGTGGTTCGTTACGACCACGAACAGACCTTGGCCAACCAGGCTATCGCTTACAGATCTAAGGAGACAGGAGAGCTTAAAACTCTCGGAGGATGGCTTCTCTTAGAACCTATCGAAGAGAGCCAAGAGAATGAGGTTGTAAACGGTATTGAGGTGGTCAAGCTCAAGAAGGTGCCTACAAAAAAGGCACGCTTCATTGAGCATAACGATCGTACCGACTGGATGAATGTCAACCCTGGCGATGTAGTCGTGTACAAAGAAGGTAGCGACTATGAGATTGAAATCGACGACAAGCTGTACTTCAGGATTCGTCAAGATGAGTTGATCTATGTCGAGGAAGGCGCTTAAATTTACAACGTCGGACGCATCTGAGCGACTCATGGACTCTATGGCTGTAGCCATAAACAACATGATCGAAGAGATCAAGCGTCCAGTTGATTCTGAGATCACTGGCTCTGCTAGAAAGGCTGAGCTTCAATCGATCAAGCAAACAGCAGTAGACTGCAAAGAGTTAATTATAGAGCGTCAAAAGCTAGAACAGATGCTCAAAGAATTGAAAAGCAATGGACAAATTGAAGAAGACAAAGACTACTCAGGAGGATTCGCAGAACGATTCTCAAAGTAAACAGTACTGGTGGAAGAACATGACTATCACCAAAGAGGATAGAGATAGGTACAAGTTCTGGGAGGATATGTGGAACGGGGAGTACGAGAAATAATCGTATGCACCTGTAGCTCAGTTGGATAGAGCATCTGCCTTCTAAGCAGACGGTCACAGGTTCGAATCCTGTCAGGTGTACTAATTAAATTGCAACATGGCTGAATACATTTGTAAGTGCGAGAAGAAGCACGAAGAGACTAAGAGTGGCGTTTCCATCAAGTTCGATGGCGAAGGTGCCTATCAAGACATCAAGTGCCCTTGTGGTAAGTATATGGAGGTGAAGAACCCTAAGACTGGGGTGGCTAACCTCGGTCGTATGGATGGCCTTGGCAGAAGTTACTAATGTCAGTTCTGGTAGACGTAGATGGATACGAAGATAAAGGTATTCGGGTCGATCCTAACGGTACAACGGGTGAGGGTATTGAGCTCCATGGGCTTCTTGTTGTCCTCCCGAAAAAGCCAAAGCGATCTGAAATACTCTTCCATGAGCAGCCAAAGTCTATGCAACTGTGGCGACGCATTCCTATGCCCGAAGAGTTGCAAAAGATACGTAGTATGGATGAGTGGCACGAGAAGCCTTCGGAGTTCCGCAGGAAATTTTCTGGTTTCATCGAGAGGGAGTTTGAGCGGAGGCGTGACGGTGTTTGGTTTTACAATCATGGCGTCCCTACGTACATCACAGGCAGGCACTACATGTTCCTCCAGTGGTCAAAAATCGATATCGGATTTCCTTCGTATCTTGCCTTCCAGCGTGAGATCTTTCTCCACATGGCTGCGTGCGAAGCTGATCCCCGTTGTATCGGTCAGCTTTATACTAAGTGTCGCCGTTCTGGCTACACTAATGTCTGCAGTTCTGTTCTTGTGGACGAAGCTACGCAAGTCAAAGACAAGCTCCTAGGCATACAGTCAAAGACGGGTAAGGACTCCCAGGAGAATATATTCATGAAGAAGGTGGTTCCGATTTTTAGATCGTATCCCTTTTTCTTCAAGCCTATTCAAGATGGAACGACAAACCCGCGCATGGAGCTGGCTTTTCGTGAGCCCTCTAAGAGAATCACTAAGAAGAATAAGACTTCGCAGAAGGGTGACGCTCTTAATACGATAATTAACTGGAAGAACACCACCAACAACGCATACGATGGCGAGAAGCTCCACATGCTGTACCTCGATGAGGCAGGCAAGTGGGAGAAGCCTGTTGACATACGTGAGGCGTGGCGTATTGAAAGAACCTGCCTTATTGTCGGTAAAAGGGTAGTTGGCAAGGCTCTTGTAGGTAGTACAGTGAACCCCATGAATAAAGGTGGGGAGGAATACAAAGCCCTATGGGAAGATTCTAATCCAAATGAACGCAACGCCAACGGTAGGACTAAAAGCGGCCTCTATCGCTTATTTATACCAGCTTACGAAGCCCTTGAAGGGTTTTTCGATCAGTACGGAAACCCCGTCATGGAAGACCCTGAGAGTGCCGTGCTTGGCATCGATAATGAGCAAATCGATGTTGGGGCCAAGACGTACCTCAGGAACGAAAGGGAGAGCCTAAAGAACGACCCCTCGGAACTGAACGAGGTTGTCAGGCAGTTCCCATTTACAGAGGAAGAAGCTTTTCGAGATAGTATCGAGGGGAGCATCTTCAATGTGGGTAAAATCTATCAGCAGATTGACCACAACAACGAGCTGTACCCAAACCCCGTCGTCAGGGGCAACTTCATGTGGAAGGAGAAAGACAAAGAAGTCATCTTCTCTCCAGATCCGAACGGTAGGTTCAGAGTGTCTTGGCAGCCTGACCCAACTGACAGGAACAAAGTAATCGATGACCGAGGCAAAAAGAGCCCTGGTAACAGCCTCATTGGTTGCGGAGGTGTTGACTCCTACGACTTAGATCAAACGGTAGACGGTAGAGGCTCTAAAGGCGCCCTGCACCTCTACAACAAGTTCAACATGCACGCCCCAGCAAACATGTTTGTTCTTGAGTACGCTTCACGTCCAGACTTGGCCAGCATATTCTATGAGGACGTGCTTATGGCTGCCTTCTACTATGGATACCCACTGCTGGTTGAGAACAACAAGTACGGTATTGTAAGGTATTTTGAGTCAAGAGGTTACGACAACTACTTGCTTGACAGACCAGAGTTTCTCAAGGCGGGGTCTACGTCTAGCAAAACCAAAGGCATCCCGTCAAACTCACAGGACGTTATTCAATCTCATGCCCAAGCGATCGAGGCGTATATCCACGCTCACGTGGGTGAAAACCTAGATACAGGGGAGATGGGGAGCATGTATTTCAACAAGACTTTGGAGGACTGGATAGGCTACAAAATCACGAATAGAACTAAGTTTGACTTGACAATTAGTGCAGGTCTTGCGCTTCTTGCTGCACAGAAAGTAAAGAACGAAGTGAAGAGGGCCAGCTTCTCTGACAAAGAGTTCTTTAGGAAAAACAAGATGAAAGAGTACCACCGCTAAGTTTAGTATATTTGCGGTGATGTACGCCAACCAGAACAAAACGAGTGCTGGGTTCCCCGATCCGTTAGCATCCAAGCAGATCAAAGAAGGTCTTGCCTATGGGCTTAGCTATGCTAAGGCGATTGCCAAGCAGTGGGGTTCAACAGCTCAGGACAACTCCCTCATGAGGCGGCGGTCCAGACTCTTTGATAGAAATAGAAAGTACGCTCAGGGTACTCAGGATACCACAATCTACAGACAGCTTCTTACGAGCCTTGATCCAAATAACGGCGACGGTAGTTTTTTGAACCTGGACTTTACTCCAGTCCCAATCCTGCCTAAGTTCGTGAGGATCGTGGTCAACAAGATCCTCTCGTCTGAACCGTATCCAAACCTTGAGGCTGTTGATCCTTTGTCTTCCAGTGAGAAGGACATGGAGAGACGTAAGGTTGAGGCGTTGATTAGGAACAAAGAAGCTCTCCAGAAAATGCAGAAGGACACAGGTGTCCAGGTTGCAGATGTAGAGAGCATTCCTGATACTCTTGAGGAAGCGGAAATCTTTATGGGGAACAACATCAAGTCCTCCTCTGAGATCGCTGCTCAGGTGGCCACAAACATGACGCTGAAGTGGAATGACTTCAGTGACTCGACTTACAGACGTTGCGTTAATGATCTCGCCGTGCTAGGCATGTCAGTGACCAAGAGAAGCAACGACCCCAACTACGGAATTAAGGTTGACTACATCGACCCTGCCAACTTCATTCACAGCTACACCGATGACCCCAACTTTGGAGACATGGTGTACGCTGGGCATGTCAAGAGCATTACAATTAGTGAGCTCAAGCGCTTAGCTGGTGATCAGTTTACAGAAGACGACTTCAAAGATATTGCGAAGTCATCAGCCTCAAAGCAAAATTACGACCTCTCTAAGATGAGTCAGTCGTCTTATGACGCTAAGACTGACAGGTACAGGTACGGGTATGACGAGTACATGATCGACGTGCTTGACTTTGAGTTCAAGAGCGTTGATTGTATGTTCTTCGAAGAGAAGGATAGCAAGTACGGGAATACAGGATTCTACTTCAAAGGAGATAGCTACAAAGGTCCATCCGAGTCTGTGTATGAGAAGAGAGTTTCCAAGCTTGAGAATGAGGTTGTGTACGGAGGCATGTATATCATGGGTACTGACAAGCTGTTCAACTATAGCTTGAGAACGAATGTGCCGAAGAACATGCACGATCTAAGCAGAGCGGACCTGTCTTACTCTGTTGTGGCAACGAACATGGAGGAGATGATGCCTAAGTCTATGGTAGACAGCTGCATCGGTTTCGCTGACCAGCTTCAGCTCACTCATCTCAAGATCCAGCAATCAGTAGCCAAGGCTAAGCCTGACGGTATCATTATCGACATCGAAGGATTGGAGAATGTACAGCTCGGCAAGGGCGGTGAGCTCCAGCCTCTTGAGCTGCACGACATCTACGAGCAGACTGGTGTGTTCTACTACAGAAGCAAGAACCCAGAAGGAGGATTCCAGAATCCGCCCATCCGCGAGATCGGAAACTCTGTGCGTAACATCAACGAGTTCATCGCTCTGTATAACCACTATCTCCGCATGATCCGCGACGCCACGGGTATCAACGAGGCTATGGATGCCAGCTCCCCTAAAGGGGATTCTTTGGTCGGGGTGAGACAGCAGGCTATCGCGGCTGGTAACAACGCCATTTACGACATCACCAACTCGTCTATGGTGCTGTTCAAGAAGGTCTGTAAGGACATCGTAAAGTGCCTGCAAATCATTCCTTTTGAGAGCATCTTGTACAAGGCTTACGAGAATGCCATTGGCAAGGAGAACATCGCCATGCTGAACAGCTTCCAAAACCTGGCTATGTACAACTTCGGTGTGCAGGTAGTCAAAGAAATGGAAGACATGGAGAAGCAATACTTGGAGCAAAACATCCAGGTCTCGCTCGCTCAGAAGGAGCTCGACATCGAGGATGCTATTGCTATCCGCCAGCTCAAAGACATCAACCAGGCTGAGAGATTGCTGGTGATCCGACGCAAAAAGCGGATCGCAAGCAACCAGCAGATGGCTCAGCAAAACTCACAGATGCAAGCTCAAATCCAGCAGCAGTCCGCTCAGGCTGCAGCTCAGATGAAGCAGCAAGAGGTTCAGATGCAGGCTCAGCTAGATGCTCAGAAGATGCAGATGAAAGCCCAGCTAGAGATGCAGATGGAGACAATGCGTCACGAGATGACCAAAGAGATTGAGCTTATCAGAGCGCAGGCTGTCCTCGGTCGTAGCGCTACTGAGAAAGAGTTCAAAGAAAAGATTGAGATCCTCAAAGAGGACCGCAAGGATGATAGAGTGAAGAAGCAGTCTGCTGAGCAGAGCAAGCTTATCTCGCAGAGAAAGGGAGAGCGTGGTGAGCTTGATGAGCCCGCAAAGACTCCTGATGCTGGGAAGACGCCTGAAGAAATTGTGAACGAAATTATTGGACAGTAATGGCTACAGTTAATCTAGATACAGCGGTAAGGCTGGACATTGTGTGCAGAAGGAGAGACTCATTTAAGCTTGAGATCGACTTTGGCAGCGTCATCGAGGCCACGACATGGTTGATGCAAGTTAGGGATAGCGCAGGAGGTACTATTCGGTTGGACGGGTTTTCATTTGCAAGGGGTGATGGCAACGCCACAAACTCAAAGTTGACTATCGAAGCCAGTGCTGCTGAAATGAACATTCCAGGAGGAATGTATGTGTACGATTTGCAGAATACAAATGCTCATGTAGACATTGACAGCGCTAACAAGGTTCAAACCTACACTTTTGGTACGTTCAAGGTTGTTGATGACATCACCTTTACCTGATGGCAGTACAAGTCGTACATAGCGGCGGCGGACCAGTCAGTGTAAACGTCACTACAACTCCTGCGATTAGCGTTACGTCACCACAGGTAAATGTGGTTGACGTAAACCCTGCGTACACAACTGGCCAGCCTGGAAACACTGGACCTCAGGGACCGCAAGGACCAGCTGGCTCAAATGGTGCTGACGGAGCTACAGTTACTTACGGCATTTCATGTGAGACTGGCACGGGCAGCACTGAACAAAAGATTAGGCTCACAGGCAGTAACTCAACAACTGATGATGTAGTTCTTGCTGTGGCGGGAGACCTAAGTATTGCTAGAACCTCAGCAGACAAGATTACAATCACCAACACGATTAGCAATCCAGTCTTAGAGGCAGATACGTCTACAAGTGGATTTGGTTTCGTTGTAGACGAGGATAATATGTCCTCCAACCTGAACACAAAAGTTCCGACTCAGCAGTCTGTCAAAGCGTATGTAGACAACAACGTCACTACAGCCAACGTCACAACAAACCTCGCCACATCTTATCAGACTGACAGAGTGACGGTCACTTCTAGTGACGGAACGGATGCTGTTATTCTTGAGGCTACGGGTAGTCAGGCAGGTGTCATGACTGTGGCTATGCACGACAAGCTTGATGGCATCGCTTCTAATGCAGACGCTACCAACTCGTCAAATGTGAATGCAGCTGGTGCGATCATGCACACTGATGTTGCTGGTTCTGCAACTGGCCTTATTACGCGGGCAGCGTCAGAACAATACACTGTTGTGGCTGCCAGCACTTCAAATATATCCGAGGGGTCAAATCTGTACTACACTGATGGTCGTGCAGACGCTAGAGTCTCCGCTGTCATTGACACTGACAACACTTTGGGCAGCCCGTCAGACACTCTTGTGCCTAGCCAGGCTGCAATTAAAACTTACGTAGACAACCAGCTCGGCACTCAGAACCTTTCTTTGGGTACAAGGACTGGAACTACGGTCGCTGTAAACATTTCTGGTGGGGGCTCAAGTGTCACCATACCTGCTTCTACGACCTCGGAAGCTGGTTTAATGACAGAAGCTCAATTTGATAAGCTTGCTGGGATTGAGGCTGGGGCAGACGCTACTGATGCTACCAACGTTGCTGCGGCTGGAGCAGTCATGAACAGCGGCAACGAATCTATTGACGGTGTAAAGACATTTACCTCAACCATTTCTGGAAGCATCAACGGTAACGCCGCGACAGTTACAAATGGTGTCTACACTACGTCTAGCGTCACTGCTCTGTCTGACGTGTCTGATGCTGGGTCTGGCATCATCATGTCTACTGCAGAGAGAACGAAGCTTACAGGCATCGAGGCTAATGCGACTGCAGACCAGACAGCAGCAGAGATAAGAACTCTTGTAGATGCCGCTTCAGATTCTAACGTTTTTACCGATGATGATCACGACAAGCTGAATGCCATTGAAGCTTCTGCTGATGTGACAGATGCAACCAATGTTGCTGCAGCTGGGGCTTTGATGAAGACGGGCGGACAGATGACGGGTAATATCACCTTTTCTGGATCTCAAACAGTAGACGGGAGGGATTTATCTGCTGACGGACTTAAGCTTGACGGTATTGAAGCTAACGCCACAGCAGACCAGACTGATGCTGAAATCAGGAGTAAGTTTTCGGCAGGCACTGGCATTTCTTACAACAGCTCTACTGGTGTAATTGCAACCACTGCAAGCGGTGTCGATGAGCTGAATGATCTTAGTGATGTCACGGTTGGCTCAGAAAGTGCAAATGACTACCTGGTTAATAACGGATCAGGTGCTTTTGTAAACCAGTCCCTTAACATCGTCCACGATGACAGTCCAGAGCTTGGTGGAAACCTTGATGTTTTAGCCCGTGAGATTGTTTCTAGCGGTAACAGAAACATTGTACTCAATCCACATGGGGTTGGAAATGTAAAGCTTGGTAATTTTACGTTTGACGGCGATCAAGATCTGACCAGTAAAGACGATTTCGTTCTTACATACAATGAGAGCGCTAATCTCATATCTCTTGAGGCGGCATCAACTGCTAGCGGGACTGTAGATACAAATGGCACACCAGCTGACGATCAGATCGCAATCTTCACAGATGCAGATACGATCGAAGGTCAAGCATCCTTGACTTTTGCATCTAATGCACTTACGATTAAGGCGACTTCGAGTCAAGCAGGTTATGGTGGGCGGATTCTTTTTGGGGTTGACACCTCGGATCAATACAATGGAGATATTGTAAACTTTGGCTCTGGCCCAGGTGGGTCAAATGGCAATATTGAGAAGGGTAAGCTGTACTATGTAAATAGCTCGCAACAGTGGGAGTTGGCTGATGCCAATGCCGTGGCAACAGCCAGCGGTATGCTTGGTATTGCTGTCGTTGATGACTTACCTCTTTTTCTTGTTAGAGGATTTGCTAGGCACGGATCATGGGTTAGCCTCGGAACTGGAAATCCTCTTTACATCAGTGCGGGAGCGACGGCGGGAGAGATTGTAAGCACCGCCCCAACGGGATCGGCAGACGTTGTAAGGATTATTGGGTACAGCACAGACTCAAGCAGCAGAGAGATCTTTTTCAACCCATCTAACGATTGGATTGAGCTGGCATGAGCATAGACAAAGTAAGCGGAGTTACTTTCAGCTCTATCGACAAGATTGATGGTGTAAGGAACAGTGAGATTGACAAGGTTAGCGGTATAACAGCTTCTTACGCACTAGACAATTTTGCTGGGGCTGTGGCAGCATATAGCCTAAGGCAGCTAGACTCAAGCGCTACTACTGCCATCTCTGTAGAAAATGACCAAGGGACGATTGTGGATATTGGCTTTGATGTCAATGGAAGACTTGATGTTTCGGCGCTTACTTCGCACTGCGGGAGCGGCTACGGTCGGGTCTCAAAATGGTGGGATCAGAGCGCGAACGGGAATCACATGGAGCAGTCTGTAGCTGCTTCAAGACCTCAGATTGTAGATACGTCGGGTAACGTCGTTACTACTACTGACAATTCCATTCGTGCTCTTGACTTCTACGCAAACACCACCGCTCGTTGGTTGTCTGACACCTTCTCATCCAACAACGGGGATCACTTTATACTTTCTTATGTCGGTGAGTTTAGAACCGTGTCTGCGGGCCAGCAAATTGTAAGTCAGTGGACCTCATCTACGTCTACCCAAACGCTTCAAACATCGATTCTGGGAGCGGCTCAAAAACTAAGATTGGCAGCTAGGTATTCCAGTTCTTCAAACCACTTGGGAAGAGCAGACACCACAGCCACTGTGGCTACAGATACAGAATACGTTGTTGTTGGACTCATGTCTGCATCGCCCTATACAGGAGACATTGACGTTAATGGAGATACAGCCACAACCTTGACTGGATTCCCAAGTACAGGAAACCTCAGAACAGCCTCTGCAGGCATGTCTATTGGGAGACGTCACGACAACGGAGCCGCTCAATATCAGGGCTATCTGTCAGAGATGATCATTTGGTCTGCAGGAACTCTTCCTAATAGAGATACCATCATGTCTACTACAAAAGCGTATTACGGAATCACATAATGGCAAAGACCGCAACAGACACAGGCAATAAGATTACGGCTGGATATGTGATCAGGATGGTTGGTTTTGAAGAATACTTTGAAACCGAATCGGGTGCATTGACGTGGGCCAAAGCTGGTAACATACCTTCAGTTTCTTTCTATAGAGACGCCTCTATTTCAGACGAAGACAAGCTTGACGATCTGCGCTACGGGAACCTCATGGAACACTCTTCTGATATTTAATATATTTGCATTATGAAGGCCAAGAAAAGATCTCAAAAGATGCCCAAGAAGTTCTCCGTCAAGAGCGGGGATAAATCTGCGTCTGGAGGTCTTACCGAAAAAGGTGTGAAAAGGTACAGAGCAGCCAATCCAGGCAGTAAGCTCAAGACCGCAGTAACCACACCGCCTTCTAAGCTCAAGGCTGGCAGTAAAGCTGCTAAGCGACGTAAATCCTTCTGCGCCAGAATGAAAGGCGTGAAAGGCCCAATGAGAAAACCAAACGGCAAGCCTACACGTAAGGCTCTTGCCCTTAGAAAGTGGAACTGCTAATGAAACCTATCAAGTACAAGAAGGGCGGTAAGCTCACAGTATCAAAGAAAAGTGTAGGGGTAGCCCCTCCCAAGGGCTACCACTGGATGGAAGAGTCTGGTCGTTACTACCTAATGGAGGGCGATTACAAACCACATCCAGGCGCAGTACCAAAAGCAAACTTCAAACTAGCGAGTCATGGCAAAGGCTAAAAAGAAATTCCCAGACCTGAACAAAGACGGTAAGATCACCAAGGCGGACATCCTCAAAGGAAGAGGTGTGTTCAAGAAAGGCGGTAAGGTCAAGGCTAAGAAGGTTGCATCAAATGCAGCATACGTATCAAGTAAAAGCCAACAGACTGCTGAAAAGATGCTGGACAACAAGCTCAGATCAGAAGGATACACTCGGGGAAGAAGTGACGCTAGAGCTCCTTCATTTAAGCTTACTCAAGACACCAAGTCAGGAGAGTACAGATTCAGAAAGCTTGAAAAGGGAGGCAAGGTGCCTAAGTACAAGAAGGGCGGTTCAGTTAAAGACGCTTGCTACCACAAAGTCAAGGCTGGAGAAAAAGTATTTCCAAGTGCATACGCTAGTGGCAGAATTGCAAAGTGCAGAAAGATGGGGGCCAGCAACTACGGCAAGAGCAAGAAGTAATGCCTAAGGTCAGAAAGACACAGGCAGGCCTTAACCTAAAGCGCTGGTTCAAAGAGGAATGGCGCACTCTGTCAGGAGACAAGGACTACTCCAAAGGTGATAGAACATTCCGTCCTACAAAGAGAATCTCAAGCAAGACTCCAGTAACAGCCTCAGAGCTTACTGCTTCGGAGAAAGCTAGAGCCAGAAAGGAAAAGAAAGAGAAGGGGCGTGTATCTAGGTACCGAAAGAAGAAAAAGGTCGCAAAGTACAGGAAGTAAATAAGTTCTATATTTGCAAAAAACAAAGTAATGCCATATCCAGGATCAATCGACGCGATGACGTTCGGCCAGTTTGGGTCTATGTACCTCAAGACTGCTGCGACTACCATCACGCCGCCAACAAACAAGCTCATCACGGCAATCACCATGTTGGAAGAGACTCAGTTCACCGCATTGGTTGCGAAGGACTCAGCTCAATCTTTCAACACGGTTGCAGGAGGAGCTGGCTCTGATGGTGAGACACTAGGCAACACTCAAGTGTTTCCTCGCGGAGTCACCATCTACGGTAAGTGGACATCACTCAGCCTGACAAGCGGCTCAGTGATCGCTTACGTAGGTGTCTAAGAATAGAAATCAAAATTTAATTTATGGAGAATCAAGAACCAATGACTCCAGAGGCTCAAGTAGAAGAGACCTCTGGAATTTCTTTTATCGACGACGCTACTGTAGAGCAAGCGCAACAAGAGCAGGTTCAGGAACAAACACCTGAACCGCAAACTATTGAGCAACCCGCTACAGAACAGCCTCAAGAACAAACCGAGCCTGAAACGTCAGGTTACGAAGAAAACTACAGAGTAGACTTACAAGATAATCCTACGGACGAGCTGGAGGCAGAAGTACTAAATTACCTGAGTGATAGACTGGGTAGAGAGCTTACTTCTTTCGACGCGCTTACTCCGCAGGAGCAACAAGAGAGAGAGCTTGACGAACGACTTTCAGTGATTGCTGAGTTTGTCGAAGAGACAGGACGATCTCCTCAAGACTGGTTTGTGTATCAGCAGTTGAATCCAGAAAACATGGATGACACTACGGCCATCAAATTTCAAATGGCTCGTGATTACCCCGACCTGAATGTAGAGGAGATCCAAATGCTGCTTGGCAGCAAGTACAAGCTCGACCCGAATCTGCACACAGAGGATGAGGTGAAACTCTCGCAGTTGCAACTCAAGATGGACGCTACGCAGGCGCGTAATGGAATCAACGAGCTTCGTCAGAAGTATCAGGCTCCAGAAGTGCAGCAGAGCGAAGAGATTGAGTCTCCATTTGACGATCAGTGGTACAGTGCCATGCAGTCAGAAACTGAGAACCTCGACGGGGTTGAATTTGACCTTGGAAACGGGCGTTCATTCACTTTCGGATTGAATGACAGGTATCGCGGAGAGCTGGTGGAGAAGAACTCTCGCCTTGACGAGTTCTTCGATCCTTACGTTCAGGAGGATGGGAACTGGGATTACGACAAGTTGAATGTTCACAGAGCTGTCATTGACAACATGGAAAGCATCGTGCAATCTGTATATAAGCAGGGCATGGCTGACGGTCAAAGAGGCATTGTGAATCAGGCGGCTAACGTAAATGCCAGTAGCCCGAATCAAGGATCTGGACAACCCGAAGCAAGTCCTCTTGCTGATCAGCTCAGGAACGCCCTGGGCCTCAACAGAGGGTTTGGTTCAACTTCTTAACAAACAACTCTTAAAAAGAAACTATTATGGCTTTTGGAAAAGAAAATGCTGGAGCCACTAACGTCGGACCAAAGTTGTTCGATGCTACTCCAGGCAACTACACCTCGTTGGGATCATTGATTGACCCAACAAAACCCGATGTGCGCGACTTGTACATCCAAACTTTCGGCGACCAGGGTATCACTGGTCTCCTCGACGTGACTGGTGCAAAGAAGTCAGCTGGAACTGCTGATGAGATTCACTGGTACGAAGAGGGTCGTATGAACAGAAGACTCCTGCTTACTATCAATAGCGGTACCGCAACCATCAAGGATGGTCATGGCTATGTCTCGGGTAGCGGATCTGGGGCTAACGCCGCTGCTGATGTTGTTCAGGAGAACGACGTTATCTTGACTAAGGGCGGTCAAAGATTGATTGTCACTGGTTCTGTTGGAACTGGAACCACTGACACTTTTACTGTTTTGCAGATGACTGGAGCAGCAGCCACGAACATCACCACTTCTGCAGGTGATGAGTGCGTTGTAATCGGTAACGCTTATGGTCAGGGAACTGGTCAGCCAGTTAAGCCATTCGAGATGGACTTGGTGCTTCGCAAGAACCCATACATCATCACAAAGGAGACCTTCCACGTGAACGGATCACAGGCTACCAACATCGGTTGGTTGAACGTGAACGGCCAAAACATGTGGTACCTCAAGGGTGAGATGGACGCTCGTAGAAAGTTCATGAACACTCGCGAAGCTATGCTCGTGTTTGGTCAAACCGCAGTTTCTGGCGGCGCTCCTGTTGCTGGCGCAGTTGACGTTGGAACTTCTAAGGTTACTGGTTCCGAAGGTTACTTCCAGGCTGTGGAGAACAGAGGTATTATCTCTTCTGCTGCTGCTGATCAGAACTTCGACACCATGGACGACCTCGACAGCATCTTGATCTTGTTGGACAAGGAGGGAGCTCCTGCAGAGTACGCTATGTACACTGACAGAGGCACTTCTTTGGCTGTGGACGACTTGCTCGCTTCTGGCATCGCCACTCAGGTGACTGCTGGTTTGCCAGGTCAGTTCGGTGCGTTCAACAACGATGCTAACATGGCTGTGAATCTCGGCTTTAAGTCGTTCACTCGTGGTGGTTACACCTTCCACAAGCACGACTGGAAGCTGTTGAACTCTGACTACGCTGGTGCTCACACCGACTACCAGGGTGCTTTGATCCCTATGGGCAATGTTGTTGATCCTAAGTCTGGCGGTTCTAACCCATCATTGGAGATGAACTACAAGGCTGCAGGCAACTACAGCAGAGAGATGGAGCACTGGGTTGAAGGTGGTGGTGTCCTCGGATACGCTACCAACGGTGAGGACTTGGCTAAGTTCCACTACCGTTCAGAGTGCAACCTATGCGTGCGTGCTGCAAACCAGCACGTTGTGTTGAAGGGTAACAACTTGTCTGCCTAATTAACCTGAAGAGACGGAGGGGGTGCTTCGGTGCTCCCTCCTAAACTTCATAATCTTTTTAATTATGGCACAAGAAAGAGTATTCCCTATTTTTCTCGACGGCGCGGTTCAGGATGAGAACGGAACTGGAACAAAAACTTGGAACGGAACTTCTAGCAGAGTTAGGGCTGGAGCCACTGGCGCTATGACGCTTGAGGTTGGTGACGCCACTGTTCCTGGAACCCTTCTTATGGTTATCCACGACGGCACAAACAGCGAAACTTGCACAGTTAGGTTTGCAAGCCCACCTTGCGGAGAGGCAATCTTTAATGACGTTTTGCTTGATAGCAAGGGTGAATTTATCACCGCTATGTGGACTGGATCTGAATGGTTCTTCCTTGGAGGATCAGAAGATATCGTTGTACAGTAATCTATATCAGTAACTGAGAGGGGAGAATGGCTCCCCTCTCTTTTACTACTTTTGTTTTAATTCTAATTTTACTTTAATGGCTACTACAGCAAAGCGCGGACGGCCCGCCAAAAAAACCGTAGAGGCAGCTGCGCCCGTACAAGCAGCACCCGCTGCACCAAAGCAGCAGAAGAAAGAGATCTTTAAGGAGTATGAACCAGTGGGCCCATCTCATCATGAGTACGAGCTGACGTCTCCTAACGGAATGTTCTTTCTTATGAAGTCTGGACCTGTTTCTGTGTACGATGAAGAGACGGATTCTATTCGGGCTATTCGATATATCCCAAAAGAAGACAGCATCTACATGGAAGAGCAGACATCTAAACCCATGAAGAAGCCAATTATCTTTGAAAACGGTCGTCTTTGGGTGGCTAGAAACAAGCCCAATTTGAAGAAGTTCATGGACCTTCACCCTCTAAACCAATCGAATGGAGGCTCTACCTTCAAGAAGGTTGACTTGAGCAAGAGTGCGGCGGTGGATCTCAAGCAAGAATATGAGGTAATTGATGCTCTTGCCTTGATTCGTCAGAAGCCTTTGACAGAAATCCTTACTGTAGCTACAGCTTACGCGATGGATACGGATCGACCTGTTGATGAAATCAAGCATGACTTGATTCAGTACGCAAAGAAAAACCCCAAGGCATTTGTTGAGGCGTTCGACAACCCAGTCATTGAAACTAAAGCAATCATCAAGAAGGCTATGACGTCAGGCATCATCAAGCACGATGCTGGTCACATGAAGTGGGTTGACAACAACGGTCACATCTTGGCCATTCCTGTGGGGCAAGACCCAATGGAGGTCTTTGGCCGCTGGTGCATGACAGAAACTGGTTCAGTCGTTCTTAACGAAATCAAACGTCAGCTCTAATAGACTTACACCATACACTGAGAAAGCCTCCATTCAAGGGGGCTTTTTCTTTTTGTATATTTGCGGTATGCCAGCAAGTGTAAACGTAGTCTACAACACCCTAAAGGACTTGGTAAACAAGGACCAGCAGGGCTTCGTCACTGTGGACGAATTTAACCGCTTTGCTCAAGTAGCTCAACTGAGGATCTTCAACAGGCTCTTTGATAGCCTGAAGCATGGGAGCCGTCTTGATAGAGCAGGCTTCGGGCAAGGCAGAGACAAGTCTAAGTTCAAGCAGATCCATGAGGATCTCGCTGTGTTCGCTAAGTCGCTAGACAGAGATCAAACTGCAGAAGGGGTATTCCTAAGGCCAGATGATTTTGCTAGGTTTATTAGCATCTCTACTGCTGGTAGTCTGCTGTTTGGGCAGACCACCCGCACAGTGGCTGAGATCTGCTACGACGAAGAGAAGATTGAACGCATTCTGTCGAGCACTCTCAATGCGCCGACAGAATCGTTTCCTGTGGCTTTGGTGACTCAGGATATTGAAGTGTTCCCAGAGACGATCAAGAAGATCAAGCTCAGGTACTACAAGATCCCACAGAGTGTGCAGACAAACGGCACCACTCGATCTGATGACCCACCTACGTTTGGTGTGGCTTCGGGGGTCGTAGACACATACAACTCGTCTACCAGCAGAGATTTTGAGTTGCCAGAACACTACACCATGGAGCTTGTTGCTGAGATCGCCAGCTTGATTGGCGTGAACCTTAGGGATCAGCAAGTAACATCCTTTGCTGCTACGGAGCAAGCAGAAAGACAATCTGAACACTCCTTCTAATGGCTAGGAATTACGTACCACTAAAGCAAATCGTCAATGACTTTATGATCAGCCTCGATGGGGCTGATTATGCGTCTCATGCAAGCGATGCTGCCATCAGGAACTTTGCCCTGCGCGGGCTGAGAGAGCTTGGGTTCGACATGCTCAAGGTCATTAGATCTTTGAAGCTGTCCGTGTCTAGCAATAACACCGTCACCCTGCCAGACGACTACGTGGATTGGAGCAAAGTCGGTGTGGTTGGAGGCGATGGACTGGTGTATGTCCTTGGTGAGAACAAGAACATCAACTATTCTCAAAAGTACTCTACCTCTTCCAATACAACATACGACGCTGACGGCGACGGATTGCTAGATAGAGAGGACGACAAGAGCGGCACCACTGGCGCCGTGTCTAGCTCAAGCGGAGATGGCTTTGGAAGCTACATCTTCCGCAACTACGTGTACGGCAACAACCACGGACAGCTTTACGGCCACGGTGGAGGCAGGTACCAGGGTGAGTTTAGGGTAAACCTGGATCAAAACAGACTGGAACTAAAGTCAAACTCTGACGTCTCTCAGGTCGTGGTGGAGTATGTGGCTGATGAGGCTCGTTCTTCCAACCCTCAAGTCCACGTGTACGCTGAAGAAGCCTTGATTGCCTACATGTATTACAAGCTGATCGAGAGAAAGGCCTCTGTACCAGCAGGGGAGAAGCAGAGAGCTAGAGCTGAGTACTACAACGAAAGAAGAAAGGCCAATGCTCGTATGAAATCCTTCACCAAGGAGGAAGCTCTGAAGACAATCAGAAAGAATTACAAGCAAGCGCCTAAGGGATGATTGATAAAATTCTACCCAAAACATTCGTTACTGACAAAGACGAGAGGCTTATCAAGCCTGGCGAGATGGTCGAGGCGCAGAACGTCACGATTGTCGAGCGGGGTGAGGGCAGTGACTTTGTGATCAAAACCATGGCTGGCAACACGTCAGCCACTCCAAAGACTACAGCTGATGGCATCCAGGGGTCTGTAGAAGTTATTGGCCAGGTGGCTGATGACCAGAGAGGTTTCTTGTATGTATTTGTTAAGGGGACATCGGACTCTAACTTAGACGCCATCTACCAGTACAACGAGTCGGACACAACCTACAAAGAGGTGTTGAAGACTTCGAGGTTCAATTTCAGAAGCGGGTCTGTGTCTTTTGTCAAGGCAGATGTGTTGAACAAATCGTTTCAGAGAGACGGCAACATTCAGACTGTTCTGTACTTCACGGACAACATCAACCCGCCTAGAAAAATCAACGTAGACAGAGCCCTTAGCGGTGAATACGACAACAATCTGTTTACTGCTGACGACTTCGACACAGCTTTGGGCGCTATGAGGTGCGCCTCTGTGAAGCCACCCACCTTTGCGTTTGATACAGACACGAATACAACAGACAACAATTTCGAGCAAAATGCCATGCAGTTTGCCACTCAAGTTGTCTATAAGGACGGGGAGGTCTCAACACTCTCCCCGTACTCAAAGCTTGCTATCTCTCAAGCCGCTGTATACGGAGGCATCGAGGATGCCAACTTTGGCGTCGCTAGAAGCACGCAGAACGTGTGCCTCATCAATCACCAGATCGACAATGACTTCCCAGATATGGAGAAGGTCAGGATCTTGGCCAGAAGCGGCAACACTGGTTCTTTCTTTGTGGTCGATGAGTTTGACCCTAAGGTTGATCTGAGAAGAAACATCAATGCCACAAATACTGTGGTGTACGACGCCAGCACCAGAGAGTATAGGTTCTTTAACGACGGTGTAGGTAAGTTGGTTCCTGACTCCGAATCCCAGAAGCTGTACGACAACGTACCTCAGAAGGCAGGTGCTCAATCTATTACCGCGAGTAGGTTGATGTATGGAGACTATGAAGAAGGGTATCCTAATCATAGCATCCACACTGATGCCACCATGTCCGTGGTGTATGGCAACACTCCAGGAGGCAGCACGCAACATCTAGCATCTGGTGACATAGCCGCGATCTTTGAGTCTGGAAGCGGCAACACAAACGCTAACATGAACATTGATCTAGACCTGGAAGATGGCTCTTTGATCAGTAACTCAACGACGTTTGACGCAGGAACTCAGTTCCGTGCGTCTTTCACTTACACACCAGATTTCGTTGCTACTGCGGCAAGCACAAACTTGATCGCTTTTAGTGGACAGGTTCCTGGCACTGGTCAGATCAACCTGGCTACGAATGCTATAGACTTTACAGCTTTAACTCTGGTTTCTGCTCCTACGGTAGAAATAGCTAAGCTGTTGCCCAATGACATGAACACAGACAATCTGGCTGATTTTATTCAAAGCCAGATTGAGAGTCTTGGAGAGTTTAAGGCGAGGTTTCAGGCTAACGGACTGTCCATACCCATCAATGGAGGCGGAAGCCTTTCTGTAAATGGTGGATTCATCGATGTATTCTTCACGTTTGGCGAGGAAACTGTTGCTTCCTCAGGCACAACTGGGGGAGATCACGTAATTAGATTTAAGCCTAGGATCACAAACATAAAGTTCGTAGACCTTAGCACCACTACTGCTTTCTTGATAAACTCTGGCAACGTCTTTGCTCAGGCGGGTGCCGCTCAGAGTGAGATCAACTACACGAGCATTACAAACCCTTCATCTAATGAGTTCCTATTCATTGAGAGCGTCGGGTCTACACCCACATTCAAGGCTGGGGCGAATCACGAGTTCGGTATTGTGTACCACGACAAGTACGGGAGGACTGGCAATGTCAATGAGCTGGGTAGCATCTATGTAAAGGCTCTGCCAGAAAGAGGGAGTAATGAGCAAGGTAATGCCGCTATCCAATTCAACCTGTCTAGCACAAATGTAACCGCGCCATCATGGGCTACGGGCTATCAGATCGTGTATGGAGGGTCTTCTATTGCCGATTCATTTCAATACGCTGTTGGAGGGGGCTTTGCGAGGCGTCTAAAAACATCTGTTAATGATGCTACAAAGTTTGACGTAGACACCAGTGTCCACAACATTTATGTTTCGCTAGAAACTCTTAGTCAATACCAGAGAGACAAGAGATCTCTTAGGGATTACTCTTTTACAAAGGGTGATAAGCTTAGGATTCTTGCAAAAAGAACATCCCCTGACGACGGGTTTTCTTACGTGTCGTCATCTCAAAGTAAGTTGATGGAGTTCGATGTCGTTGGTTATGAAACAATCGACGAGACCCCAATTAAGATTCAGACAGCTGCTGTCGCAGAGGACGAGAACAACCCATACAAGGGTAAGTTTTTAGTTTTGACGGCGCCAGCTGTAGAGGGTACTGCTGCAAATACTAGCGCGAGTGACATCAACCAGTACGATGGGTTTGACTGGTATCATGTTACTGGAACTGATTACAACGGATCTGTAAGTCAAAATTCCATAGACAATCAATGGGGTCAGGGTGTGCTCGTAGAAATCTTTACACCCAAGGTTCCAACTGCAGAGAAGGTTTACTATGAGATCGGAGAGAGAAAGCCTTTGCTGGTTAGTGGTAGAATTGATGCTGCTATTGGGTCTCACGGCCCAGCATTTACTGTAAGCTCTGGAGATGTTAGGTTTAGGCCAGTGGCCACTAAGATTCCAACAAGAATCAGTGGATCTTGGCCGTTTCCTGCAAACATCAACCCAGCAACGTGGATTTACAGAACTGTCTTTTTAGAAGATCCAGCTATAACGGACCTCTACGATTCCACATCGTGGGACCAGGGTAGAGCACACACGGTATTCGAAGACGCAGCTACTGTACGGAGGCAGAACAGCATTACGTACAGCGATGCCTATGCAGAGGACAGTGCAAGGCTTACGCTTTCTCAGTTCACTCCGTCTCTTGCAAACTTCCTCGACCTCCCTTCTGAGGACGGGAAGTGCAGCTACCTGTGCAACATGTCTGACATGCTGATGGCTATTCAAGAGAACAAAGTCAGCAGACTCTCTGTGAATAAGTCAATCCTCTCTAGCGCAGAGGGTGGTGGGTTTGTTGGATTGAACACAAATGTGCTAAACCTACTTAACAGGTTTGACGAAACTTTGGGTACGTCAAACCCTGAGTCCGTATTGATTTACGACGGTGTTGGGTACTTCTTCGACAAGATTAGGTACAAGGCTGTCCAGTTTAATCCAGGGGCTATACAAGCAATCTCAGACATCGGCATTAAGAGTTCTTTTGAAGCCACATCAGAGAGCTTCCTCAAAGGAACAAACCCAAAGGTTGTGTCTGGATACGATCCAGTAGACGACATTTACTACATCACCTTCCATCCAGTATCTACCCACTTGCCTAACGGTCGCACACTCGCTTACAACACGAGGATCAAGGGGTGGCAGGGAGAATACACCTTTGTACCTGAGCACTACGGGACATTGAAGAACAAGATGATGTTGCTGGACTATGTCAGCTTGTCGGGTACAAGAAAGTTCATCCATTTACACGGCACCAACACGTCATCAAACCTGTTCTATACGTCTGCGTCTCCAGCTACCTCAAAGGTCACGGTGATCTCGAACTCAAATCCATCCAAAGTGAAGGCTTACGAGGCCATCTCCATCGAGGGTCAGGACGAGTGGACAACAACGCTTGAGTCTAGCCTTGGGCAGACAACAGGCAACCTCGTATTCTCAAAGAAAGAGGGGACTCACTACGCCAACGTAACTGGAGATACCAGCGCGAACAGCTTCAGGCACTTCATACCCGTGGGTAAAGTAGCGTCAACAGACGGTGGCACTATCACAATGCAGAACAGCCTTCGAGGTGTACACATTCCTAGCGGATATACTATCTTCAAGGCGTCGCCAGGTGCTGTGCCAGCTACAACAGGGGTTACGGTCTCAGCTGTAAACAGGTCAGCAAAGACAATCACGGCAAGCGGGTCTGGCCATGGCTTGGGCAATGCTGACGTACTGTATGTCGCTGGTAGCAATGCCGTTAATGGTGATCAAATCAGGGGTCACTACTGCAAGATCAAATGCGTAAAGACCCCAACGAATACTTCTCTGTCTGAGCTTTACGCGATCAACGCTAAAGTCAGCGAATCTAAGCATAATCACGGGTAAGACCAATAATAACTATATTTGCAATCATGTCAGTATTAGGTGCTCTCGCTTTACAATTTGGACCTTCTATCATCAACGCTGTTCAGCAGCGTGTGGGTGACAGGAAGCTTGCTGAAAATGTAGAAGATTTCTACGGTGGGCTAAGAACCGATGCACGTGCCCAAATGGACCAATCCATGGCCTCAAGAGAGGCTGCCAAGAAGGATATCGGCGTAGGGGACACGTACAAGAAGTACTTGGACATGGCTATGCAGGATCCGATGTCTGACTTCCAAAGAAAGGAAGCCATGAGGAACCAGGCAGAGAGCCTGGGTGCCCTTAGATCTGGAGGGGCACGCGCTTTGCTTGGTGGTCTTGGGGCCACGCAAGCACGCACAGCCAATCAGATGGAGAAGATTGCAGCTGGGGAGCAAAGCAGAAAGCTGGGGGCTCTCAAGACGTTTGGAGGCATTGAGCAGCAGCAAGAGAACATGCGTATCAGAGAGATGCTTAGAGACGCTAGAGGGGACTTGGGGTTGGCTAGAACTCAGTATGGTGACGCCACTCTTGGTGAGCGCCAGGCTGAGCTCATGGATATGCAATCTCAGCAGGCGTTTAGACAAGGACTGACTAGCTCTTTGTTTGACGGTCTAACTACTTTGAATGACGAGAATGAAAACTTCTTGGGCGGAATATTTAAGGCTGAGAAAGGCATGAAGCTGCCTGGTGAGTTTAGCCATGAGACAAACCCGATCGACTTGATGCAGTCTGGCGAAAAGATTGGGGAGGCCACTGGAGATGAGTACATTGTTAGCCCAGAACAGGCCAGAAAGATTTCAAAAGAAAGTAAGTTTGCGCGACAACTGTTTAAGAAGTTTGAAAAGCGTGCTAGATCATGAGCGTATTTGGTTCAGTAGGGAGTCTTGATCTCAATACAGGTGCAGGTAAGAATTACTTTGCCAAGTTTGATGAGAAGCTGTCTGAGGTCAAGGAAAAGGGAGCAGGCATTAGGGAGAAAGCAAGCACGCTTGCAGAGCCTGATGTAGATGAGATGTTTGACTCTCACTACTCTGCGTATCAGACTATGGCTCAAGACCTTAGGGAATCTCTTCCAAGCGCCTTGTCAAGCGATGCAGATATTGCCAAGTGGGAGACAAAGCTCAAGCAGGCAAATGAGTTTGCGGAGAAGTCGAAAGGATATTTCACATCAGAGTACGCGCAGTTTCAGCAAAACTCAGAGATTGCTGCTGGATCTAACCCTCAGGAGTATGAGTCTAGAGGCGTAAAAGACGGCAAGACTGTAGACGACTATCAGTATGAGTTTGCTCGGATGAACGGGAGAGACCTCTTCCAAGTTTCTACAGATGAGAATGGGATGTATGTTATCGACGGCGGTGACGCTTTCAAGGTTTTTGATGAGCATAACTTCATGCCTGATCTCCAGAACACTGATGTCCGCAATCCTGATTCTTGGTGGGCTGGACACTCTGTGGCTGGCATGGATAATAAAGAGCAGGCTGCAGATAATATTGAGGGTAGGATCATTAAGGATCCAACAGAAGCTGCAAATGCTCATCGATGGTGGATTGAAAGCCAGGGACTTGAGACGACCGTAGACCAGATGGACGAAGAGGAACGTCGTATCGCTGTACGTAAGTACGCAGAGGAGGCATCCAATAAGTGGACTCCTAATCAAAACGAAGAGACCGCAGACTCCCAAGAAGAAGACAGCTTCGACTTCAATCCATCTGACGTCGTGGAAGTTAGTGGTGGACCGAATGGAGGCCGATCTTACAACCTGCCTCCCAACTTAACGCTTGACTTCGGTAACGGCTCGTTTAACGGGGTTCAATTTGTTTGGTTCGAGGGACTGGACCCTATGATTTATTCGTCAGACGGAACAGTGTTTAATATTAGACCTCAAGATCTTGAAGCTTTGGAACAGCAGATGGATGATCAACTAGGGGACGGAGCTTTTGATAATATCTACGACGCCCTTGCTCCTCCACTCCCAGGTCAGTAACCCTTCGGCATAGCCGTAGACCTAGATTAAGTATATTTGCAGTAAACAGCTGCGAATATGAACGATAAGGCTACAGAGCTAATTCTTAACCTTTCCAAGGAAGGTAAAAGCGACGACTACATTCTCAGAAGTCTGATTTACTCTCCTAAAATCAGAATGGCCCAAGACGAAGCGGTCAGCCTCCTTGCTAAGACCCTTCAAAAGGAAGAGGTACAGGTCAAGGAAGCGTTAAATACCATCACAAACGTCGCTTCAAGTAATGTTACAGAGGAAGATAGACCTAAGCTAGGCAAGGAGGACGATAGCTGGTTTGAAAGGGGTGTTGCACAGACCTGGGATTGGTTCGACAAAATAGACTACGGAGACGGTAAAATCGCTCAAGGAGCCGAAGATCTCACTGACTGGATGGTCAACCAAGCTAGAGTATTTAAGCAGGGTAGAGAAGAAGGGTCTCTTGGTGATGAGCTCATCGGGGCTCTGGATGGCGATGCAGAGTTCGATGAACTGGCTAAATCTATCGTAGAAATCGACAGCATAGGGAGGTCAGAGGCGGCGACCGAGTTCGGCAAGCAGATGGAAGAGGTGGACAAAGCGGGTGGCGGCTTCTGGGATAAGGTTGCTGTTTTCGCCAACAACAAGTCTGGAGGCATGGAAACGCTGTTTAATTCGTTCGGAAGAATGATTGGTAGCGGAACTGAGCTTAGCGGTTTGGCTGGAGCAGGAGTTTCTGGTGTGGTGACAGCGGGTGCATACGCCACCATTGGAGGTACCGCTGGTACTGCTGTTGCACCTGGCCCTGGTACTGCTGTTGGTGCAATCGCTGGCGCGGTTCCTGGATTCTTCAAGGGTCTTATGGGCGGTGTTTCAGGCATGGTTGACGCCCACTCAACCATCATGGAAATCCTAAGGGAAGAAATAGATCACAATAACCTGTCCATGACAGGGGAGAATCTAGAAAAGATCTTCAATGATGAAGAGATTGTAAGCCGAATGAAGACTCAGGCAATCGCAAGAGGAGTCACCATTGCGGTCTTTGACTCCTTGGCTGCGGTTGGGTCTGGTAAGGCCATGGGTTTTGCAGCGAAGAGCACGTCAAAAGCACTTTCATCAAAGACAGGAAGAGCTGCTGTCGGTATGGCAGTGGAGACTCCGATGGCTATGGTTGGAGAGACTGCAGCTCAGTTGGTGTCTACAGGAGAGGTTGACGCATTTGAGTCTGTTCTTGAGGGGTTTATGGAGGTTCCTGTTTCTGGTATCACTACTGGGATAAATATGATGTTTGTTCCTGAGTACAGAATTGACGGCCAGAAAGTGAGTTACCAAGAAGCCAGGGCATTTATGGACGCGGGTCACGACCTGAACAGACTTGACGTAAAGAATGACGGGGAATTTGAGGGTAGTGTTGCCAGTCAGAAGAAGGCTCAACGCCCATCAGTAGACCAGGCTCAGCAGAAGATCAGGGAGGAGGCATCTAAGGCTGGCCTTGAGCTTGATGACATGGCCCTTCAGTCTGCGACAGATTATTCTTTATCAAACCTGACCAGGGCGGTGAAAAACGGAGACACCGAATCTGCTGCATCTATCACTCGCAAGGGCATTGACCACGCTAAGAAGTTACATCCAAGAGGAGTCTCTGAAATCGATATTGAGAATCAGAACTCATCTCAAGCGGCGAGGCGCCTTGCATCTTCAAGCAACTCTACCGAGGGATCCGTAGCTGCGGACCTGGAAAACAAGGCCGCAGCAAACGAGGGTAAAGCAAGGAGGTCTGTGGACCGTGGTGAGAAAGAGAGGTTGTCAGCTCTTGCTAAAAGTCAAAGAAACGAGGCTAAATCTAGAAGAAGCGGTCTCTTGGGTAGGTACAAGAAGATGGCACAAGCTGAGCCAAGAAAGGCACGTGCTTTGCAATCGATCGACACAGACATTCACAACATCCAGCTTGAGCTAAAGAGCAAAAACCTGACAGCAGAGTCAAGGGCAGAGCTTGAGGCAGAGCTAGAAAGAAAGGCCACCCAGAGAAAGACCCTAGAGGACAGCTTCAACCCTAACGAGGTGTCTCTGAATAATGTAGAGGCTACCACGGAAGTCAAAGAGCAGGTTCAGGATCAGATAGCTTCTCTTGAGCAAGAAAGATTGTCACTCAATGAGAGACTTCAAAGCGCTGTAGAGGAGGTTGCTGAAGGCACTAGAAGTGAGAGCGACGTAGCTGACATTGAATCAGAGATCCAGGCTGTTGAGCAGGAGAGTCAGTCCCTTGTGGAGGCTCTGTCTAATTACAACGGCGCTAGATCTGAGTACGACTCAACGCCGTCAGACCAATCAGAGGCTGGTGTCTTGGAGGCTGCAAACGGTTTGTCCTCTGTGCTCGGCATAGAGTCAGAAGCTGCTGTACTTGAAGAGCCAGCAACATCGTGGAGTGCTGAATCTCAATCGGAGAACCACTTCGCAGATGAGGCTACTGGAGGCGTACTGGGCAGCACATACACGCTTGATGGTCAAAACCAAGTGGGCCAACCGAAGGCTTCGGTAAGCATCTTCAATGAAAGAAGCAAGATCGTGAAAGGCAAGATGAGCCAGCAAGAGATGGTTCAGATTCTTAACGAGTTCAAAGAAGCCAACAAAGATATTTTTGAAGGCAACGAAGACGTCCTATCAATCGGAACGTACTACGATGCCCAGTCAGATCAGACATTCATCGACGTGTCAGCCGTGGTCGATAAGAAGGCAGCAGTCTCACTCGGCGAGCAATACAACCAGGTTTCTGTATTTGCTCTTGATACAATGGAGGAGATTGCCACTGGCGGCGACGGTAAGGTTGTAGAGGGGCTGAAGCCAGAGATCGACAGAGTAGCAGATATTAGAGCACTGACAGAGTCTAAGGCTGAAGAGAAAGAAACTTCAGCCACTGACGACCTAAGTGAGATTGATCAGCTGGTAGAGGAGACAAGATCTGAGTCAAAGGAATCAGAGGCTGCGCCTAAGTCGAAATACCCAGACAGATCTGTTCAAGCAAACAGAAAAAACGATAAAGGGACTTGGCTTGAGGGCATGGGTGGTCTCACAGCAAAAGAAGCTAAGATCCTTAACAGATTCCAAGCCTTTGCTGATTTCTTAGGTCTGGATCTTGTGGTATATCCAGACGCCGAAACAGCTGGCAACCTGGACGGGGGTGAGCACGGAACGACATGGGGTGGGCTGTACTCTGGAGGAGCAATCCACATCAATCCGTCTCAGATTAGAGAAAACCAAAGACTTGAGTTTGACCGAGGAGAAGGAGGCTTAAAGAGAACAAAGAGTTTCGCAGAAACAGTGCAGGAGGAGGTTATGCACGCAGTGATCGGGAAGACACTGTACAATATGTACTCTAAGAATCCTGATGTTGCTCAGAGCTTCAGAGACAACATTGCCGCCATCGTGGCTAGAAGAAATCCAGACCTCATTGAGAGGATGGAAGAAAAGGAAAGAGCTTACGGGAGCAAGCCTAAGGCTGAGGTCTTCGAAGAAACTACAATCGAGTTGCTGTCAGCCTTGGCCGCTGGGGATGTAGATCTTGGTATTATCGAGAGAGTGAGAATTGCCATCAACAAAATGATGATTGCAATCCATGGAGCAGCAGGGAAGGATCTGGCTATCACCAACTCGGACTCCATGAGGGCTATCATTGCCAAGTTTGCAATGGCTCAAGAGAAGGGTATCGTGTTTGGTTCGGACTTGACCGTTGACTCTCAGGCTTTTGCAGGTGAGACAAGAGCTTCTGAGAGAGTGTCACCTGCGAGACTTGCTAAGAATGAAGATGGCACCGTGACCGTCACCTACAACAAGCCTATCTACAAGTACTTCGGGTTTGGAGAAAGAAAAGATATTGGGTCTGCCAAACAAACCAAGTCGTTTAGAGATCAGTGGCACTTCATCAACTGGTGGAAAAAGACTACCGACATGGGCAAGAAGCAAGAGCTTACTGGCTTCACTGACTCTGAGGGTAAGGTCGTTGATGTTGACCGAATCAAAGGGTATGGCGCTAGAAAGAGCAACAGACTCGATTCAAACCCGATCAAGCAGAAGAGTAAAGACCTCAATAGAATGGTGTCTTCAGCAGAGGCGCAAGGGCTTATTTCTAAGTCCGTGGCCGCTGCTGTGAGAAGAAAGACAGCTCCGATCTTGAGAATGATCAGTCAGGCCGAAAGCAGGGGCGAGACAAACCCACAAGCGTTTGGCAAAGCACCGCAGTTCCAAGAACGACTTGACGGTCTGTATACTCACGTAGAGGGAATCATTGAAAGAGAGGCTAAGGCTAAGGGTAAGGAGTTTAACTTCAAAGGCGACTCGGAGACCAGAGCTTCTGACTCTCTGTTTGAGTTCATGATCAACCTCGAAAGAGATGCCTTTAGCCCTCAACACGTAAAGATGCTTGAGAAGGCTTTGCGTAACATGGGTGTTGAAATACCTAAAGGTAAATCGGTAAACTCACGTGCAGCCGCTTATGATGCCATGAGGCAGTTCCTTATGGTTAAGTTTGAGGATAACCCAGCAGCAATGCAAGAGGTGTTCCAGGGGCTTATGGGTCAGTACATGGCTAGTCCAGAACTTAGAGCAGCAAAGTTTGGCGATGAAAATCCGCTAGAATACTTTGTAAACTATCAAGCCGAGGCTGAGGCCAAGGTGGATCAAGCCCTTGATGAGGGCGCACTTACTGGCAGCAGGTTCAACAACTTGGCTAAGATGAACTTCTTTGCGGCCCTCGTGTCAGCCAAGAACCAGTCTAAGCCAAACATGGAGGCTGTTCTGCAGCTCATGGTTGAGTCAGAAGCGCTCAAGTTTGACGGAGCTAGTGGCATTACAGAGAACCTCGCCAAGAAGGTTGGTGCTAAGAAGATCAAAGGAGCATCTGGGGTTGGTGTTAGATCGTATGCCAAGGCGATTAGAAAGCTCAACTCAATCATCAACGGAGATCTTGATCTCAAGGGTATCACCCCAACATTTAAGAAGATCTACGCAAAAGAGATTTCTGAGAACGGTCCTTTTGTGAGGCCTGACGGAGAGGTTGATTGGAAGAGACTCACGGGGTTCTTGTTGTCGCCATACTCGGGGGCGAATGTGATTGAAAGAACTATGTCTCAAGCTTTGTTTGGTAACAAGGTCGGTGCTTGGTTGCTCAATATGAACCAAGAGCTTATGCCAAACCTTTCGAACAAAAAGTCAGGTAAGCTCTCAGACATCGTCACCGTAGACACTCATGTGTACAACACAACACAGCTTGTACTGGGGACGTATGAAGGGGCAGAAGGTCTTGTTCTTAGAAACTGGCTAAGGCTCACAAGGAAGCTTGAGTCTATGGGAGTTGATATGAGCAGCGTTGACTTGGAGCAGTTGGGTAAAGATGTGGACAATAGCTCCTATGATATTCAATACTCTTCTCTCTTTGGCGGCATGCAGGGCAGAGATGCTAAAAATAGGGCTGATGTAAGCAGATCGGTCGGCATAATGGCAGACATCTATAGGGCTGCTAAACAACACATTGACTTCTTGGAGGTAGAGGGCAAGTCAGAGTCAGATATTTCTGCTCTTAATCGCATCTTGGAGCAAATCGAAAATCCAAGCCTACCAGAAAGCAACTCCAAGAAGAGAAAGTCGGGGGAGTTTGTTACTCAGATGGCTAGTGTTTTGGCTGACACATTCCCAGACCAAAGAGTCACTCCATCAACAGTTGGACAGTTGGTTTTTGCTGACAGACAAATCTTCGTCGGTCACAAAGACAACGCCATATTCGATGCAGACGGTAATCTCAAAGAATCTCTCGACTACAAAACATACGCTGGGGCTCTTAGGAACTTGCCTCCAATGAAGAGCAAGTCTGATGCAAGAGCATCTCAGCTGCTGCTGTTCCCTACAGAGGCAGGCAAGAAGGACGCGACGCAATCTAATCTGTACAGAACGAGAGGTCCAAAGGAGGCTCTTGCCGTCCTGAGGAATGGAGAGTCGATCAGCAACAGAGTTGTGCAAGGAGCCTTAAACACAGATGCTACGTCAAGAAGGATTATTGCTAAGGGAGTTCAGGTGGAGTCTGGCAGAAAGGTTGGGGTTAGACTCAACCTCAACGTCATGAAGAACACAGGAGTCCCAGTTCAGACTATGCACGACAAGACCGCTACAGGCGAGGCCTTGAAGTACGCTGGTGCTGTCATGGTCAAGAATCCAAACCTGAATGTCAATCAGAACGCACGCAAGAAGATCGTTACGTTCCAAGAGAACAAGTTCCCTATGGCCAGCGTGGATGGTGAGTTCATGACCGACAACATTGATCTCATGAACTTCGACGGGGTGAAGGCATTCTTCAACCCATTCAAGCACAACGTATTTGTGGACGCTGCAGGCAGACCCATCAAGTCTGCCGAAGAAGCGACCATCGTGGGTAACACAGTTTACCTGAGAGGTGATATTGAATACTACGGTTTCAACGATCCTACCCTGAAGCAAGGTAGATCTGAGACTGCATCTGAAAGAGCAAAGAGAGTTAAGCGTGGACCTAAGTACACTAAGGCAGTCAAGAGATTCCAGGCAATGGCCGAGAAAAATGGAGTTCAGTTTGCAGACGCATTGGACGTTGAGTTGGCTTACGACAACATGCCTGTTGAATCCAAGGTCGCACTTAACGAAAGCGAGGTTGCAGCCAACATGGAGGAAGCGCAGAGCAGGGCGTCTAGTCTGCTGAAGACTCGTAAGACTGCTGGCCGAATGGCTCGGAAGTACCCAGGAGTGCGAGGCGAGATCCTTAGCAACCCTAAGAACTACTTCACACCACAGAGCCTAAAAGAACTCAAGGGAGAACTCAGTGACAAGAGTGACGCTGACCTCATCGCAATGATGAGTGGGCAGGGTCTTGGGAATTTACAGAGCAGGAATGATGATCTCGGAGTTCTTGCTACATCCGAGCTCATCAATAGAGCCGTGGGTAGAGGAGACATGGATGCTGTTCCGTTTTTGGTCGAGCAGGCTGCCGCTGCAGGAACCACAGCTGGTCGCCTATTGAGGCACCTCAGAGAACTCAAGTCTGGTACACCAGCTGGCATTGTCGGTGTCATTGAGAGCGCGGTACAAAAGCGAGGTAACAGCCTCTCTCCTGCACAGAAACAAAGGCTTGAGAGGATTGCAGCTGATCTTTTCCAAAGACAAGCTGAGCACGAAGAGCTCATGAAGCAGGCGATCGCTGGTCAGGATGTGGAGATTGAGCTCGAAGCAGCCACTAGAAGAGTGAAGCTTGCTGAAAGAGAGCTGGACACATTCTCTAACGGCGTGATCGAAAGAGGATGGGGTGAGATTGGGACCATGCTTATCCAGGGTAACTTGCTTACCCCTATGTCTCAGATCACAAACGTAGGAGCCAACATGGTAAACGCACTAGGCAAGGTGGCTGTAGATGCCGTCGCCTTGCCAGTGGAGAGACTGATCAATGCATTTGGGATTGAGTCCCCGATGAAGAGAAACTATGCAATCAACGCATACATGTACGGATTGCGTAAGTTCGGGCAAGGCTTTGTCGAGGCATTGGACACTATCGCTACAGGTCAAGAGGCTGACGGGACGGAGTGGAGAGTGCATAGAGGTTTTGCTCCGTTCCGATCATTGATGTCAGCCATGGGTAAGGGAGACCTGCCACTCGGGCCAGATGGAGCAGTTTCAAACAGACAAAGAGTCAAGCTCGCTGTTCAAGGGACATTTGGAATCCCAGCTGAAACCATGTTCAGATTCTTGACCCTGGGTGATACTCCATTCAGAAGATATGTTGAGGGTATCGAGCTGTATCAGGCTGGTAAGAACATGGGATTGGAAGGCGACGCTTTGACTAACTTCATCAAGCACCCTACAAAGAAGGCAAGAGAAGCAGCTGAGAGAGAAGGAAGAAAGCTTACGTTCCAAGAGAGAACAGCCATGTCAGATGTGGCGGAAGACTCAGTGAAGTTCTTCGAAAGAGTCATTTCTAAGGGCATGTCTTGGGTTCCAGGTCTTGATTCAAATGCGTTTGCTAAGTTCGTGATTAGGTCTAATATGCCTTATGTTAGAACTCCAGCAAACATGCTTATTGAGACATTGACTTACGTGTCTCCATACGTAGCTGGACCATCAATCGTAAAGAAACTATCCGAGGGAGATGCTCGTGGAGCATCACAAGACTTTGGTAAGATCGTTGTTGGGACTATGGTTTCTCAGACTGCAGTCGCTCTGATCAGAGAGGGCTTGATCTCAGAAGCCCTCGACTGGAGCGATGACGAGAAGAGAAACATTTCTTACGACCAGTTCCCGCCAAGTAGCATCAACGTAACAGGTGTTCAGCGTTGGGTGAGAGGTGAAGATTCATCTCACCAGCCTGACGACGTGTTCGTGGGGTACAATAAGCTCGGTATCTTGGGAGCTGTGATTGGCGCAACAGCTAAGTCTGTGAACAAAGAGGAACTCAGGCAGAGAGACGACGAAGAGTTCGCTTTGCACGCCCTTCAGGATGTGTTTGGTGTGGGTGCGTTCTCAGGAATTACATATATGATGGATCAAAGCTTCATGCAGGGAATGTCTACCCTCCTGGATGTAGTGGGATCTGCCGATGTGAAAGACCTGGAGAAGAGCTTTGAGAAGTGGACCAGAACTACGTTCCAGGCTGTGTCTGCAACTGTGCTTCCAAACACGCTTTCTGCTGTGTACAGGGGCAACAGAGAGTTCTTGCCAGACACGAGAGTCACCAAAGATATGTCTACGACAGAAAGAATGCTGACTCAGATGGCATACACCATCAAGGACAGAACGTTTGGTTTGTCAGAGCTGCCAGTTCGTGTGGACTGGAAAGGTAATCCTATCAAGCAAACGCCCAGAGGCACCACTGGTATTGCGTATCAGATCTTCGACATCACCAAGTCTAGACAAGGTGAGGCGGATGCTGTGTCTAACGAGATCTACAGGCTTTACGAGCAAACAGAAGACTTGACTAAGGCCTGCGGAACTCCTGGTTATGCCGCAAAGAGAAAGATCAATGTACCGAACATTACTTCCAGATACAAGAGCAAGCTCCAGAAAGCAGGCATCAATTACCCATGGATGCAGGACGAAGAGTTCCAAGATCAGGCGTTCTACTTGAACACCACGCAGCTCAACAAGCTCATGGAGGCTTCAGGTAAGGAGCGCTATCAAGAGCTCGAAGCTTTGATTGCAACAGAGGAATACGCCAAGATGGGCGACGAAGAGCGCGTCATGGCTATGAACAAGGTTAACGACCACTACAACGGAGCAATCGAGTACCAGGGCAACAGATTCCGCAATCACACCCTGATGCTCTTCCAAATCATGCAAGAACAATACGAAAATGAAAGATCAGAAGATTAAAGACACGGGCCTCGGTAAGTGGCTCAAGTCAAAAGCACCTAATGTGCTTGATGTTGTTGGGGACTTGTTGCCCGATAGCGGTGGACTTGGAATCGTAAAGAATCTTATCGACAAAGACCCCGACGTCAACACAGACGAAGGGGTGGCTGCCGTCGACGCAGAGATCCAGTTTCAAAACAACGTCACCGAGAGATGGAAGGCAGATATGGGTAGCGATGTGAAGCTTGCAAAGCTGATCAGACCTGTCACTCTTATCGCCCTGATGAGCATGTTTATGGTGACTATGTTTATAGACAGCATGGATAATGTAGCCTTTAATGTAAAGGACTCTTATGTGGATTTGTTACAGATTTTGATGTTGACTGCGTTTGGTGCATACTTCGCAGGAAGAACCATCGAGAAAGCCAAGAAATGAGAGGTTTATTGCTTATGTTTTTGCCTCTGTTTGCAACAGCGCAGACAGGCTGGGTCTCCATTTCTATCCAAGGAGATGGCTATGGGCAAGAAACCACATGGCTAGTTCGAGACTCAAGCAACGCGATAGTTGCGGGGTCTGCTCCTCTTCAGGGTGAGTTCCCGTATGTCGAGGCGTTTCTTCCACTGCCTCTTGGTGAGTACACCTTTACCATCTACGACTCTTTTGGCGATGGCATCTGCTGTGGATTTGGTGAGGGGTGGTTCTCGATCAACACCTGTGAGTTAGACACCACGGTGTATGACTTCAATACCTCAGAGCAAACCATTCCCTTCGAAGTGCTTGCCTGTCCGCCACCAATCTTCGGTTGTATGCAGGCGGGTGCAATCAACTATCACCCATGGGCTAACGCCCCTGCACCCTGCGACTTCCCGCCTGTGCAATGCGAAGAAGGATACAACAACATCCTTGTCACAGTTACGCCTGACACTTATGCAGCTGAGATCAGCTGGGATCTAATCACAATCCCAGACGGTGAAGTGGTTGCTGAGGGGTCAGGCTATTCTATTGTAGGAGCTCCCATTGTGGAGGCTGTGTGCCTACCTGTTGGTTCGGAGTTTAGGGTGGACGTGTACGACAGCTTCGGTGATGGTATGTGTGGTAGCTGCTACGGGGGTGTTGACGGCAACTTGCTTGTATCTAGCCTTTGTGGAGAGACACTGTACTACGTTGGTGATACCACTCAGTACGAAGTAGTATCAAGTGATACTATCGTGATTGACCCATGCTTTCCTCCTATCCCTCAGGGCTGCACCGACTCATGGTTTACAGAATATGACCCTGGTGCTGTTATCGACGACGGCAGCTGTCAGACAGAAGTGATTCTGGGATGCACTGATCCTCAGGCAATTAACTTCAATGAGGATGCCAACACGCTAGAGACAGAGGCCAGCTGTGACTTTACTCTGACACTTACAGACGGGGCAGGTGATGGCTGGTTCGGTAGCTGGATTGGGGTTCAGCAGGGAGACGAGATCTGGGGACCATTTACCATGTATCCTGCCGATGAGTTTGAGAAAGAGATTCAGATCCCTCTGTACTCTGGAGAAGCAGTCAGGGTCATGTTCTTTACGCAGGGTAATGCAGAGACCACAGCCTCTCAGTGCGGGTTCTACTTCGACGGACCTAGCGGGGTGTTCATGGAGGGCGGAACCAACCCTTGGTCCGACGCCATCAAGAAGTTCCCATTCAAATACGATGGTATCCCCGTGTGTGGAGACTTCTGCGTGGAGGGTGTCGTGGGATGTACGCTCAGCTTCGCCTGTGACTACAACCCAGAGGCAAACGTAGATGGTGACTGTACCTTCCCGATCGAGTACTACGGGTGCGACAACGAGTGCTTGAACGACTCGGACGACGACGGTATTTGTGACGAGCTGGAAGTCGCGGGATGTCAAGATCCGACAGCCTTCAACTACAACGAGGCAGCTACCGATGAAGCAGATTGCGAAGAGGTTGTGTTCGGCTGCACCGACCCAACCATGTTCAACTACAACGAAGAGGCGAATACAGAGAACAACAGCTGCATTGAGTTCGTGTACGGCTGCACCATCCCTACCGCCATCAACTACGACCCGATGGCCAATACAGAAAACGGTAGCTGCATCTCTCCGATGCCTGGGTGTATGGACCTAGACGCAGCTAATTACAACGTGTACGCCAACGTTCCCGCTAACGAAGAGTGCCTTTATGATGCTGGTTGCATCACTGGCCCAGGGGAACCATACTGGGCCAATGATTACTGTTACTCATGGGTGATCGAGGTTGACCCTTACTGTTGCGAGGTGGGGTGGGATGCGGTGTGCATTGAGATGTACGAATACTGTAGTCAGGGCGTGACCAACGTGATGGACATGGGTTATATCCGCGTTCAGTTATGGCCCAACCCAACTAGAGATGTCATTAACTTCCAGGCGCCTGTCGGAGCATTTGCAGACGTTTATAGCGCCTCTGGTCAAATCGTAGTATCTGGCACTACATCGGGGCAGATCGATCTTAGATCGCTCCCTAAAGGCGTCTACGAGGTTGTCGTAAATTACAAGGGAAGGATTGTCGTAGAAAGAATCGTCAAGCAATGAGATATATTACAGCCATAATCCTGATGATGCTGAGCTTCAGTGTCTCAGGTCAAGCACTGAAGAAAGCGTTCAAATTCGCAACCTTCTACACAGCATTTAGCGGAGGTAACTCTCTGTCGGATCGAGAGGTGTTCTCTGTTTCAAACGGACTGGAGACAGATGTTGTTGAGACTCCGTTCGACTATTCCCTTACTGCAGGGGTTCGTAAGATCGCTCGCTTTGGGTACGAGAATAGAGCCAATACGTTTTACAACGGAACAGAGAAGTCCTACGGAGACGCCGCCACCATCGGAAAGGTGAGCGGCTTCGAGTTTCTATTCGAGGGGGACTACAGAAGGCAGCAGGGCGTTAACTACCTGGACCAGGACTACTTCCTGAGATACGTGGCTGACAAATGGATCACCAAGGTTGAGTTCTTGCAGGATGGATTTGCAGATGTCAGATACTTTGAGGCTTCCCAAAGAATCAGGGCTAAGCTTGGTAAGCTGTCGCTTAACGCTGGAATCATGCAGAGGCTGTCAGAGCCATACGGGTACGATCCTCTTAATGAGTGGCTCCTTGAGAACAACCAGCTTCACTTCACTTCACTTGCTATCCAGGAGGGTTATGACATCGACGTCAACACAGGAGAGTTTTTTTCTCCAGACGGTACGCTCGTGGCAAATAGTTACGAGGTGTGGGAGGAGATCGTTGTCCCTGACTTTCTTGAGGACTATGTAGCAGATAAAAGAGGACAGCTTCCGAACCAATGGGTTCATTCACTGGTAGTTGGGTTTGACTACTATCACTTCACAAAAGACTTCTGGGTTCACACCTGGGGCAATGTAATTCCGTATCACCTAGACACAGATGGTGAGTATTCGTATCACAGGTTCGTGAACAGCGGTCAGTGGATCGATTACTCTGGAGGCCTTATCTTTGGAAAAAGATTCAACAAGAGTTTTGGTGTGTTTGCAGAAGGCAAATTTCACAAGTACTGGGATAGATCTTGGCACGACTTCTCTGTTGGAATCAACTATGTAATCATTTGATATGGCTCAACAGATAGGGGAGGACACTAAGATCACGCTAGACCTAAAGACAATAGGCATGGCGGCAGCGGGGATTGGTACAATCGTGGCCATGTGGTTTGCCCTGCAGGCAGACATTGCGGAAGCCAAGGAACTTCCCGCTCCATTAGCGCCAGATATCACGCGCATGGAGTTTGACATGAAGGACCAGCTAGTCCGTCAGACAATCATGAGCACACAAGAAGATATCACCGAGATAAAAGAAGACATCAAGCGTATCGAAGAAAAAATAGATCAACTGAAATGAAAAATGAAAGCAACACTAACCCTGTTTGCGCTCTCTGCGTTCTGGTTGGCGGCCACTTCTGTGGGCGTTGCGGAATCTGAAGAAGTTTGCAGCTCGGGTATCTGCGTGATTGAGTTTAACGCCTCGTTTAACTCAGGAAACAGTGTGCCCTGGATCGAAAAGCTTAGCGACTGCAACACGGCAAGGGTTGACATTGCGTCAAACCCTGCCATGCAGTCCGACCACAAGATTGTTGTGGTACCTACAGTCGTTGTCTTCAACGAAGGTGAAGAAGTCAAGAGATTTCAAGCCAACATCATGATGACTCTTGAGGCTACCGAGGACGATGTCCAAGAAGCCATCGACGAGATCTTGATGAGCGACTTTTAACCTTCACACACAGCGCAGTTCAGGATGTCCCTACCCACTGCCTGTGCTTGGTTGACCCCGCGCTGGTAGTACATCGTCTTGATTCCCAACTCCCAAGCCTTGATGACAAGCTGGTTGACGTCCTTTAAGGGGACTTCGTCGCTGATCATTACATTCAGCGACTGTCCCTGATCAATAAACTTCTGACGGTCAGCTGCCTGCTGGATCACCTCCATCTGTGAGATCTCAGCAAACGTCTTGAACACATCCCTCTCCTCCTTTGACAGGAATTCCAGATGCTGTACTGATCCCCCCTTCATCATAATGTCCTTCCAGGTGGCTGCGTCATCTTTACCCTTCTCAGCCAAGAGATCCTTGAGGTAGGGGTTCTTGTAGGTGAACTTACCCTTAGCCAAGTCCTTGGTGAAGTAGTTAGACTGCAACGGCTCGATAGACGGCGACACCTGCCCCAGGATGAACGATGACGAAGTGGTTGGTGCCACTGCCATGGTCGTGCTGAATCGTCGGTTATATCCCTCCAAAACGGCTGGGCTTCCCTTCTCTCCTGCCAGATACATGCTCGCCACCTCACACTGCCGCTGGATCTCTCCGAAGATAGCCTTGTTCATGAACCGAGCCTGCATGCTTTCGAATGGGATGCCTTGACTCTGCAAGTATGAGTGGTAGCCAAGCACGCCGACGCCGATGGATCTATGCTCACGAGCAAAGCGAACAGCCTTCTCCATGAATGGAATGTCCTTGGCCTTCTCGATGAACTCAGAGTAGACCGCATCCAAGAACGAAGCCAGAAGCTGAACGCCATCAGTGTTCTGCCACTCCTCGTAGTGCAACGCATTCATGGACGACAGGCAGCACACAAACGACTTGTCCTCGTCGGTGTACTCCATGATCTCAGCGCACAACTGGGAGTGCTTGATCTTCATGCCCTTGTCCTTGTACCACTGAGGCGCCTGATCGTTCACGTTGTCCGTGAAGAAGATGTATGGGTAGCCTGTCTCGCTACGCTTCTTGTGGATCTTGGCCATGATAGCACGCTTATCCTGGTCGCCGTCGATCATTGACTGCATCCAGTCGTTGCCGATACACACGGCAAACGACACATCCTGGATCGGGTGGCCCTCGCTACGAATTCGGAGGAACTCCTCGATGTCTGGGTGCTCGACGTCCAAGTACGCAGCCCAGCTACCACGTCGCACCTTTCCCTGCGAGATGACGTTGGTTGTGGTGTTGTACAGCTCCATCATAGAGACGGCCCCGTTAGTCTCACCACCGCTGCTGATCTTGGCGCCACGAGGACGCAGGTTCCCGAAGTACGTGGCCGTACCTCCACCCACCTTGCTCATAGCTCCCACCTCTGCGGCTCCACGAAGGATGTCGAACGTGTCGTCCTGCACTGTGGTTCCGAAGCATGAGATAGGTAAGCCTTTGTTCTTGCCGAAGTTCACCCACACTGGAGTGCTCAGGCTGTACCATCCAAGAGCCAGGTTCTCGTAGAACTTGTCTGCAAACTGCTTGTCCCCGAGGATCATACCTGCGTGGTCTGCGATCTCTCGCGCCCTCTCTTCGACGGTTTGTCCAGGGTCTAGGTAGCCCTTTTCCATAAATTGACGGGTCTCTTCTGTGACCCAGTAAAAATCTTTCATTAAAATAAATCGTCTGCTGTGAAACTCTTTGTGCTTTTTGCGTAGTCGATAGGCTTCTTGTGGAAGAAGTCAGATAGGGCTGAGGCATATACCTCCTCGTCCATCCACGCGGTGACTTCCAACCTCTCCTCGTTGACAGGAAACTCGAATGCAAACCCGATGCGGCGCATGCTCTCGTTCACTCTGTTCTTGAGGTAATTGTTTAAGATAGGCTCGCTAAGGAACTCATTCTCAAAGCCTTGCAGGATCCACTTAATTAAGTTGCTCTCTGCGTCCAGCGCAACCTGGGCTTCTTCCCAGATGCGTGTCTCCAGCTCAGCGTCAAACAGCTCGGGATGCTCAGCACGGATCTGGTTGATCAGTGCCATCCCACCCTCAGCGTGCAGGTTCTCTTCCTTCGAGGTGTACTGCACCACGTTTGCGGTGTCCTTTAGCACAGCCTTGAAGCGGTTGAATCCAAGCACAGTGTAGAACTGGCTGAACAGAGAGACGTTCTCGGTGAATAGCGTGAAGAGGATGAGACTGTAGAGGAACTGCTTCTTGTCGTCTTCAAATACGCGATCAACGTATTTGTTCAGGTAAGTAACGCGGTTCAGTACAGGCTCATTCTCTAGGAGGGTAGTGAACTCTCCTTCCAGTCCAAGCTTACTCAAGATCTCAGAGTAAGCGCGGGAGTGGATCACTTCAACGCCACCAAATACAGCCCCCATGTCCGCAATCTCTGGCTTAGGCAGATGCTTTCCAATGTTTGACCAGTATGATTTTACTGCCACTTCAACTTGGGAAATGAGAAGTATGGCTCGCTTGATTACTGCTCTCTCTTGATCGGAGAGAGAGGTGTGGTAATCTTGGACATCAGCTTTGAAGTTAAATTCGTTGTGAGTCCAGTGGCTTGCCCACATCGCATTGATGAGTGGGTCAGTAATTTCAGAATAGTCAAAGGGCTTGTAGCTCAGCCTCTTCTCAAAGATTGAGGTAGTCATGGGTTGCTGTAAATGAATGGTGAAAGGACGAGTAAGATACTCAATAATCTGTTTCGTAAGGCCAAACGCGATACGATTCTAATAGATTGAGATCCATCAAGTTGAGCTTGGTAATGACGTCCTGCCGATCTTTGCGTGTGTACTTTTTGAGGTACGCATCGCGTTTATCGGTGACGACTTCGTCCTTCACGTGCTTCTCGCACCAGAAGGCAAGCTCTTGTCTATCGACAATGACAAACCCACCCTCTTCGGGCATATCGAATGCGATGATGTGCGCGTTGCCATACATCCATCCTGGGTTTCCCCTAACGTTCTTGAACTCACACCAGATCTCATCTGGTAGATTGTTCCCCTTTACATCAACTGCGTGCTTCCTGTCTGAATACAGGAGCCAGTAGTCGATGTGCTGGTGCATATCCTCCTTTGGGTTGGCCTTCATGACCTTGAATCCTAACTTCTCAGCGGCTCTCTTGAACCTCACCTCTGCCATTCTACCAGTTGAGTTAGAATAACTCCTCCTGGCTTTTGTCTGCATTTGATTCGAAGTATTCGTAGGATGCGTCTTTAATCAAGCTGGCCTCATGTCGGAGCTTAGAGATCAACGAGTCTACTGCGCGTGAAATTTGACCTGGGTCTGTACGTGGTGCGCCCTCAGATGTGTAGAGATCTTCACAGTAATTCGTGATGGTCTCCTGCATCCTCTCTTGCGCGACGCCGTACAGCCTGCCTAGCTCTTCGATAGGGATTGGCTTCTTCATCCTTTTTAGTTTGTTTGATAATGTAAATTGCTTGCTCGATCTGTCGCTTGTTGCGGCAGATGAAGAGCATTGGAAGTGGCTCACCTTTCTTAATCAGATAATCCATGAACAGCTTCCACCTCATGGGAAAATCATGATGTGAATGGATGTACCCTTTCGTTTCGATGATCCAGCTTCCGTCTTTGGCTACGAAGTCAGGAGTGTATTTGATTGGCAGCACCACTTTGTTTGTCTTGTCGATGAGCCCCTTTGATTTAGGGGTCATCTTCCAATACGTCTGTGGGTACCAAAACTTGGGCATGATCTCGTACTCGTGTTCCTCATAGGCAAAATCTAGGCCCAATTCAGCGAGTAAGTTACCGCAAGTCTTCTCTAAACCACTCTTGTACTTTCCTAAGTCCTTCTTCTTCGAACTCCCCTTACGAGAAGATTTCTTCGTTTGTCGCTTCACTATGTGAAGTTACAGCTTCTTTTCCGAAAAAGAACTCGTTAGTGGGCATGTTGAACTTCTCGTACTTATCAAACTCCTTGTCAATGCTTTGAAACAGCTCCTTGCCTGTCGTGTTGATGCGAAAGGCTGTGTGCGCTGTGTTCATTGTAAAGGTGATTGGGTCGTCAAACGAGGTAGGCTGTCCTCCTGTCTCGGTTTCACGGACCTTACGAATGTGCAACTCAGTTGTCTTTTTGATGTTGTGATCTGGTGCTTGTACCTTTCGGTGGACCGTAACAAAGCAGTCAGCTCGGTTCACGAACTTACCGCCTCCCTCTGTGTCTTCTGCGAATGGTGCTACAGGCAGACCATCGTCACCCTTCCGTCTCTGCGCTTCCGTCACAGCGTGCATGTTAAGCCACACAGCGATGTCGTTAGTGGTAGAGAACGTCAAGAACTCTGAAGCTGCTTGGTAATGGTAGTCATGAGAACTCCCATTACCTGTAAGCTCAATCTTTAAGCTGTTGTACGGGTCCACAAACACAGCGTCACATTCCTGCTGACGAACGATCTTCTCAAGGAAGACAATGATGTCAGAGTAAGAGTACACCTGGTTGTTGCTAATCACGGTAAAGTGATCGTTGACCCACTTGTAAGCGGCCTTCCGTTGATCGTAGTTCATGTCTGCGATCCTGCGATTGACAGCGAACTGCATGAGCGACATCTTCAGGGATGCGGTACGGTTCTCCGAGGAGTACACAACCCACTTCCATCCATGCCGCACGGCTGAGTTCACCATCATGTATAGTGCAAACGTAGTCTTACCTACATTGGAGTGGCCGTTCATAATCAAGAACTCTTTCTTGTAGCGAAAGTATTCGTCCAGCTTGTCGTCGCCAGTGTCCAATCCCACAGGGATCTTACCGTTGGCGTAGTCGTCAATCCATCGGAAGTCCTCGTCATCTGAAGAGATGAAGGACATGTCACCGTCGTTGATGAGCAGCTCGCGCTGTGCTTCCTGCTCGTTGTCGATGATCGCACGGATTGGTAGTCGCTTGCCGACCTCAATAGCCTGACGGATCGTAGTCATGGCTGCGTCCTCGCTGTCGATGTCACGTTTGCAGATCTCACGGAAGAGAATGCGGACAGCCTCCTCTTCTTCGAGACGGCCTGCAGATATGTAACCACCAACCAGCTTAGACGCTTTCAACAGGGCAGCGTGCTTCTCTCCCTCCTCAGCTTGCCGCACCATACGGCAAGCGAGGTTCAGCTTCATGTAGTCCGTGAACTCTCCAACCTTGGCTTCCTGTGGCTTCTCGCTCTTCTCAGAGGCGAAGGCACCAAAGCTCTTAGAGTCGGGGTTCAGGATCAGGTCTGGGTCGTAGGATTCAAAGCAAGCCCGTGACTCATTGACACCTGACTCGTCAACCTCCAGGTCGTACTGCTTATGGAAGTAGGTTCGAAGGGCACGGAAGTGATCGCGGTGTCGCTCAGGGTTGGTGACTTTTACCAGAGCCTTGAGCCCATCACCGCTCGGTGAAACCCAGCAGCTGTAGACGTAATCATCCGTAGCCAACGCGCCTTTGGCCTGAGCAACGTCAATGTGATCGAAGTCCAGAACAAGGAGACTGCTGTGCTCGAATAGAGCATCGTCTGCACGTGTTGCAAACTCACCGCTAAAGCATACGACAGGAAGTTTCTTCTTGGCGTCTTTGTTTCCAGACCGTATCGCATCAATCGTGGTTTTCGATTGGCCCTTCTTGATTCTGTCGAGGGCAGTCGACACGCTGACATGGTGCGGTGCGTTCTTGTCGAAGACGGTTTGGAAGAATGTCACTTTCATTGTAGTCGTATTCAAGGATGAGTTCTAGATAGTGAATGGCTTTTAGGATATCCTCCGCCCCATTCTTTTCGCGGTGTCGTGTAACGTACTTGATGATGTTGCCCTCAATAAACGGGATGCCGTTCTTGAAGATGAACTCGGTGGGTTGGATGGGCATGTTGTAATGCTCTCCGCCCTCTTGTCTGTCTGATGGTTTCATACTGCTATTCGGTTTACTTTTCCTACTGCTTTTACATGGCTCACCTCGCGCAAAATTACTTGACGTTTGCCTTTGTATGCTTTACCGTACAGATCTCGATCGAGCCTGCTCATCGTCTTTATGTCATGAGCCATGATGTCAGCAGGTGTTGTGTACCTGCTGACCACCCAAACAGTTCGCCTATGTATGATCTTACCCTTTTTATAGGCGACCTCTGCGCTCATGTAGTAGATGTTCGGGAGACCTTCATTTCCCATTTTCTTTTGAGTTTATTGGAGATCCACTTGAGAGACACCTTGCTCCCCATCACATCAGCGCAGTCGTCCTTAGTCAAGAGAACGCTGTTGTCTCCTTCCTTGTTGGGAATGATGAGCATGATGTACTTCTCTGTAAACTCTGGGATGTAGACATTGAAGTCTTCGTCGTATTCTTGCATGTTGCAGTGAAATGTGAGGTTTACATTGTCTTTGGTTCCGCAGAAAGAATAGGGACCAAGGAACGTGATGTTCCTCAGCCCCCACTCCATCGCTGCGTACAGCCCCGCTATTTTAGAAGGGCAGGTCTGCAGACTCTTGCTCTGCACTGCTACTTGCTTTAGCCGCACGCTTCTCCTTGGCAGCTTCGCTGTTAGGGTTGAAGACGCGAGCACATGCCTTGCCGTTCTTGGACATGAACAAAGTCACATAGACGTTGCCGCCATGTCCTTGTTCGTTACGAGATGTGACATACTGGTCGAGCATGTCTTTGAGCTCGTGGTCTTTGAGACGCAGGGTCCATGCTTGGACTTCGCCGTTGTCATTCAACTTGGGTTCGTCGGCCCAGCCAACGAGAACGGAATCATACTTCTGATCGCTCATGATGTAATAAAATTTAGGATATAAGAAAAAATGGTTACTGAAAAACAATAGATAAGGAACAACACTGTTCCTGGGATGGCGGCTTTGATAAGCCCGTTAAACTTTGAACTCAACATAGTCTTGATCAGGTTGTTTGCCACCTTCGAGGAAGCCTGTGATGCGCTCGATGGCATCGTTGAACTTCATCTCTCCAGTGAACAGGGTTTCGTCTGAACAATCTACCACTGCAGGCAGATATGGATAAGTCTTTTCTTGGACGAGCCAATAGAACTTCTTGACACCAAACACCTTGCAGTAGATGTAGGCTTGGATGTCGTAGCTGAAGTCACGAACGCTGTAGCGGAATTTATCTACAGCCTTGGTGGACTTGCTGTCTACGATGAACCCATCGCCGAGGCAGTCAAGAAAGCCTTTTACTCTGATTGGTCCAAGCTGTTCATTGAACTCGACTTGATACTTGCCAGATGACAGGTACTTGTCTACAAGGCCACAGCGTTCGAGGCGGTCAATCATCTGGTTGGCCATCTTCCAATCGGCAGGAGAGCATAGCGTTTTACCGTGCTCTGCAGCCTCGTCGATCAGTTGCTTCTGCATCTCCTTGTACTCCTTAGTAAGCTTAGGCCTCTTGGAGGCACGGGTCTTCTCAGAGCAGTTGTCAAGCACAGCTTCATCCGATACTACCGAGTAGGTCTCGAACGCTTTGTCGCGTTCAAACAGAAGCATATCGTAAAGGGTGCCGAAGGTCAGTGCAGGTGACTGAAACTTCAGCTCTCCCTTCATGTACTGGTCGAACTTGGCCATGTCGGTGAGTGCCACCTTCAGGGATGAGTACGACAAGTGAGGTTTGTTGTATCGCTCTTGTAGAGCCTCAGGAATGTTCAACATACAAGTATCTGTGTACAGTGGACTTTGGGATGCCCGTTTGCTTTGAGATTTCACGAACAGTCATGCCAGTCATCCGCATGTTGCGGACCTTGGTGATGCTCTCAGAATACTTGTACTTACCCGATCTGGATAGGCGCCTATCACGCATCTCAAGCACAATACTTGAGATGGCGATAGAGCCTAGAGCACCTACGATTACTCCTAAGAAAAATGTCATTTAGATGATTTTTTAGGCAAGAAGCCATTAAGTGAAAGAATAGTTGGGCACCAGATACCGACGTAAAGACCCGCCTGTTGTTGCCCTGTGAACCAAAGAGTCAGAGACATTGTCATTGAGACGAATGCTGCGATTAGGAGTGTATTTTTCATCGCACAAACTTCTTGAGACCAGCAACTTGCTTCTCGGTCAGTTGATCCTTGTACTTGCTGTAGATGGAGTCAAACGCCTTCTGCTTGTCTGTCTGTGACTTGATGTACGTTACCGCTTTGTCCATGATGTTCTCCACAGGGGCATCCGCTTCTGTTGAAGCAGGGGAGTTTTGCTTTGCAATAGCTTCTTGGACTTCATTAGCTGACGCAATAGACGTGTCGATTCCGATTCCGAGGAATGCCAACGCACGTCCGACGGCTGATGTTTCACAGTTTTCGACATAGCTTGTCTTGTTGATGTTGGATGACCCGCGCTCCTCGTGAGCGTGGCCTGTGGCTACGATCTTGCCCTGCTCTGTGGCGATGGTGCATTTGCATACACACATGTCGCTGTCAAGGGCAGGGAACTCAGTCATGATGCTGTAGTTCTTGAGGGCAGCCTCCTGGCGGAGGTACTTGATACGCTCGTTTACTTCGACGTACTTCTTGCCACGAATGTTCGTGGTCTTGAATTTGTAATTAGACATGAATATTGGATTGAATTTTTTCTTTCTCAGTAAGTAACAACTTGATTGTATTGTCAATGTATCTAATGCGGTCAACCTTAGCGGCATCGTTCATGTAGGTATTCACAATGTATGTGGCGTTTTCGAAGAGCGTATCATACCCTTCTGCCCAAGCCATGTTGATTTCATGCTTGCGACGGTAATGGATGATGGTTGTACGTTCTTTCTCCAATGCGTGAGCGGCTATCGAGTCGCCGACGTATTTGGATAGCGCAACACCCATGGCCTGACGTGGCAGGAGGTACTTGGCGTGTCGCTTCTCAGGTTCGTTGGGTAGTCCGAGCGTTTCGTAGTACATGTCTACAGCATGCTTGGACTGGTCTAGTAGGTTGTAATGCTTCAGCAAAATTACGAAGTGATTTTAGTTTCTGCAAATTTTTCTCTGATTTTTTCTTGGATGTCAGCATATACCTGCATCGCAAGCATAACCTCTTCCATCTTACTTGTGATGTCCTGAAGTGATGCTTCCATTTCGATCGAGTTGTACGACACACGATTGGTGTACTTTGGTATTACCATCTCGTTGGCGTGGCGGCAGTGTTCCACAAACTCTGCCAAGCCTGCGCTGACAGGCATTTTGACCCATTCCTCTACGTCGTACTCAATGATGTCTTCCATGGCAAACATGCGAGCAAGAACCACTGACTTGGCGTCAAAGTCATACTCGTTGATGATGAACTTGATGGCTTCTTCATTCGTCATTGTCTCGGATGATAAAGGGTTCGTCATGTGTGTGGCGCTTCCATGCAAGCTCCAGGTTAGGAGTGGTGTAGATACCTCCGTTGCGGAAGTACCCATACATCGTAGTTGTTTCATCACTCATCTTTCTTGTCGAGTTTGTGTAGTTTATTCAGTTCACGCTCCATCTTTCTGCGGCGGGCACGGGAAGTGTGGTTGTTCTTGGTGCTTGCCAAGTTCTCGTAGAACTTTTTCTCCTTGTTAGAAGCCATAGCACTTCGCGGTTTTATATGATCGGAACATTCGGTAGGCGAGGTCTTTGTAGTCGGGTGGTCCTAGGTTGCGTCGCTCTTGTCGGTTCTCCCACAATTCGTACTCCCTCACGAATTGGCGGAGGACAGCCTCTGACACATCCTCTGTTGTGTATGTGTTGTCTTCAATCAGCATCCGTCATGTAGTTTTCTACGGGTTCAAGGTCTACGTCCATAAGATTTGAAATCCTGTTTGCTTCGTGCATCTCTCGCACCCATGTCCCTGCTCGTCGAGCACCGAACACGAAAATCAAGTACCTGTTAACGACTGTGTTGTCTCGACCTGTGATTTCCTGAATCTCTGGGACTGTCACACCGCTGAGATACATGCGGGTCCAATCAATGATTTCAGGCGCTGTGACCTTTCGGTACTTAGGTGTCTGTCCTTGGGTTGAAGGAGTTGCTTTGACGCAACGTCGAGTCATCTCCCTGTTCAGTTTAATCAGGTTGAACTTGGTGTTCTCGTTCAGAGAGGCGGTGAGTTGACTCTTGTCAACGGTGATGTTTAACTTACTCATAAGTTTGAATTTTAAGTTTCATTTTGGATTCCCAGTCCCTAATCATGCAGTCGAGCATCATCTTGTCATGGGGTGAGGCTGTTTCTTCGTATTTCTTCACGCGGGCTTCAATCTTTGCCCACTGTTCGTCCATGTAATCGTCAGTCATCGGTCTACTTCGCTAAGGCGAGTCATCTTGCGTTGGAACATGGCGACTTGGTCCTTCTGCAAGTTGCAGGTCTCGCGGAGCTTGACGTTCTCGTCGGTCATTAGGGCCATGTTGGTCTTGAGTTCTTCGTATTCAAGCTTGAGTTCCGCAACCTCACGTTCAAGTGCGGCTTCACGTCCTGTATGTTCGTGCCATGCCTTGCTTGCCGCCTGCTGACGGAACTCCATCGACTCGATGGTTTGCTTGGCACGGCTGATGGCTGACTCGCAGTACCGCACTGCGGCTTCGAGTTCGTTCTTGTTTTCTTGTACGGAGTTCATTTTCTTTTGATGTCGTGGTAAAATTCGTCTATTGATGCAATGATTTGGTCTTCGTTGAACTCGAAGATGTTTTCACGTAGTCGCTCTCTTGCATACTCAAGGAGCGTGTCTTGGTCCATGCAATCCATAAAGTCGTCGAGGTATTGGTCAACGAGAGTGTCGAGGTTTACTTTCATGTCAGAAGTTTTTGTGGAGGTAGCCCGACAGCATCAGCTGTTGGTTGACGCTTGAGGTTGGTGTCTTGAGTATGCGTCGCACACCCTCGTTTTCTGATGCGACCATGGGATCGATGTTGTACTCTTCGCAGATGAAGATGAAGTCGTTTACATTCATGCGTTGTCGTTGTAAAGGTTTGTGAGGTCAGAGTAGAGGTCGAACAGCCCTGCGTCTACGTCGAAGTCAGGGTCGTGGTGTTGCTTGTCTTGATACTCCCCCATGAGGTACATGAAGGCTTCTGCTATTTCTGTGTTAGTCATTGCTCTTGAGTTTCTTGGGGATGCGGAAAGCGTGCATGCTGTAGTCGTCAACGTCGATGAAGGCATGGTTGCGGTAGTACACAGAGGAGATGAACTCGTTGAGTTGCTCAAGGTTGTGGTGGCCTTGGTAATGCCCAACATCGCTTGTGTTGTCCATGACATCGGAAGAGACACGAGCCACAAGTGACATACACAGGGGGTTGTAGTCCCATGCCACACTGCAATCTTGTTGGTCCCACGTCAGCCACATGTGCTCGGTGGTGCCACTGCCTTCGTAGCGTGACACGTCAACCTCGACGATGCGGAACACTTCGACGGAGGCGTCGTTCTCGGCCACCCAGTCGTCGTGGTCCATGTCCTCGGGGACGCAGGCCTTGTAGTCGTCAGGGTCGTTGGTCATGGTGACGTAGGTGCTGGCTGGCATGTGGTCGTCGTGGTCGATGTTGACGCACATGTCGTCGTCGCGGTACGCTTCGAGGCATTGGTCGATGTGCTTCTGCGCGGCCTCCTTGGTAGGGAACCAATCGCAGGTGGTGTCGGAGTAGCCTTCGTACAGACCGCACACTCCGTGGATTACTGCATACATTTTCATGGTGTATTGAATTTGAAGTTTGAAATAAATTAGAAGGGAGGAGGGGATTCGAACGCCTCTGCTATTGGTGACTTGGAATTTCTCGCGATTAAAAGAAAACCATGCACGCACCGACTGCGCTCCCTTGGAAGTAGTGAGGGGGATGCCTGACGTTTCAGGCAGTCACCCCTCGTTGGTCAAACTTCAACTAACCAATTTGTATTCGTTGATGAGTTGTTCGATGGTCTTGCCGTCGTTCTCGGTTTCAGGTCGTCGGTCGAGCCACAGGCTCATGGTGCGGATGAAGTTCGCGGCATGGTCTTGGGGTTGCTCCTGCTCCTCCAGTTCGTGCTGAATGTGGTAGAGTTCGTCCTGCACCTGTTGGGTGATGTACTTGATGTCTGCGAGCTTGTCACAGAGTTCTTGGATTCGGTCGTTCATGCTTGCTTGGATTCGATGATTTCGATGATGTGTTCTGCCACCTGCTCCTCGAGGCGGTCCACGATGTCGTCCACCTCGTGGTAGTCGAGGCCACACTCGTGTCGGAGGTATTTGTCCAACAGCTTGTATGCGCTGTCTGACGTGGTGTGCTTGTGATTGAAGCAGTTGGATACCTGCACTTGAATTTCGAGGTCGGTGTTGTAATGGATAGTCATGTGTTGAAGTTTTGTTGTTTGAGGTGGTTCGTATATCACCTTCTTCATAAATTCAGAAGGTGTATATACTCACCACTCCATGTGGCCCATTGGGTCGGACCACTTGGCCCAGTACATAGCTCTCTCGTAGCCTGCCGAGCCGAGAGCAATCTCGATTTCTACGTTGGTCAGGTCGGTGAACTCGCGGAGCACCCCGTAGGCAAACTCCACGGCACGCTCTGACTTCTCAAAATCAGCCCATGTGGCGTCACACGGCGCATCAACAGCCGTGTTACCCACATGAGCAATCACAATCTGCTTGACGAGGCTGACAGAGACCTCTTGCGCTCCCCATGTGAGCATGAGAGGGGCAGGGTCAGGTGACGTGTCCTGTGCATTGGCGGTGTTCATGATGCTGACCAAGGTCAGGAGAGCGGCCATCCATGCAAGGAAGGCGATGAAAGGGACGTTGATGTTCTTCTTCATGTGATGTGATGTAAATTACTTGTTTTCAATTAGTTTGACACTGCTTCTCTTGAGGGTGTAACCCTCTTTGGCTAATTGGTGCTTTAGCATGGCGATGGCGTCGGTGTCGGTGAGAGCCTGGATGGTGCCTTCGCTCCAATCGTCGCGGTCACGGCCCCTGTAACAGGTGTACTCGAAGGTGTTCATGAGTCGTTGCTTCTGTGGATTGGTGTGAGTTCAAAGGTGACACCCCATGTGCCACCGCATTCATGGCATTCGTAGTCGAGGCACTTGAGTTCGTTGCCGTCGATTGAGTAGCCGATTTCTTGGGAGCCGAGACACATGGTGTCCTCGCTTCCGCACTTGTGACATCCTGTGACGTTCATGCTTCCTCCATGTAAGATTCCACAATCATCTGCTCAGTGCAGGTCAGCGTGCTCCACTCTTGAGTGGCGTAAAGGATGTTCTCTCCGTGGAACTGAAAGATGTCAAGCATGGCTTGAAGTTTGGCTTGCGCCATGTAGTGGTTGTTCATTGTAAATGAATTTGAAGTTTGATACAGACACCCCAAGGGGTGTTTCGCCTACTGAAGGCTCATCAGTGTACCTGCTTGGCGTCTACTTGCTCGTTGAACGTCTGGACGTATGCCTCCTTGAGGGTGAAGGCCAAGGCTTCGGGGTAGTCCTTGGCAAGGGCGGTATCACGGCCCGACCACATAGTCGTGGCGATTGACATGACCCAATCAGGGTTGTGACGTGACAGGTAGTTCAGGCGGTCGAGGTGCTTGCCGTAGTGGAAGCCGTTGAGGTAGAGCACAGCGGCTCCGAGGGTTGGGAATGCGTTTTGCATGATGTTGAAGTTTGAAGTTTCGATTGGTAGAGGTGGTTCGTATATCACCTTCTTCGTAAACTCAGAAGGTGTATATACTCACCCCCTTACATGGTGGTGGTTGGGTCGAAGGGAAGGTCAGAGAAGCTAACTTCGTTAGCCGTGTCATGTGATGTGTCATCCATCAGGACGGCCAAGGTGTTGGTCAGTTGGTCAATCTTGGCTTCCAAGGAAGCGACACGATCGTCAGATGACGTGACATCCACAGGAGAAGCGACAGCCTCCACCACTGCTTCGGCCTTCCGCTTGGCTCGGCTTTCAGCCCCTGTGTGACGTGACACGGATTCGGCTGACTTTCGAGCCGCTTCGACATCGGCCTTCGGCTTGCGCTTGGATGGTGTGACAGGTGTGTCAGGGCGGCCATGAAAGGCTCGGTCCATGTGGTCGGCGACCCGAGTCTCTGGGGTGGCCTTGGCGGCCTTCTGCTTCCGCCTCTTCGAAGCCTTACGCTTAGGGGTCTCTTCGAGACCTTCGACGTATGACATGAGGGAGAGGACAGCCTTCTTAGCATCTTCGATGCGTTCTGCGGTTGGGGCGAAGGACGCAGTGTTGACTGCTGACTTGACCTCCTTGAGGAGGTTGATACGTACATCTGACATGATGAGTGAATTGAAGTTTGATTGGCAACATTGCCGAGGCCAAAGGTAAAGCCACGAATCCTACACTTCCAAATCTTTTTTTGCTGATAAGAATCTTACCCTTTAGGGTAAAAAAGCCTATCAGACCATGCGCATACATGAGGCTCGACGTCATGCAGTGTGTCGTCATGGGTGATGATGTGATGCGACGTCCGTACCATGGGGAGGGGATTGAGCCGCCGATAGATATCTCTAAGAGAGATACTTCCCTGCTGTTATGCTTCAACCAACGTCACCAAACGTCCTGACTTGCAGTCAGTTAGGCAAAAAGCTAAAATGTTTCGGCCAAAAGGGCTGTTTTGACCCCTACGGGGGTCAAGAATCGGGTTTCGGTGTGCGTGCGTGTGTGCGTACATATATGTATAATCCCCAGGATCTGTATTACTCACCCATTTTTTACCAGGATCTACATTTCTCCAACAAAAATTACGAGTAGGTTGACCGATCCTACCTCGCGTGAAAGCTTTTAGGCTGTTCATAGACAATCAGTTACGCATATTTGCTTAAAGCGGTACTCTAACAGAAATTAGTGTCAGAAATCCGCTGTAACTTTGCCTCGAAGCCAGTCAAAAGGGAGAAGCAACTCGTAAAGATCAAGCTTCTCAAAAGGTTTTGGGAGATGTAGGTACATCTCTAAGCTGTAGCTTTTATCGCTGAGAAGGGCACAAGTAATATCTTGTATATTTGTACTTGAAAAACAACACTCACAGATACTCAGCTATGAAAGCAGTAAAGAAAACATCTAAGAAGTACAGGAAGGGCGGAAAGGTCGGAGATCCAAAGAAGAAGAAGGATGACAAGTCATTCACTACTTTGAGAGAAAACCCCGCGCGTGAAAAGAATAGACCAACCGAAGCGGACCTCAAGTACATGCTCAAGGGCCCAGGGTCTGACCGATTCCTGAAAGAACTCCCCAAGGTGATCAAAGCTAGAGAGGCTATGGAGAAGCGCAATCCTGCTTCTGGGAAGCCAGCTAAAAAGTCCTTCACCAAAACAAAAAGACCAATCAAGCGATGATGAATAGCGAATCAATGGCTGAAAAGCTGAGAGCCATGATGCAAAAGCAACAAGGTGGCAAGAGCAGCTTCACCATGACTGGTCAGTACAGTAGTGCTGTCATGCGAGAGGACGGACCAATGGGTTCAAGAGAGTACGTCGTGTACGACTCCCCTAATGGTGAGCAGGTCAAGGTGTACGGCAACTGGAACGAGTATGCTGTTTCTCGTGATGAGGAGGGTCGCGATATGATCGGCGACGAGGACTACCCAATCATTCAGAATGAATCTGGTGAGTTTGTTCTCGACGAGGCCCGCCACAGCGAAAACATGGATACAGCTTATGAGCGGGAACCTGTGGAGCGCATGGCTCGTGAAACAGAGCAAGAAAGCACTCAAGGAGCATCCAAGATCGAGAACCTGCTGGAGAAGTTGCGAGACGCTCGTGGGCCGCGCCCCCGTTTTGACGAGGGAGGCGCGATGCCCGATGACAAAGTCGCCAAGATGGAGAAGGCGATTGTTCGCATGCTGGAACGTGGTGCCTCTGACAAGGAGATTGCCAAGATGGTTCGTGAAAGCGGGCTGGGTAAAGACTACGCGTTCAACTGGGATAACGTTGAGATGCGTGTCACATCCTTTAAGAAGAAGGATCACTCCCAGTTCAATGACGACTTTGGCCCTGAGGATAAAGGAGGACAGCGTGAAGATATGTTCGCGTATGGGGGCATGCTCAAGAGAATGAAAGAGATGCGCTACGGAGGCAAGATGTACCCAGGTGGTGGCAAGCTCACTGCCAAAGGGCCAAAGACCGCTGGTCCTTTCCAAGGTCCATTTGGTGGGCCTGGAGCCTCCAAGACTGAAGACCTTCTTGAAAGGCTGAACGACTACAAGCGTCGCCGATGAACTTATCAAAGAACCTGACGCTGACCGAGGTGACTAAGAGCACCACGGCTAAGCGTCGTGGCATAAATAATGAACCTGATGACTGGACTATCGAAAATCTTAAAGCCATTGCAGAAGAGGTGTTCCAGCCTGTTCGCAAAGCTTTCGGATGCCCTATCTACGTGTCGAGCGGCTATCGCTCCGAAGAGCTCAATGTTGCCATCGGTGGTTCAGTTCGTAGTCAGCACATTCAGGGTAGAGCACTCGATCTTGACGCAGACGTATTCGGACGCTGTACAAACGGTGAGATCTTCCAGTATATACTCAACAACCTTACGTTTGATCAGCTCATTTGGGAGTTTGGTGATTCGGATAATCCTGATTGGGTGCACGTGTCTTATGTGCGGGATGGTGTTAATCGTGGAAGGTGTCTCAAGGCTTGCCGAGACGAAAAGGGTAAAGTGTATTACGAACCGATCTTCGG
>Ga0181404_1000002_pt1 | contig 85532 bp, 131 predicted proteins | sample 27SPOviralmetaG_FD_130133 | JGI IMG/M metagenome (GOLD analysis project Ga0181404, IMG submission 130133) | Marine viral communities from the oligotrophic San Pedro Time Series (SPOT) site, San Pedro Channel, CA, USA - 27 SPOT_SRF_2011-10-25 | ecosystem: Environmental > Aquatic > Marine >... | reverse complement strand
ATGGGAATGTCAAGTTACATTATGGATATTGAAGAAAACTTCTGGGACATTGTCACAGAGTTTATTAAAGAAGCAGAACATTGGGAAGAAGCAAGTGAAAAGGCTGTAATACTTGCTAAGAACATGGCTCCCTTTCTAGACGTTACAGATGTTGAGGAAGGTGTTAGTGAAATGTGGAACGAATATTGGAGTGCCTATGTCTAAGATTGGCATTGATATCCAACAAAAGGTTGGTATAAAAAGAGAGCTATTCAAACACGATGGTGTTACCTATGATATTACATGGGAAGATGGCAACGACTTAATTAGGCATGGTGGTCCTTGGGATAGAGGCGGTGCTGATAGTTACTATAGGCGTGGGGCAAATCCTCACTACTATATGGGTGGTACTGGTAACTCACAAATGGTAGAAGAAAACCATATGAGTCCAAAAGAGATTATGGAATATTATGCAGGTTTTGAATATAATGAACTTGCTGGTGATTTCAAAGAATGGTAAAAAAAGGTTGACAGGTAAGATATCTTACTGTATTATAGTGGTATAGTTAATTAAAAGGAGAACACGATGTATTCCACAGAACTTGAAAATGCACTGAACGCAATGCGCCAACTCAATAATGCAACTGACATGTCAGTACTTGCGTCAGAATTTAACCGCCACATGAATTACATTGGTAAGCAGAAGTCGGTTGGCATTAAAAAGGGTGATACTATTACCTGGGAATATGGCGGCATCCAGAAGCAGGGTGTAATTATTAAAGTCAATCGTAAGACTGTGGAAGTTTCACAGGCTAATGCAGGCATGTTTGGTGCTACTCGCACACGTATTGACAAGTCAATGATTGTATAGGAGGTATTTTTGGCAAAAAAACATGACATTAATATGATTGCTCAATGGGCAAGAGAAAATGGAATACGAGGTTATGAACATCTCGATCCAAAAGAAAGACAAAAACATCAGTACAACACTGCAAAACGTGTTGCTGAAAAAAAGCAGAGGCAAAAGAGATATGAATCTAATTGATCTTTATGCAAATCCTCCAGTTCGTTTGAGCTTTGGAGAAGCATACGAACTAAGCATCATTGACACTGGTTATGGTGCTGGTTCTAGTACGCCATATGAGATCATGGCATTTAAAAACGGTACTGGTTGTGAACTTCCTGGTATTACTGTTGAAGGAGATACTGTTAAAGGGTTTCTTAGTAAAGAGGAAGTTGACGGAATTATTCTTAAAATGATGAGTATTTCTGGTGCAGAACCGGTAAATAATAGTGCAGAGGGGGAAATAAATGACTAGAATCGTTAATTTTATTAGCGGTGCTATGACTGCCTTTATAGGCATATTCGCCGCTACAGTTATTTTTTATTCAACCGTTCCACTACCACAGGCTGTAAAAGCAGATACTACAGGTGTACATCCTGATTTTCGTGTGGTAACCCAAGACGATTATATCTATGAAGTAGATAGTTGGTTTACACAGGTGAGTCAGGACGAGATACATTGTTTAGTACAAAATGCATACCACGAAGCACGATCAGATGGATATGCAGGAATGTATGCAGTTACTATGGTAGTTATGAATCGTGTACACGATCCAAGATATCCTAATACAATTTGTGCAGTAGTATATCAAGGCCCAGTCCGCGAAAGTTGGAAAACTAAAAAGGTTGAGTCTATGGCAGAAGAGGATAGAATTTACTATCCTATTAGGCATAGGTGTCAATTTAGTTGGTACTGTGACGGCAGAGCAGATGATATGCGAGACGAAGATGCATTTTACCTTGCACAGGAAATTGCACATCTTGTAATTAGAGCATACATGGGTGAGTATCCACTTGCTGATATTACTGAAGGCAGTACACACTATCATACAAATTACGTTAGCCCTAAATGGAAAAACGACAGAGGTATGGCTAAAATAACTAGAGTTGGAGTACACTATTTTTATAGGTGGGAAATACTTTAGTGATTAAAACATTTGACTCTGAAAATTTTAGAGACAATGCTACAACCGGGAGAGGTGCTTTCGGTTGTAGTTTTACCTATGGCACTGGTGTAGAATCTTATGAAGCATGGCCTAAACTTGTAGGTGCAAACAATTATGGATTACCAGGAAGTTCTAATGATAAAATTTGCAGACTTGCAATAGAATATATACGTCTTGCAAAACCAGACACTATATTTGTAATGTGGACATTTCCAAATAGACGTGAATGGATTGATGAAGATGGGAATGTTCTTCGTTTTAAAGCAGATGATGTAAATTATAAATGGGAAGAGGCTCACATAGAATTACATAACACACATTGGGATAATTACAATTATAGCAAAAATAAATTATTGCTTGAATCTTTTTGTGTAAATACAGATGTTAGACTATTTCAACTTAACGTCTTAGATATTGATCACAGTTTAATGAATAGTTATGGGAGTGATAATTCACACCCAGGAAAAGAATGGCATATATATGTATCAGAGAACTTTACTAAACAAATGGTGGCTCGCCCATAAGCGATATGCTGGAGAAGTTTGGAAAGTAAAGTGTGATACTACAATACTAGATTCCCCAGAAAATTATATAGATAAAACATTCGAACAGTTTAAAAAACTTCCATTGGAAGATGTCATGGCTTTTTCAGAAGCTGAAGTTACTGACAATAATATGGAGAATCGTGAGGTTCTAGAAGATGCTAGTAAGATACATTACCTAAGACATTGTATACGTAATGATGGATTAAACTTTGCTCCACAATTACTGCACGAACCATGGAAAGATAGGTATAGAGTACACCCTGGTAGTGGTAGATTCGCCGCCTTATGGTTAGAAGGGTATAGAGAGTTTGATGCAATATATATTCATTTCGTTGAAAACAATTTTGTTTCTCCAGCACGAGCAACGGAATTAAAAACACAAGCTGAATTTATACAAGCAATAAAATTAAATAATATAGAACCTTACTATGAAACCTACTTTGCATTTCCCAAAGTAGCAAAGGATTGTAGAAATACGCTAAATATGGATAGAGAGTGGCAATGGCACCATACACCAACATATATACCTTGGAAGTTTATACGTTGGAGTGAAGGACCAGAGTTTCTAAACTATAAAAGAAACTGGCGCTCTTATGGTATTGACTTATGGAGAACATTAAATGGCATATAAAATAACAAAGAAAATTACACCTAATCCTGTACCTGACAGTGCTTATGCAGATGTAGCCGCCTGGAAAGCCGCTAACGGTCCTTACCATGGATCACAAGCACCAGCAATTCAAGCTCAGGAATGGACTTTGGATAGTGATGGTAAGAGCATGATTATTGCACTTACTTACGAAGATAAAGATACATGTGATAGACATCAATTGACAGAACCAGAAGATTATGGTGATGCATACGATACTGCCACTGTAAGCGAAGGCGAAGTATAAACACTTGACAATTTCTTAACATCGTATTACAATGTATACATGTTAGAAGTATTATTTTGGGTTTGCATAGTATTATGGTTCTCGCTCTTTCCTCAGAGCTTCCTTAGAACTATACTATGCATTCTTCAACTTATAGGGTTATCCTTTGGTTTGTTTTTACTATACTATGGGATAACACATGCATAGTGGCCTACACACATCAACCCACTTAAAATATTCTGCCGTGTTTAATCAAGGAGAAATTAATGGCTTATTATAGCACAAAAACTTATAATCATAGTATTGGACTAAGTGCGGTTTTTAGACAACCACACGCAGATCATTCACACTGTAAATACTTACATGGTTACAGTTTAGCATTCAAGTTTACATTTGGTTGTAAAGAACTTGATAACAAAAACTGGGCAGTAGACTTTGGTGGATTAAAGCCACTTAAACAATGGCTTGAAGATACATTTGATCACAAGACAGTGATTGATGTAAATGATCCTCATCTAAACGACTTTAGAATTCTAGAAGCAAAACATCTATGTCAAGTTGTTGTACTAGATGGCGTGGGTGCAGAGAAGTTTGCAGAACATGCCTGGCGATTTGCAGACGAATTGATTAGAGAAATGACAGATGATCGTTGTTGGTGTGAATCTGCTGAATGTTCTGAGCATGGAGCAAATAGTGCAATCTACACACCGTTTACTTGGCAGAAGACAACATTTGCAGATGCATAACGAACCATTTATCCTAGTAATAGGTACAAGTCATTCATCAGGCAGTTGTGCAGACAGGGATTGGAAAACAGCGGGTATTAAAAATACACCGCTGTTAGAATATTCTGATAGATGGCCCAGCAAGATGGAAGCTGACCTTGAAACAAAGGTAATAAATCTATCACAACCTGGTGTAATTAATTCAAGAATGCTTGCAATACTTGCAGATGCCTTTGACAGAGGTTTAGATAACTGTAAGGCAATTATAATGGAAGTAAGACTTGGAACTGGTGGTAGTGCAGTTGCTTATAGTGGCTTTCAATACTATGAAAACTTTCCTAACAAATGGAAGAATAAATTAATAAGAGATATAGAAGCAACAGTAGAATATGGTTTAGGTGATTGGGCTTACAATAGATTCTTTAGCACATATGCAGGTGGTAAAGTACACAAGCCTGGATATAGTAGAAAATTACTAGGTGCGGCATTTCCATATGAGATAGTTCCTGATAGGGCTGTTGAAGATATGGATCATTATATAGAGCAAAGATCAAACTTTTATCATAGGACAGATCATCCAACATGGGATGATTTTTTTGATATAAGAAATATGCAAAAAATGTGTGAGCTTGCAAATATTCCTTTTAAATGGTTTCACTGGTCAAAGAAAACCACAGTATCAGTAATGGAGGAATATTTGTTTACAGAATATCCTAATGTAGGGCAAGGGAATATGTTGCTAAAGGATGATTCAGTTCAAGGACAAGTTGCAGGATTATGGAACTATATGAGAGATTTAGGATATCCTACTGACGATTCAACTATACAATGTAGTTGCAGACATATGAACGAAATTGGTATGGAGATTGTATACCAAGAATTATTAAAACCGAGGATTAATCAATGGTTGAAGAACAAATTATAGAAAACTTACGTGAAGTATACGATCCTGAAATAAGTGTCAATGTATATGATCTTGGATTGATTTATGAGATAAATGTTAATGAGTCACATGTAGATATAGTAATGACATTAACTAGTGCCTTCTGTCCAGCGGCAGATGAAATTATAGCAGACGTACATGATGCATGTTGCCTTGCAGAAGGAATAGAAACATGTAATGTTGATGTAACGTTTGATCCACCTTTTGGCCCTGACAAAATGAGTGAGGATGTCAAAATGATGTTAGGAGTTTGGGATTGACATTTATAGTAAATGATGCATGTATTAAATGTAAGTATACAGATTGTGTGGAAGTCTGTCCCGTAGATTGTTTCTACGAAGGTGACAACATGCTTGTTATCAATCCAGATGAATGTATTGATTGCGGAGTGTGTGAGCCTGAATGTCCAGCAGGTGCCATTTTGCCAGATACAAATCTTGGTGGCTGTGATGTTGATTGGGTTGAAATAAACAGGAAATATTCTCAAGACATGAACTGGCCTAATATTACAGAAATGAAAGAACCCATGCCAGATGCAGATAGTTTTAATCCAAAAGAAGGATATACAGGACCAAGTAAACTAGATCAGTTAAGTGAAGAACCAGGAGAAGGCGATTGAAAATAATTATAGCATTAGATAGTATAGACGCAGAAAAGAATATTGATATTGCAACAAGTCTTAAAGGCATGGTTGATGGATTTAAAATTAATCACCTGATGTGGGAAAATACAAAATTACTTAAAACATTAGCAGATGAATTGTTTATTGATTGTAAATTATGGGACACACCAAATACAGTTGAACAAGTTCTAAGACGAATAAAATGTAAAGGTGCTACAATGACAACAGTATCAACCTTTAACAATAGAGCAGTATTTGAGGCTTGTCAAAAATATGCAGATGATATGAAAATATTAGGAGTTACATATCTCACAAGTTGGGATAGTATGGAACTTCTTAATATTACAAATCAAAATGCAAAAGTTACATGGCGTAGTGCTATAGATAGTATAAGCGACTTTGGTTTTTCAGGAGTAATATGTAGCCCTAAAGATTTAGATACAGTAAAACCACTAGCACCAAATATGTTAAAAGTTTGTCCTGGCATAGGTAATAATCCTGGGCAGACACGTACAGTGACGGCAAAAGAAGCGTTAAATATGGGTGCAGACTACATTGTAGTAGGCAGAACAGTAACTAATGCAGAAAATCCTGCAAGTGCAGTAGAAGAAATGAAAGAAAGTTTACTTTTATGAAACTTTATAATTTAGATCAAATAAAACAATTACAAACTGAAGGCAAGTTTATTACACATGAATGGCCACTTCTTAATGAAAAGTATTCTGATAGATGGGACAAGGCTCAAGAAGCAGTTGAAGTTTTAACTAATCCAATGCTAATGATTGAGAGTCATAAGAAGCAAGAAGGTAGAGATGAAACAGAGTGCAGAATAAAAGTAAGAAAGAATCATGCTAGAAATTATGAGGAAAGTTACGAGTCTGATACTTGGAGTTGGCTAACTGATATCTTTCATCATACACAAGGTGATGATTCATGTATTGCAATTAGAAAGAAGTTATACATAATTGGTGGCACATCAAAAATGATTGACCAATACGGAATAGATATTCCTGTGCTGAATTATTGGGTAGACTTTTGGAAAGACATGGAACCTATTGTTGAACACTACGGAAGAACAGTATTTCCAGATGTAAACAGATTCATACATAGACTTTGCATTATTGAATATAGTTATCCTACTGCAACTCCTGAAAACTATATAGAACAAAGAAAATTTAACACAGTTAGTTTTGGTGATGAACATTGTGATGAGCAATTAGCAGGTTGGCATATAGGTGAAAACTATATGGAATATCAGGCACAAAACAAACAAACAGGTGAATATGAATACATACCTAATCTAGATAAGACTAACACAATTTACATGTTTGGTGAGTTTGCTAAAAAGTATGGTTTTGATCCTACATATCATAGAATGATTCATAATCCAGATCCTACTGTAGGCACAAGATACTCACTTATATGTAATACACTAATGGATCCAAAATGGCAGTAAAAGTATTTTTTATAGCAAAAATAAAAGACTTCAATGATGAATATAAAGACTATGTGCAACGTGTAAGAGAACTTGGCGAAGCACACCCTGGATTTATAAGTCTTGAAAATGAAGAGATAGGTGATATTGAAATAACAATTACAACGTGGCGTAGTAAAGAAGATGTAGCAGATTGGGCGAAGGATCCTGTACATGTAAGTGCTAAACGTAAATGGCGTAATTGGTATCATTGGGTAAAAGGAATACATGTAGAATGTACACTGGACAAATAGCAATATGTGTGTCTGGAGAGACACGTGATTTTAACGACAACAAAACCCATTGGCTATCAGATGTTGAACGTATATTTGGTAGAAATAACGTGGACTTTTATGGACATACCTGGAGCCATTGTGAAGCTCCTGAAGTAAACTACTTTAAAAAAATTGAACAGACAGATCAAGTTGTAATAGATCACTGGGCAGATAGAGATCCTGATCGTAGACTTTTCAAGCACGATATTCCACCACATCTTCAACCACAAGCAACAAGAGCCGCCTTTGGTCAGTTGTGGAGTAATAAACTTTGTATGGACTTAGTACCTGTAGAAGCATACGACCTTGTTATTCGCTATCGTTGGGATATAGGTTTATTTGAAGGTCATGCTAAAAGGTTTCCAAATAACTTTTTAAATGCAATTAATTTACTTCAAGATATTAATACACAACAAATGCATCATGATAAAAGGCCTTGTGAGCATTCATTAGATGATTTGGAAGCTGGAAACATAGTTACAGATATTAAAGAAGATTATCCATTTTGTGTGGCTACTATGCCATTTTCATTTGATTATTTAGAAGATCAATGTATATGGTTTGATAGACATGCACATAAAAGAATAGTACAAAGGCGTATTGAAACAGATTTGGTGTTACTAATACAAAAAGATGGCAAGCCAAGTAGTCATCAGTTATGGAAAATGTATATAGATGAATTAGGAATAAACCCATTTATAAAGTTACCACTTACGTGGAGTAGAATGTTTTGGGAAAGTGATATGAGTAAAGAGTTTGCTAAGGTATGGAGCATATGAAAGTTTGCGTCATATATAGTGGGCAGACAAGAAGTTACAATAACAATCATGAGTTGTGGCATAGCCATAAAAGAATGGCTGATGAACTTCAAACACGTTATAACATTGAAGTTGATTTCGTTGGTCATACTTGGGAAGATCAACCAATACCCTGGAACATAAGTGACTTTATACAATTCAAACAGGATAATCAAGACTGTATTGATATGTGGGCAAAAGATGACTTCTTTAAACGTGCATGGTGGGCTCCAGGCAGTGATACATTTCAGGACTTTGTTATAGATTGTATTGACCAACGTAAGGGTAATGAACTGTTAGACAAAATAATACATAACACCAGGCAAGCATATGGACAAATTTTTAGTTTCTTTAAATGTATAGATGAACTAGATAACACTTATGATGCATATTTTAAAACTCGTTGGGATATAATGATTGATAAAACACTTGGACTATGCGAATTCTTTCCATATGCTATTGAAGAAAAGGATCCACTTGTTTTGTTTTCTGGAAATGCTTACATAAACCCACAACACCCTAAAGACAGAATGCACAATACTGCTACAACCAAAACTTTTGTGGGCGATACAAACTTTGTTATTAATAAGAAAGCAATGAATGCATACAAGGATACCAATTGGCTTGATTACTTACATTGGAATATTGTAAATTCAAGATATGATGATCCTAAACCAAGTAGTCACACATTATGGACAATGATGCACCCTGATACTATAACAGGAAGGTTCGTATTAAAAGGTGATTGTTTTAGTATAACTAGAACACCAGATGATGTAAATCGAAAAAAGGAAATAAACAAATGGGCTATTTAGAATTAAAAGAATATATTAGAACAGTGCCGGACTATCCGGTAGAGGGCGTTAATTTTTACGACCTGAACAGTTTATTTGCAAGTGATATTTGGTCACAAGTTGTTGAAGAGCTTGTTGAGAAAATGGAACATCTTCACTTTACACATATTGTAGGTGTTGAAAGTCGTGGCTTTGTAGTAGCACAGGCTATTGCAAGTGAACTTAGAAAACCTATGGTTATGGTACGTAAAAAGGGTGCTAAATACCCAGGTAAGTTACTAGAAGAGTCTTACGAATTAGAATACGGCACTGATACTCTTACACTTCAGGAGGGTATACTAGGACACACAAGTAGAGTTCTAATTGCAGATGATCTTATTGCTACTGGCGGTAGTATGTTGGCAACAAAAAGATTATGTGAACAGACAGGTGCCCGTGTAATTGCAACAGCAACAATCGTAAATCTTCGTTATTTAAATGCAGAAGGTTTAAGTGATATGGAAATTTACAGTTCAATGGGGGTAGATAAATGATAACAGTAACAGAAGATGCAGGTAAACATCTAAAAAATATTCAAGAAGATCAGAACAAATACATCTGCTTGGGTGTAAAAGGTGGTGGCTGTGCTGGCTTTAGTTATGATTGGCAACTTTCAGACGACAAACCAGAAGATTCAGAAACAATAGATTTAAAAAATGGTACAAACTTATATGTTGACAATATGAGCTTAATGTATTTGTTTGGTTGTACTGTGGATCTTAAAAAAGATGTCTTTGGAACAGTACTTGAAGTACAGACTCCAGCCGCACAGAGTTCATGTGGTTGTGGAGAATCAATAAACTTTGATATGGACATGATTGAACAAAACGCAACAAAGTTCAATATACCAAGCTAATGAAATTCGATTGGGAAAAGACAAAAGAATATCTAATCTATAGAGAGCAAGTACGTGGCAAGTGGGAAGACTACGTTCGTTGGGGTATTGCCATCTCCGTAGTAATTTATGGACTATATAGCAAAGAATATGAGTATGCTTTTGCTATTGCCCTTGTAATTTGGTTATTACCTGTAATAATCTTGCCGTGGATTAGTGGAAAACTTTATGGTGCAAAATGGTACCTAAGAATGAAGGAACGAAATGAAAACCGTATGGCGGGCTTACCTAAATATATTAGATGGCCAATCCAAGGGGCAGTTATATTGCTTCTATGTTATATGATGAATGGCTTTAAGTTTTGGCCCATAGGATGATTTTTATATCAGCACCTTTTGGAAATTACTTACACTATAAAAATACTCTTAGTGTACATGGTACATTTACTGTGTCACCACGTCCTGGCAGACTAAAAGCAATAATCAAAACATTAAGATATACTAAACAGGGTTGGAGAAACAAATTAGGTTTGCGTAATCCTGGATTACATGCTGGCATGTTCAAAACAAGTTATGATAATGTACTTAGTGTGGCGGCTATAGAACCTGCAGACTGGACAAAGATACAGATGTCTATAGGAGTAGAGCGTAACATAGAACTAAACGTAAGTTGCCCTAATTTAGATTCACATGACGATACAACTACGTGGGAAAACTTTGAAAAGTTTCCAAATAAAATGCGAGGCAAGTATTGTATTGTAAAGATTCCACCAAACAGTAGTGAAACATTAATTGATAAACTTGTAGACATGGGCTACACACAAATTCATGCAAGTAATACATTACCAACAGATAAAGGTGGATTAAGTGGCAAAATACTACAGCCCTATACTATGAAACTTGTAAAATATATCAAGAATAAATATCCGGAAGTAGAAGTAATTGCCGGAGGTGGAATTACAACACCAAAAGATGCAAAAAATTATTATGACGAAGGCGCAGATCACATAAGCCTCGGATCAGTTTGCTTTACGCCGTGGAAGATTAGGAAAATTATAAATGAAAGTGGCGGTAATAGGTTGCAGTCATAGCGATACCACATACATTAGAAATAATTGGGTTGAACAACTCGCGAACAAATACAAACATCATACCTTTCATAATTATAGTGTAGTTGGATCAGGCCAATTAGACATTGATTGTGTTCTAAAGCATTTCGTAAAGTTTAATCTGCAATACGATAAAGTAATTGTTCAGTTCAGTGGTAATAATAGATGGATAATTCCTAGTGTGGGTAAGAGTAAAGGTTTTGATGATGCGTTTATTAATATCAAACTTACAGACAATCTTACATGCTATAGATTAAACATTCCACGTAGTAGATCTTCACGTATATACACAAGAGAAGAACTAAAAGGTGTTGCAAAAGGTTTTTGGAGTGATGGTAGAGTGAGACCTGAATCAGATGAATGGGTAGAAGACGAATCAAGTTACAGTGTTGGCTTTGCACATTACTACAGTGATCTATTACGTGAAACTATTACTAAAATATATCCATATAATTTTATTTACTGGACATTTAGACCATCACATACAAATAACATTGGACAAGAGCTTTGTGCTCACGATTGGTTTGAGAAAGAACACCCAGTTTCGTATGTAGAAACATATACAGATGATACATTACATCTTAATCCTTTAGGCAATACAATTTTGCTTGAACATTACTTGAAAATTAAATTATGAAAAACGTAGCAGTACTAGGTTGTAGCCATAGCAGTGAACGAACACATGATAGAATGTGGCCTGTACAACTAGCTGAACGTTATCCAAATCTAAACATCATAAACTACAGTATGCCAGGGCATGGACATTATTATATGGACATAATTCTTAAGCATTTAATGTATGAAAGTGAAGAACAGATAGACTGGATAATAGTACAGTTTACAGGTTTCCATAGGCATCATATTCCTATATTATGTAGTAAACCTGATCCAATGTTTAGAAGTTCACTAGCACATGATACACATCTTCCAAAAAACTACAATGCATTAAGTTTATGTACTTCAAGACGTATCAGAATTCACACATTAGATGCTGATAGTTTGGAAGATTTTGGTACAATTAGTACAAATGGAGCTCATGACCATAAACCAAATGAAGGTGTATACAGTGAAGCAGAATATTTTACGAGGCTTTTTCAAAAACAAGTTATAGATATGGCAAAGTATTTGCCTTTAAGTTGCTTTACAATTTGGGATAGACCAAATGTTGATAATATTGGAATGAAAGAATCTTTTTGGGCATATATCAACAGGACTTACAATCTTAATGAACACTTAGATGAGTCAGGACATTTTAATGACAAAGCAAATACAATATTGGTAAACTATTTAGAAGGCTTACCACTTTTTAGTCAACATTTACGTTGACAAACTACTGAAAACATGTATAATAATATTAACATCATAACTCCAGGGAGGACATTATTATTATGAAGATAATCGCAGGTAACAGTAATGTTGAACTTGCAAACTTGATTGCTGGCCATTGCTTTACCGATCAAGTTCAAGCAAATATTTCTACTTTTGCAGACGGCGAATGTAGTGTAGAATTTTTAGAAAACATTAGAGGCAAAGATGTGTTCATTGTACAAAGTACAAGCACACCAGTAAATGATAATCTAATGGAACTCCTGGTAATGATTGATGCCGCCAAACGTAGTTCAGCAAAACGAATTACAGCAGTCATTCCTTATTTTGGATATGCAAGGCAAGACAGAAAAAGTGCAAGTAGAACACCAATTACTGCAAAACTTGTTGCAAACTTGTTGACAAAAGCAGGCGCTGATCGTATACTAACAATGGACCTACACGCAGGACAAATTCAGGGCTTCTTTGATATTCCAGTTGACGATTTAACAAGTCGTATTGTGTTTGCAAAAGACATTAAGAAGGCAATAGGTTACATTGAAGATCCTGAAGTTGAACAAGCAGGTACAGTCTTTGTTTCGCCCGATGCAGGTGGAGCAGTAAGGGCTCGTAAGTTTGCAGATATGTTTTATGGTGATGTCGCTATTGTTGATAAGCGAAGACCTAAAGCAGGTACAAGTGAAGTAATGGCACTAATCGGTGATGTTAAAAATAAACATGCAATCCTTGTAGATGACATGGTTGATAGTGGCGGTACACTAGTAAAGGCCGCAGAAGCAATTATGAATGAAGGTGCTTTAAGTGTAAGGGCATATATTACACACGGCATTCTTACAGGTGATGCATGTCAAAAAGTAGAAAAGAGTGTACTAGACGAACTAGTAGTCACTGATACAATTAAGTATGTTTGCCCTCCGAAAATTACGAAAGTAAGAGTGGTAAGTGTAGGAGAATTGTTTGGTGAGGCGATTAGACGTGTTACTAATGAAGAATCTGTTAGTAACCTTTTTATATGAGGAAAAATGGCAACGGGTAGAACCAAGCGAAATAGAAAATACAGTCGTGTATTTGAAATCGCATTTGTAGAGGAGAAAGAATTGAGTAAACAAGTAGATTTAAATGCGTACAAAGAATTTGTACGTGCAGTAACAAGCGAACAATCTAATAGTACATCAGCATTAACTGAAACATTAGATAATTTAGAAAATGAATCAGGTGTAAATTTAGCACTATTAATGACAGGTGCTATTGGCATTGCAAGTGAAGGAGGCGAATTTGCTGAAATTGTTAAAAAGTGTATCTTTCAAGGTAAACCATTGGACAATGAAACTATATTTCATGCTAAACGAGAACTTGGCGATATTATGTGGTATTGGATTAGTGCTTGCCGTGCTCTTAATCTTGACCCTAACGACGTAGTGGCTGAGAACGTTGAAAAACTAAAAGCACGTTATCCTGGTGGTAACTTTGATGTGTTTTATAGTGAGAACCGTAAGGAAGGCGATCTTTAATGTTAGCATATAAGGATAAACCCTTAGAAAACCTTACATTACAAGAAACTTACGAGTTCGAAAAAGAAATGCTTGAGCGTTTATCACAAGCGGCTCGAGGGCAAATGTCTAATCAAATTATTGGACAAATTAATACGTATATAGCAATTATACGTGATCATAAGGTAGAGATACTTGAAAGAGAACGGATGGGAATTGACACACCTGAATATGAAAGAAAACAAAAGGCACTTAATATTGGAGACGAACCAAAACAACCAGATGATTCTGAATGAGCAAGACGTTATTACTGCTTGGCTTGGCGATATTGATGTTGACTCTGCTGTCTTCAACGATGTAGAGCCGATAAATATATATAACCAGTGGTGCGATAAGTATGATATAGATCATAAAATTGTAACACAGGACAAAGATAATAGTTCTAACTACGTTGAAGACTGCGTAAGTCAATGGCATATGCCAGATGATTATAAAAATTTAGATATTATAAATCATCTACTTGATATGTGTAAAACACAAGAGCAACGAAACAGAGTATTGTTAGAATTAAACTTGTTTAAGGATCGTGGCATGATTATTGTGCTACAGTTTTTAAAATATCTAGTTGATGTTTGTAAAGAACATAACATTGTACTAGGAGTAGGAAGAGGTAGTAGTGTCGCGAGTTATTGCTTGTTCCTTTTAGGCGTGCATAGAGTTGATAGCATAAAGTATGAACTGGATATTGCAGAGTTTTTAAAGTGAACCACACAGTAGAGTACATACATCACTTTACTTGTGAGAAATGTTCGGGTTGGTGGAGTATTGCTACTGACGAAAACTGGAAGCCTAAACAAATGTGGTGCCCAATGTGTGGTACCAAACAAGAAAAAGATGTATTGATTGACGTCAAGACTGGAGAGTTAAAATATGAAGACAATTAAAACAGCAAGAGGCAAGAATTTGAATATGGCTCAATTAGCGGCTCAAAATGAGAAGCAAAGAGCAGTATCAAATGTGCCTATTAACGCTCGTGGTGATATTATTGACAACAGAGGTAATGTTAAGGTAACAAAGGAAAATGTTCAGAAAGAATACTATAGAGATAATCTTCAAGGTATTGAAGAACCCGTTAGTATTAAAACAGATGATATTGAACCTTTAGATGCAGTACCTACAGAAGTTGTTAAAGAGCCTGAACCAGCACCTAAACCTGAAAAAGCAGAAAAGAAAACTGCTCCTGCTCAACCAGTTGAAGAAGAAAAGGTTGTTGAAATAGGGCGTAGAAATCGTACCAGAGATGATGGTACAAAGTATTGGGAAGTTGAATTCTCAGATGGATCAATGGAAATTGAGGAAGACAGTGACGTTTAACGCCTGGCAATTCCCTCAAAAACTAGGAGACGATATGAAAATTAAAGCATTTGGAAACAGAATACTTGGGCAGATGATTAATCCGCCTGGACTATATAAGAAATCTAAATCCGGTTTGCTTGTTGCAGACAAGGACATGGATGAAAGTGGTATTAAGCCACGTTGGTTTGAAATCTACAGTGTAGGTGAAGATGTTGATTTCTGCAAGGAAGGCGATTATGTACTTGTAGCACATGGTAGATGGTCCCGTGGAGTTGATATTGGACCTGATGAAAAGGTTTGGCTACTAGACAACAAAGACTGTTTGGCTATTAGCGATGAACGACCCGAAGATTAAGTTAATACAACAACAAAAAGATAGGTTAGGTGTAAGAGAAGTATATGATTGTGGAGATTTTATCCGTAAGTCAATACCTAACAACACGCACATTCCACACCCACTAGAAAATATACAACAAAACGCTGAGATGATCAATAGAGTTCTCGGCTTCAAATATTTTATAGATGTTCGTGTGGATGACAACACAATTATAACAGATATAGCAAAGTTAAAGAAGTGTGATTTACATATTCCTAAAAATGTATCTGATTATAATAAACTAATGAAACAGTTGGAGATATTTTTACGTATTAATCTAAAAATATGGCCATATGCTAACACTGATATATCTGCTAACAATATAATGATGCACAATAGCAGTTATGTAATAATAGATTGGGATGATACTTTACAAGGTTATAGACATCAGCCACTTTATGTAGTTGCAGAGCTATATAAAGAGATGAAAAAGAACGAAAGAAAGTTTTGTATATCCTACGAAGCCTATTTGAGGCAAAAAACAGAAGGAACTGTTCTGCAAGTTAATGATGCAGGATGGGACTGGATTATAAAAAATTGTAAGTCTATTCCTAACTTTCATTTAGACTACCAAGAAGTCCTTCCTAAAGGAAGTAATGAAAGTTATTTTGGAACGGCTACAAATAAGTGGTATAACGTATAAAACACTTGACAAAAACCAAAAAGTATAATAATATCATACAGTTAGGAGAATTGCATGGCAAAAGAACTATGGGTCGAGAAGTATCGTCCTGAACGCATTACTGATTATGTGTTTAAGGATGTCTCACAACGCAAGCAGGTACAAAATTGGATTACAGATGGTGGCATTCCACATTTGCTGTTCAGTGGAAGTCCTGGTACTGGCAAAACTACGTTAGCCAAGGTCCTCATAAATGAGTTGAGTATAGAAAAAGCGGATGTATTGTATATAAACGCAAGCCGTGATAATGGCGTAGAGATGATACGTAAAAGGATCAGTGCATTTAGTGAAACAATGCCCTGGGGCGACTTTAAAGTAATTTTACTTGATGAGGCTGATCACATTTCCCCCGAAGGACAGGCGGCACTACGTGGTGTAATGGAACAATATCATGCTAGTGTTCGCTTTGTTCTAACATGCAATTATCCTAACATGATTATCCCTGCATTGCACAGTAGATGCCAGGGATTCCATATTGAACAGTTGGATCAAACAGACTTTACTGTACGTGTAGGTGAAATCCTACAGGATAATGAAGTAAAGTTTGACATTGAAACACTAGATGCAATGGTCAGGGCTAACTATCCTGACTTACGTAAAACAATTAACACAGTTCAGATGTGTGTAGTTGATAAGATACTTGTTAAACCTGATGAAGAGGGTGCAAGTGCAGAATGGCGTATGCAAATGGTAGAGCTTTTTAAAGCAAAACAAATTGCAGAAGCGAGAAAACTAATTGTTGCAAAAGCAAGGACTGATGAATACAATGATATCTATACTTGGCTGTACAGAAATATTGATCTGTATACAGAAGGTGATGATCAGTATGATGAAGTAGTCCTAGCAATTCGTAATGGACTTGTAAAACATACACAAGTAGCAGATATTGAAATTAACCTTAGTGCAACAATGATAGAGATTGCAAGGGCGATTAGGTGACGGCGAAGTATATTGTATCAAACTCTATTTCACACAATACACTAGCGGACAAAATCGTCGGCATCAGTCCTGATGTCTTTAACTTACAAAAAGAACTTCATACTACGTTAATCGTAGATGATCAGCCCTTCAACGTAGGACACGTCGCAGGAAAGACAGGGCTTTGTTTACATACCAAGAAGAAACTGCAAGACCCTGATGTTTGGCAGTCAAGTATTGATCTAATTCAATCTGAGACAAATAGAGGAACTGATTTATGGGGTAATCCACTATCAGAATCCACAATGAGTGTTCTAGTTTTGGATCGTATGAACTACAGGTTAAGTAATGACTTGTGGCCTGGTTGCAAAAACTATCTTGCAACATTTCCTGACTATCCATTTTTGGATACAGTAATAGATATAACAGAGAAGTTTGATTTAACACCAATAAATGACTTCTTTGATTTACGTAAATTCGATACTACAATAAACAGACATTTTCCAGCACGTGATGTAATTTACTTTAATGATAGTGATAATCATTTACTTACATTATGTGAAGAACTAATAGCAAGGCGTAAGAAACTTAATAGTTTTACACCTGAAACGCTTAAAGACAAGCTCTTAGGGCAACCCTGGTTCATTATAGAACAAATGCTTACAACGGATATTAATCCTTGGAAGTTAATTGAGAACAATTTTGCACATATGTTTGAAAGGTTAGACAGTGAACTAACTGAATACACAGTAAAACAAGAACAAAAGTTAAAATTAAGTCAGGACAATCCAAATATCGTTGTTGTTGATATGGGAGTTGTTCATTTCTATGGTGACAATGAAGCGGTAAGCAAGTACGTTGATATATGTGATCAGTTACACATAAAACCAAATTTAGAAGAGTTTAAAAAGTTAAGACAACAGTATAGAAAAGAAATAAGAAAAGCAATAGGAAAAGATCCAGTCAATGACAAGTATTCAGCCATAGAAAGTATATGCAAATTACTACTAGGTTATGAGTGTATATGTTTGGATACAGATTTAACAGACATAGGCTGGCACTTAGGGTGCCAAATTGCGTTTAAAGGCGCTTTGGCAAAGTATAGTGAAACAATTGAATTAGACTTTAATGGCTGTGAGGTTATTGGTGATCTCATAGACCGGATAAATATTAGAGAGATAGAGGAAACACCATGTCAATAAAGTTTTTAAAATGGTGGTTTGTGTTTGTTGTGCAAGCCATTGGACTATGCGTCTTTGCATATATGGATGGAATTCAATATGTGCTGGAAAATGACAAAACATATCTAAGTATTGTAATTGCATTCATCTGGTTACTTGTTAGCCTTGCAGTAGGTTACTACACATGGAAAGAAATAGAGAAACCTGAATTTTTATGGTTTGCAGGTGAATCCTGTATGACAGTTGGTATGATTGGTACCGTTATAGGATTTATTTTAATGCTTAGTACAAGTTTAGGCAATTTAGACCCTAGTGATGTAGAATCAATGCGTTCAGCAATTAGTGCTATGGCAGTTGGAATGAGTACTGCTCTTTTAACAACACTTGCAGGTCTTACGGCAACTCTAATGCTACGTGTTCAACTGGTAATGACAGATGCACCTAAAGATGCTGGCGCCATAGGCGATAACGAAAAATGAAACATAAAAAATATTCCAGTTATACAAGTTACAATGACATGCTTTTCAACGTGTTGATTGGCTTTGTACTTTTATTCATTTTAGCATTTATGCTTATTAATCCAATTACCAAAAAAGCAGACATTCCAGCAAAAGCAGAGATTATGGTTGTTTTAGACTGGAATGATGATAGTAAAGATGACGTTGATTTATGGATTACAGGAACTGGCATGAATATTCCGTTAAGTTTCCAAGTTAAAAATGCAGACTTTTGGCATTTAGACAGAGATGATTTAGGTGAATCAACAGACGTAACATATGTCGCAGGTGAACGTGTAATACTAACTTACAATAGAGAAGTTGGTACAATGCGAGGTTTAATGCCTGGAGATTTTAATATAAATGTACATATGTACAAAAAGAAAGATGATAAACCTACTACTGTAAGCGTTACACTTATAGATGTTAACCCATACAGAGAAATATACAAAATGAAACAAGTGTTAACAAAGGATGGACAAGTGATTATTTTCCCTAGTTTTAGTGTTGATACAGATGGTGTAATCTATGACACATTTAAAAGTGATTATACATTTGCAAGGCAACCAGCAGGTGACCCTATCACAGATGATAGTAGAATATTGTTAGGACCAGCAGATGGCCACTAATTTATATGTATATGGACTCTTTGTAGTGGCGGCGGTTAGTGTTTATAGCCTGATCTACAGTAGACAAAACAAACTAGTAACATTTATTCTTATTCCACTAATTTTAGGTGTAAGTATTTGGACATGGCATGCAATTAAAATACTACAGGGTACGCCATTAGACAATCTTATATGGGATAAGCAAGCACAAGTAATTTGGGCATATCAAGATAAGCCAAATATATATCTTGTAGCGAGAATGGGCAAATCTAGAGAACCAACATATTTTGTGATTCCTTGGACAGAGGAAAACATGTATAAGATTAAGAAGATTCAGGAAGGGATTCAACAGAAAGGATCAGTACAGGGTACATTTAAAAAGCCACGTGGATACACTGGTGCTCAAAGGGATTTCTTTTTTAGTGAAGTAGAACGTTTTGAAGATAGAGTAAGAAAAGAAGGTTTTCATCAGGGTTACGGCCCATAATACAAGGAGTATATTATGATTGAAATTATGTATCAGCCAAGAATGGATGATGAAGTCTGTGTAGCACGTTTTGATTCAATGGGCGAGGCAGAAGCATATATGGAAGTTATAAAAACAAAGAAACCAAAAGCATATGCACATCACCGTATTAAACAAGATATAGAACATGGTGGCCCAAAGGGTTTAGAACCCACTAGATTCAATACTTGGGAAGCAAAAGGCAGAGAGATAGATTTTTAGGAGAGATATAATGGAATTTTTAGTATGGCATGCTATTGCAATAACTTCAGTAATAGCAATCAGTTTTATGGCAGGGTTTACTACTGCACAAATGCTGAAAAAAAGTGAAAAAAAGTGAAAAAAGTTGCATTTTTAGGTTGACAGAAGTAAGATGTCTTGCTATTATAATGGTATAGTTAGAAACAAGGAGTTAACAAATGCAAACACAGATCGACACTTTACTAGATGCAATTAAAGCAGACTATATTAACTGGTCTACTCAAGGTGGTAAGAAAGAAATTAGCACATATTGCCAGGGTGTAGTCGATAACTTTGACGAAAATGTTGAAGTTAAGCACGGTAAGAAATACATCAAGATTGTTGGTGGTGTTTCTAGTGGTGTTTGGGGTTTTATTGTTGCTACTGATAATCATCCTAAGTTTAAAAAAGGTGATATCCTAAAAGCGGCAGGTTATAATGCTCCAGCTACTAATGCCGCTCGTGGAAACATTGTTGATGGTGGTTATACTATTAACTGGACTGGTCCACAGTATTTGATCTAATTCCCCCAGTGCTTGGTACCTACAAAGGCAGTCCGTGACGACGAATAAGGGTAGGCTAAGGTACTAGATTAAAACAGTTGCATGCCGAGATCTAGACGCCAAACAAAAACCCTAGCAGAATATGCTAGGGTTTCTTTTAGTATTGATTAGATACTTGCTAAGTACTCTGGCCAGGCACTTTGTCCTTCAGGTAAATCACCTTTATCGGCTCTAATAGCATTTACTTGTGTAAGCATATTACTATTGCACCAATTGATGAAAGCAACCTTTGGTTCATTTTCTGCAAATTCAATACATGCCCAGTATTTGCCGCCCGGTGTTACGCCTGTGGTGAGATCTCCACCCCAAGTATTACCAGCGTCACTGTGCATTGTATTAATATTCTGAAAGAATGAATGGGCTCTAAATTCAGTATCGTTTGCGAATGAATCAGCCCCTACATACAATAGCCAAATTCTAACTCCATTATATGGATATGGCATAGTGTTCTCCTCGATATAGTTTATAAACGTTTATGTACTATCTGTACCGACTATTTATGCAAACTAAAGAGTGGATAAGTATAAGATAATGGAAATAAATGGATTTTGGTTTTTAATATGTTTGATATGCTATATTGTACTCCATGTTGGAGCCGCAAATGCATGGTGGCCTCTTTCCCTATGCAAGTTCATTTTATATGGATTCAAAGAGGAGGATAAATACTACTATGAGAAGCATGATTCTAGATTCTCTGGAGATTGAACTTACCACAAAATGTACGTTAGCATGTCCTGGATGCAGTAGGGTTAACACCAAGCATTTAAAAGAAGAATGGGACAAAGGACACTTACCATTAGATTTAGTATTGGACACAATTAGGAATACAAATTTTAAATCCTACTTGTTAATTGGGTGTTATGGCGATAGTATATATTATCCACATTTTTGGGAGGTAATGAAAGTCTTAGTAGAGGAAGGTAAAGATTGGATGGTACACACCAACGGCAGTAGTAGAAGCCGTGATTGGTGGTTACAGTCATATGATATTAAGTTTAAAAATCATAGATCTAATAAGTTTTATTTTGCTATTGATGGACTTGAAGATACAAATCATAATTACAGAATCAATTCAAAATGGAAAACCATAGAAACTGCACTAGATGTAATGACTAATCACCCAAATAGACCAAAACTTTATTGGCGTTGGTTAGACTTTGCATATAATAGGCATCAACAGGATGAAGCAAGAAAGTTTGCAGAAAGCATGGATATAGAATTTGAAATATACGAGTCATTTAGAATAAAGGATCAATATAAGCATGACAACCCAGAAATCTTTACAGCCTAGGTGTTTTACTCGTGCAAAGACAAACACACCAACACCTGTTACACTCAGTGCCTCAGGGTTATTGAAACCATGTAACTACTATGCATCATCTACACATATGCGAGACTTAAGAGTATGGGCAAATGCAAATGGCTTAGATTGGGAAAATGATTTAGACGTGAGAAATGGTATAGAAAAAGTTTATGAAAGTGAAACTTGGCTAAGGCTACAAAAGGAACTAGAATCAGGAGACTGGAACGTTCCAAAAACATGTATAGATGCATGTACACAGGTACATATACAAAATGACGAATAAGATAAACAAATTTTTTATGACTCCTGACGAGGAAAAGAATCAAAGACGTGAAAAGGCTCGTCAGTGGCTTATGGAACCTGGCAATAATTTCTGTAGTATGCCTTATGCTCATATGGCTATTGAGGCAAACGGACAGATTCGCCCTTGTTGTATGGGTGAACCACTTGATTTAAATATCTCTAACAAGACAATAGGAGAGGTATTTACACACGAAGTAAGAGAAGACTTTGTAAAGAGTTTTGATAGAAATGAACAACATAGTTCTTGTAAGGCATGCTGGCAGGAACCTCTAAACAAGTTTAACACAAGGGTAAAATTTAGTAGTACTGATGAAATGATGCTTATTACAGAAGCAGTAATGAACGGTGAAAAACCACAACGTAAATTACGTTGGCTAGAAGTAAAACCAGGTAATAGATGTAATTTAAAGTGCCGTATTTGCGGTGTTCATAATTCAAGTATGTGGACAAAAGATTATCATGCAATGACAGAAATGATGAGACACGAAATGAAAGGATTTGCACCTGTAAAGTTTAAGGAAAGTGAAGAATACAAGTATACACAACAATGTGAGTGGATTGATGAGCCACAAATTTGGAAAGATATTAAAGGTTTAGATGAACTTAGTATGATACACTTTATGGGCGGTGAACCATTTATGGTGCCTGAACATTTTCAGTTATTGCAACGCTTAATAGATGATCCTAAAATTGATACTAGTCAAATTTTTATACGTTACAATACAAATGGTACATATAGGCCAACAGAAGAACTTATTAATATATGGAATCATTTTATGAGAGTACAGTTTCTAGTGAGTATAGATGATTTTGGTCCTAGATTTGAATATCAAAGAAAACTTGCAGTTTGGGATGAAGCAAAATTAAACTTGCAAAAAATGAAACGTATGGCTCAGGAAAGTTGGCAAGAAGAAACAGGTGTATGGCAATATAGTACAATTATTGACGTTACTGTAAGCATTTTTAATATTTGGAATGTTGGTGAAATTTCAGATGAATTTGCAAGGCTAGGACACCCATTAAATACGGATATGAATCATTTTGTAACAGGTGGTTGGAACGATTGTAGAATTTTACCACAGCCAATTAAAGATCATATAACTGAAATGCATAAGGATCATGAAAATGCCTGGGTTCATCAAGCACTACGCTATATGAATCAGGATCCTCTACCGCATAAATTCCATGATATAACACTATTTTATAAAAACATGATGTATATGGATGCAAGGCGAAACGAAAGATTTGTAGACTTATGGCCTGAGCTATATCACATGATTACACAATATGTAGACTGGGAAAAAGTAGACCAGTGGAAAGAACTAAAGGAAACCAAATATGAACAGAAAAATATTCAATGATCTAGCAGATTACATCATGGATAGATATGATGTAAACATCATTGATGCAGATTTAGAAGACTATAATAGTCTTATTGACTACATTGATGATAAAGTTGTAGGAACCTACTTTGCGGCAACTAAGCCAGGTGAAGCATATTGGAAACCAGACAATAATTGGCACCTTAAAAACTCTGGACAAAAATTAATTGAACGTATGGAGAAACAACAGTGGGAAACTTGGTTAGATGTAGGTTGTGGAGAAAACAAATATAAGCGTTTCTTTGGTGATCGTGTAACAGGTATTGATCCTTACAATGAACTTGCAGATATTATGACAGATGTGATGGACTACAATCCAGATTTTCAATATGATATTGTAAGTGCATTTGGAAGTATAAACTTTGGTGATAGAGCAGTAATTGAGCCACAAGTAGAAAAGGTTGTTAGTTTTTGTAAGCCAGGAGGTACTATATTCTGGCGTTGTAACCCTGGAATAACACATGATGATCCAGATAACAAAGCATACTGGATTGACTTCTTCGAATGGTCCCCAGAAATTATACATGAATTTGCTGATAAGTTTGGTTGTACAGTAGAAGTTATTAAAAAAGACAATGAAGCAGATCCTAAAACAATTAGGTACGGTAATAGACACTACAGTGAATGGACTAAAAAGTGACGCTATGTAAGATGCCCTGGCACTCTATTTGTTTGAGTGCTAATGGTGATATTAAACCCTGTTGTCAGTTTACAAACAAGGGTAGACCACCAAACACAGAACATCCAACAATAATGGAAAATTGGAACAGCCAGCGTATGCAAGATTTACGCCAGGCATTTCTGAATGGTGAAAAACCAGCAGATTGTAATAGCTGTTGGGAACGTGAAGCACAGATTGGACACAGTAGACGTATCTGGTTTGACGAGAAGTTCGGAAAATATATTACAAAGCCTACTACTGATTTGGTAGTAGAAGAACCCCAGATAGTGCAGGCAGATATAAACCTATCAAACGTTTGCAACCTAAAATGTCGCATGTGTGGGAGTTGGGCAAGCAATAGTTGGTTCGAGGAAGAGGTTGCCTTAGCAGAAAAGGACAGGCGATATCAAAAGAATCGTAAAATGCAGAGTGTCCGAAACGTTACTGTAGACGATATTCAGAATATCTTACCTCACGTAAAGGACGTAAGACGGATAGACTTCAAAGGTGGCGAACCGATGCTTGCCAAACATCATGATAACTTTTTGCAGTGGATGATAGATGAGGGCATGACAGATGTGCATCTATTATATACTACAAACGGAACTGTACAAAACTGGCGTATTCTTAATTTGCTTGCACAATTTAAGAATGTAAGCCTAGTTTTTAGTATTGAAGGCACAGGTACTCGTTATAGTTACATAAGGGGCGGTAAGTACCCTATTGAACAAATAGAGAGTAATATGGCACGTTACAACGAGCTTGATAATGTTAAAATCAACTTCAATGTTACAGTGCAAAATTACAATCTAATGAATCTAGTAGAGCTTTATAATTTATTACATGAATGGGAAGCAAAATACAAGCGAGTAGACGCAAATAGTGCTTTTACTACAATTTGTAACCAGCCTAATTATTTGAGTCCTCTAAACGTTCCAGATAGTATGCGAGATTCAGCACTAGAACAGTTAGCAGATATAGACGATTTTAAAACACTACGTAGGAGTTTAGCAAAGCGTGAATTTAAAGAAGATCTATGGCAAACATTTATTGACTTTACCAAAGATTTAGACAAAATGCGTGGTGATAACATACTTGATCATTGTCCTGAATTTACGGAGTACTTTGTTGATTAAACGTGTAGTTGCATATGGCTGTAGTCATGCATATGGCACTGAAATGTCTGGTAGACATGATGATACTGGATCCAGAGAATTTGTTTTTGGTAATCTTGTAGCAAAGCATTTTGATGTACCTTTCCATAGGGTAGCACAACCTGGCAATAGTAATGAAGGTATAGTTCATAATGCTATTGAACATTGTGAAGAAGGTGATCTTAGTATTTTTAGTAGTATACAACTAAGGAGGTCAGTTTATCATCCAATGGCAGATGATGATCCCATAGGACCACAACATTTGACACAATTTGAAGTTGCAACAGTTTATGATGAAACTAAGAAAATTCCTTCATGGTTGCATCTTAACTTTATTAAAGAAGTAAGGAAAAAGGAATTCGAAGAAAAGGGACGAACTCATTCATTTGTAGATAACATGAATCTGCCGCATGTGCCTGCTATCGCTGAATATTTTATAGGCTATAGATGGGAGTTTTTACCATTGTTTATGGATTACCTTAAGTATTATGCAAGTTGGAATGCTATTGCTGTAAGTAAAGGATCATATCCAATAAATTTTATATTTGACGAGAGTATTCCGAAATTAGAAAAAATGCTTAATTTTGAAGGTGAAGGACCTCATTTTAAAAACGGTATTGGTGAACCAGATTATGTTCATGAAAGAATGCCACACACATTAAATACAAGTAAGCATTACTTGGATTGGCTAAATGATCCTTCCCGAATTTGCAAGGGTAATTTAAGCATAATGAAATGGGTTTTAGAACAACAGGGTTTGGATATCGATGAAAAGCCAGATAATAGAATGGGACATGTTGGAAAAGAACAACAGCCACTTATTGCAAATGAAATTATTAACAGATGTGAGGAACTAGGTTATGTCTAAGATTGTTGGTATTGAAGACAATCATGCACCTAAAGATGAACTGTTCCGTGTTGAATGGAACTTAGGAAAACGCTGTAACTATAATTGTAGTTACTGTGGTAATGAGCTTCATGATAAAACAAGTGATCATATGCCCTGGGAAGTTTTTACTAATACTATTGACGAAATAAAACGTGGCACAGATAAGAAGATTAAACTAGCATTTACTGGTGGTGAACCTTTTGTAAATCCCAAGTTTGTAGACATGCTCAAATATGCTAAAGACAATGGTGTATACAGATGTTCAGTAACTACTAACGGATCGCCTCCAATTAAGATATACAAAAAAGCACTAGAATACTTGCATTATGTGGTAATCAGTTATCACTTTGAATTTGCTTATCATGAAAAAGTTATTAACAATATTGTTGCTATACAGAAACTAATTAACGAGTACAGAGAAAGAGATATATGGAAAGGTATGCATGTTCATATCATGTTCCTCCCTGGAAAATTAAAAGAGTGTATAGAAATTATTGATGAACTTAAAGCAAATGATATAACATACACAATACGTAAGATTCGCCCAAGAGTAAACATGGAACGCACTGGCTGGCATAGGCCTTTTGAAGATGGTATGAAAGGGCAACATCCTAAGTTTAAAGAGATTGCAAAATTTGAAGCAGAAGCACCATATTATAGTAAAGAAGAATTGCAATGGATTTCAGAGAACACATAAAGGATATTGAACTTGAGATAAGCAGTAGATGCACTCTGGGGTGTATGGCTTGTCCTCGTAATTATCAGCCCAAAGACAAATGGTATAGTGGCTTTATGGATTTTGATGTTTTGAAGGATATTGTGGAAAATAGTGATTTTCGTAAATACGTATTTTGTGGAGGATATGGTGATGCTATATATCATCCAAAGATTCTTGAGATAATAAGGTATATGTTAGCATCGGATAAGAAATGGTTTATTGAAACAAACGGAGCTCACAAGCCTAAACGTTTTTGGGACGAATTAATAGACTTAGAGTGGCGTGGAGGTTGTGGATTTATATTCAGCATTGACGGACTACAGGACACCAATCACATATACAGAAAAAACAGTGACTGGGATAGTATAATGTATGGAGTAAATACAATACTAAGTAAACCTGCAAATATGCGTCCTCGGATGAAATGGAAATATTTAGTTTTTCCATATAATGAGCATCAAGTTACACAAGCACGTGAGTTTGCTATGGACTTGGGTTTTGATCAATTTGAACCTGTTAAAAGTCTACGCAAGTATGAAGATAATTGGTTTGAAAATGAAGAAGAGAAGCGATTAATAGAATGGCAATAAATCCAAAATGTCTAAATGGTATGAGTTGTTTTATTAGTGCAGATAACAAGTATTATCCTTGCTGTTTTGTGTATACGAATAAGAGTCAACTAAATGGATGGGCAAAAAGATCAAACAACAATATTGATGATCTTGATATCAAAAAACATGGATATACTAAAGTACTAGAAAGCAAGTTTTTACATGACTTTTATAAAAGTTTTGATGTTGAAACTTGTGAAAGAGAATGTGGTGAAGATGGTTATGTATCTGACAGAGAGATGCACGCCAAATGGATAAAATATGTCAGCAAATAATTTTAATAATATAATAGTTCACATGGAAGACGGAACAGAACGAGAGGACAATGTGAACAGCATAACAGCTCAAGAACTTAACCGCTTTGAAGGTTGGGAATGTTGGGCTGGTATACAACAAATAAGCATCAGTAACACAGGTGATGTATACCGTGCTATATGTAAAGTAGGCGGTAAAATTGGTAACATATATGAAGGCACGTTTAATATGCCAAAAGATACAATTATATGTAATAAGCCTGACTGCATCTGTGCGGCTGATGTGCAGATTTCCAAAGCATTACCAGAGCATGTGAATAAACTACGAGTAGGCAAGTAATGGCTCATTATGATGAACTAAAGAAACAAGCCGCCGACAACCTTGCTGAGTTTGCAAGTAAGGTGGGACATGATATTAATCCTGATACATTTTGCTTGTTGCCTTTTGTTCACATAAGCACAATGCCACATGGAGAAATCAAACTTTGTTGTAGGGGCCAACCACCTAAAGGTGGTACGAGTAAAGATAATCCACATGTACAGGATCCTGGATTTAATCTTAAGGAATACTGGCAAAGTGATTATATGAATGATATACGTGATAAAATGATAAAGGGCGAACGTGTACATCAATGTAAAAATTGCTGGAAAATGGAAGATAGAGATATCCTAAGTTTACGCCATAATAGAATGATTGACTATGGATATGAACCACGTGAAAGTTATGTTGAAAACGTAAAACAATATATGGACACTGGCGAAATACCGTTTAATGTGCCATTACTGGAACTTAAACTAACAAACCTTTGCAACTTTAAATGTAGAATGTGCTGGCCAAAGGATTCAAGTTTATGGTGGCAGGATTGGGATAAAGTTGAAAAGTATTATGATGATGACACAAAAAATTACATACGAAAAACACGTGAAATAGTAGGCGGTAAAAACATGAGCAATGTTTATCAAACAAATGAAAATTTTGTTGATGATCTATTGCATTTAATGGAAAATGTAGAAGAGATAGAATTTGCTGGTGGCGAGCCTATTTTAGATCCTATACACTTCAATATTTTAGATAGTGTGAAACACCCTGAGCGTGTTACACTAAAGTATAGTACCAATTTAAGCACTCTTATTCTAAATAAAAAATATGATATTATTGGAATGTGGAAAAAGTTCAAGGACATAAAGTTAACAGTTAGTATAGACGGTAATAAGGACACAAATCATATAATTAGACGAGGTGCTGATTGGGAAACACTTAAACAAAATATTGAAACAGTAAAACGAGAACTAAACAATATTGCATTTCTAAAAGGATCAACATGTATTTCAGCACATAATGCCTTAACACTTGACAAAACAGCAGAAGCTATTATAATGGAGTTAGGTATTAAGTGGCACACGAGTCGCCTACAATATCCTGATTTCCAACATGCTAATGTACACAAGCCTGAAGAACTTCAACAAAGTGTTGAGCGTCTTCATATAACAAAGCAGAAACTTAAAGACTTTGGTGCTACAAAATTTGATATGTTGCATGTTGACAATAGTATTAACTGGTTGAACGACTGTATCAAGAATAATGAGTACGGTGCAAAAACAAAATTGTTTACAGAGTTCAATAAAACAATAGATGGAATATAGAGTATTTGTACAATATGATGGCTTATCGCCTCCCAAATGGATTGACGAGTATCTTAGAGAGAACTTTGGAACATTTGGTGAAAAGTGGTGGGCTCAGTGTGTAACTGATAATTGGGATAATAACACAAATTGTTATTACTTTGATACAGTAGAGCAAAAAGAAAGATTTGAATTCATAGCGAGGTTATGTGAGAAAAACAGCAGTATTCGGGGATAGTTTTACAGACCCAACATCAGATAGATATCCAACATGGTATTGTGACTATGATACTTTTGGAAAAAATGGAAGTGATATCTATTACAGTTACAGTATGTTTTTGGACAATCAGGATGACTATGATAAAATTATTTTTGCAGTAACAAATCCTTTACGTCATAGCAGAGAAGATGGTGAAGATTGGATACATCTTACAAACTATGATGCATGTATATCACGTAAAGACGAATCTGTCATTTACAAAGCAGGTGTTGAATATTATACACACATTCAAACCACAAGTGTACAGAGAGAACATACTTTTGCACAACTTATGTTGAATCATATAAGAAGTATAAGACCAGATACACTGTTTATTAAATGTTTTAAAAATTGCCCTGGGCCAGATTTGCTTACTTTTGGTGAGATAAGTAATATAGAACGTGGCGAAACTATAATTAAAGACTGGGACAATGATGGCCTAATAGATTTACGTATGGCCCATTTTACTCGTGAGACACACGATATCATTAGATTTGAAATTGACAAAGCATTGTTAGGAAATCACAAATGGCTTAACATGGAGCCTAAGTTATTTGCAAACCTAGAATTTGACAAAACAGAATACTTCGTTGATATTAACGATAAGAAAAACTGGAGAAATGATGTCTGATGAAAACCTAAAATGGAGTGAGTATGACTTCACTAAAACACCTTATGATGACCTTGTACGTGTTGGTCAGCGTACCATGCTTTATCGTGACATGTTCACTGTTAGTTGGTTATTGGGAAGATTCTGCAACTACAAGTGTTCCTACTGTTGGCCTTATGCAAGAAGCGACCGTAAAGACCACCGTCCTACCGAGCTCTGCTTGCGTACAGTGGATGAAATCAAACGTCAAGCCCGAGAGCGTGGCTTCAATTCTTTCCACTTCTCCTTGTCAGGAGGAGAGCCTACTTTCCATCCTGGATACCTGGATATCATGGAGCATCTTGCAAAAGATGTAGATAACACAAATTATACATCAGTTCATATGACTAGTAACTGTAGTCGTAATATGAAATGGTTTGGCACATATGTTGATCATGCAAGTAAATTTCACCGTGCATCAATTACTGCGAGTTTACACGTTGAACATGTAAATAGTAAAGAGAAGATGCAGGAGTTTGCTGACAAACTAATCTTCTGTCAGGAGCATGATGTACAAATTACAATTAATCAAGTTATGGTTCCAGAACACTTTGAACGAGATTGGGAGAACGCACTTTTCTTCCATGAACAAGGAATCAACGTTACTCTTAAGCCGCAATCAGATCCTACTGCTAGTCGTGTGGTTGATGGTTACACGCCGGAAATGAAAGAACGTTTATGGAATGGTATGCCACAACGTAGTTATACAGAAGCAAAAGCAAAACAGAAACAATATGTAGAACGTCCTAAACCAACATTTGTAATGGATAAGGACAGTGAATTCCACAAGCAGAGTGCAAAGGTTCCATGGCACATGCAGATTGAATTCAGAGATAGCGAGGGTAATCCCTGGTATATGGATCAAGCGGAGAGATTCAATGCGTTTAACTTTAACAAATTTAACGGTTGGGAGTGTAGCAGTGGTTATAGGAGTATTATTATTCGTGAGCCTGATGGTAGTATTAAACGATCCTATAGTTGTCATGACCAACCACTTGGAAACATTGAAACAGGATTCCGTTTATTTGACGGGCCTGTAAAATGTACAACAGGTGCTTGTGTATCAAGTGCTGATAGTAAAATTCCAAAACGTAAGCCTGGTACTAAGATGCCTCTTTGGCCTGGAGACAAAACCTTTGATACGGAAGTATAGAACTGATACACCTTTACGTGATTGGGATAAAAGAGTAAACAGGCGGTGGACATATTGGCCTAAAAGAATGACAAGTGGGCGAATTGTATGGTTTGGTTATTATTATCGTTTTGAAGAACTTACAAATGTAGAGCCTAGACATATGTGGATAAGAGAAGTAACCTATACTGAAGAAGAATACTTTCTAGAGCGATTAGCCAAATGAAGTTATTTAAAACCCCTGAAGAGAAAGCAAAAGCACGTGAAGAATTATGGGCAAAGAAGGAAGTAATATACGTATCTGAACCTAGTTCATTTTCTTGCCCAGATGATACACACCCACTTTTTACAATTAAAGTAACAAAAGAAAAAGCAGGAGTTTGTTACTACTGTAGCAAAGTTTTTATATACAAAAAAGATGAAGTTTAACTCAAACAAAAATTTTATACATCATGAATTATATAACGGCAACCTGTATCTTGCAGGTGATTGTAATATAGAAGTAGATGTACTAAGCAAACTGTTTAGCGATCATGATATACCACAATGCAGAGGTAATTTTGCAATCGTTTGGATTGGCAATGATGATTGGACTTTTGTACAGTCTGATCATTTAAACACATACCCATTATGGTATAAGGAAGATGGATCTGAGCTTTATAGTTTATGGAGTCAAGTTACAGATATACAACGTGATGATGTATTTTACGCAATGCGTGATTTGCTTTATGGGCAAATGACAGTTGGTACACGTACACCCTGTCAAACTGTAAAACGTTTACAACCAGATCACTACTTGGATAACGGTACACAGTTTAGATATAGATGGAGCATTGAACCACGTAGTGGACCTCCAATGAGCGAATGGCAAGACATTTTAATGGATTGCGTAGACAGGAATACAAATGATGGTGATGTTCTATTTTTAAGTGGTGGTAGAGATAGCACAACAATAGCCAATGTAGCTCATCATCTTGGTAAAAAATTACAATACGTACACATTACAAGAGGAAAACCAAATCCAGATACAACAGCATGTAAGGAGTTTGCAGAGAATATAGGTATTGAAGTAAACTATATTGACGCATTTGAGGAATTACAATACTTTGATGAATACAGATATTGGCATGACAGCAGTTACGCACCTAAACGAACATGCCTAAATTACTTAGGTGCTAAAAGTGGTATTAGTGGAGAAATGGGCGTAAGTGAAAGTGGTAGTAAAAAGATAAATCCCATACTACAAATGCAAGATATTAATATTGAGCAACTTACTAATATATGGCTTACTACACTTGAAGCACGTAATGAAAGTGTAGCATCACCACTTATACACACAGATTACACAAAAGACCACAGGTTTTATGAATTTTATGAGCAAGCATACAAAGAGCTTATAGAATATTATGAAGGTCACTGGAAACACTACAGTGAAGTAGAAGATAACAATTATCTATTCAAATGTGCATTAATGATGCATCAACAGGATCATGAAAGTTATAGGTTGCATAATTATAGCCAAGATGTTACAATGAAATGGTATCATCCACTAGCAGACTATAAGTGGTATGATTTAATTATGAACTGTGATATTAAACTTAAAGGAGTACATTATCATAAAAGATACCCATACCTTGTTTCAAGTAAAACATGGAAATGGTTTGATACGACTGCGTGGAATTATGGAGGCCCGAGAGGGTTAACACAATGATAAAGCGTCTTACCAAATCTGAATTAGAAGTTATTAAGGACGATCCAGTTCGTCCGCATATTCCAGCCTCACAACGCATTGGTTTCAACAGAGAAGTATTAAGTTACATTGTTGATGATGAAAACGGTGCGATTGTATGTGTTGCATACTGTAAAGGTGTGCCAACAAATGAGGAAGAAATGGATTTACTATGCCAGCATGAAGAACCAGATACAGCCGTATTTTACACTGTATGGAGTTATAAACGTGGCTATGGTAGAACTATTATTAACACAGCTCTTAAAGAATTAAAGTCAACAAACATACAAAGAGCAGTAACACTATCGCCATTAACAACAATGGCTGAACGTTTTCATTTACGCAATGGAGCAAAGTTAATTGGCAAGTATGAAAACTGCCAAAACTTTGAATATGATATATGAAAAAACTTGATACAACTCAACAACTAATGGTTATTACTATGGAAGAGGCTGGCGAACTTACACAAGTTTGCAGTAAAGTTCTTCGTAGAGCAGAAATTGATGATGAGTATGGCATGAAACTAGTAGAAGAATTAGGTGACGTGTATTGCATGTTAAAACTAATGACAGAACATGGTATTTGTACATGGACTGAACTAGAAGAACAAGCAAAAATTAAACGTAGAAAATTAGAAAAATGGAGTGATTTAATTGACTGACCTATTTCAAAAATTAGACTTTATTTCACACGCAGGCATTCCAATGACATATAAGATAGAGTGTGATGGCATAAATGAAACAGAATGGGAAGCCCTAGCCACAATGATTATGGCTTATCAAAAAGAACCTTTTGGAAAAGTACTAGGTATTCCAAGAGGTGGTGTACCATTACAGAAAGCACTGGAACCATATGCTACCGGCAAGGATACAGATCCACTATTAGTAGTTGATGATGTATATTCAACTGGCACAAGTTTTATGGAATTCTGTGGTGATGATGAATGTTTAAAATGGGTGGTGTTTGCAAGAGTACCCACAAAGGGAGGCGTAAAAGCACTATTTACGATGCCAGACAATGACTGATTATTATGCATTACACTGGAGCGATATTTTTGGTAATATGGGAGTGTTATTGCTAGTAACCACTTACCTATTATTGCAAACAGATAAAATTGACGCTAAGGGTTTTTGGTATAGTTTTAATAATGCAATGGTGGCAGTACTATTGTTTGTCAATCTATATTATAAGCCTGTACTTGCTAATATCACTTTAGAAATCTTTTGGTTAGGCATTAGTTTATTTGGACTTTATAATTGGTGGAGAAAAAGAAAATGCGAGTAGGATTTACATGTAGTACATTTGATTTGCTACATGCTGGACATGTACAAATGTTAAGAGAAGCCAAAGAGCAATGTGATTATTTGCTAGTTGGATTGCAAATGGATCCAAGTATTGATAGAGCAGAAAAGAATGCTCCAGTACAGAGTATTGTTGAACGTTATACACAATTAAAAGGTGTAAGGTATGTTGATGAAATTATACCATATCAAACAGAAGCAGATCTTGAAGATATTTTAGGTATGTATCATATTGATGTAAGAGTTCTTGGTGAGGAATATCGAGACAAAACATTTACTGGTAGAGCTATTTGTTTAAAACGAGGCATTGAGCTTTATTATAATAAACGTGAACATAGATTCAGTACAAGCGATTTAAGGAAACGTGTTTGTGAAGATTAATGTAGATACATCACAGTTAGATATTGCAATGGAGCAAAACAGGCACAGTGTGGTTGTTGTGTTTCCTGATGCTGAAAGAGCAAAGTGGTACATTGATAACTGTTTTGAATTTTACGTAAGAGTAATTGTAGTTAGCATGGATGGTGTATATCCTGAACACCCTACACTTGCTAATAAAGTAAAAGAAATATGGCAAGACGAAGGAGCTCGCTTTGTTGTATTTGGAGCATGGGCTATAGAAGAGAATCCTCCTGCAGGCACTATTTGGAATATGGATGCCTGGGCAGTAAATTATAGTCGCAAAAGAACAAGTATTGTACATAGAGCAATAGCAGATTTAGAATGGGCAAATGAGCCTGTGCGGTTAGCTCGTATGATTGAACTATTTGCAAACATGCAAAACAATAGAAACTCAAAATTAGTGTCGCTAAATAGTGTAAAGGATGAGAACCACGACTTCAATCTTCTCCCTAACAATTTGCGGTACTTAATTACATGAGCTTCAAAGATTTCAAGCAATATAAATTTAATGAAGATACATTCTGCCCACACCCCTGGGTAAGTTTTTATCCATCTCCACGTGGTGACATATTTCCATGTTGTATCGCCATGAAATACAGGCCACCTTCTAAAGTTGATCCTGATATGGATCTTAATAAAATGATGAATACAGATGCATTTAAAGAAATGCGATTGAAGATGATTAATGGTGAAAGAGCAAAGGAATGTAGTGACTGTTGGATAAGAGAAGATAGTGGTGTTCGATCAGATAGAAAAGTAATGATTGAACAACAGTTAAAAGTAAAGAAGAAGAAAAAATTACTATATGATGCTATGGATAGAACAAATGCTGACGGTAGTGTAAGCAACTATGCAGTGAGTTATCTTGAATTTAGAGATAATAATATTTGTAACTATAAATGTAGGTTCTGTAATATTAATAGTAGTAACACTTGGGTTAAAGAATGGACAGAAATGCAGAGAATGCACGATGCTCCACCTAATGTAAATCCCAAAACAGGTGTAAGCGAATCTGGTGTTGATTGGAGTAAGATTGATCTATCATATCTTACTAATATTCATATGGCAGGCGGTGAGCCAACGGCAATGGATAGTACCTATTGGTTACTTGAACATTTAATAGAAATAGGCAGAGCTCCAGAAATTGATATTGGAATTGTTAGTAATAGTAGCAGACTAGTATATAAAAAGAAGAATATACTTGATCTACTCAGTCACTTTAAATGGGTAAACTGGAGTACAAGTGCTGACGCTATGGGCAAAGCACATGATTACTTACGTGCAGGTGGTTTAGATGATTGGGACAAAGTGGAAGCAAACATATTTGCAATACAAAAGTTTATTCAAGAACATGGTGAAGGAGTGTTCAAGTTTCATAGTACAATGAACTGGAACAATGCATTTCAATGGTGGGATATGAAACGTAAACTTGACATTGATAATCCAAATCCTATTAATATTGAAGTATTCTTTAGCACAGGTCCTGACGGACATGGAATAAATGATGCACCTATAGAAGTAATAGAACGTATAACGGAATTTTATAAGACTAAAAATAATTACAAAGAAGTAGAACAAATACTCAATATGTGTGATAAATGGATGCCTAAGAATGAAGAAGAAAATCAGAAACGTTTGAATCACATGAGTAGATATAAAGAAGAACAGATATATCTAGATCATAGCAGAGGGCAAGTTTGGTTAGATGTGTTTCCAGAATGGGCTGACATTTGGTTAAATATACCCTTACCACCTCGCAAAAGGGATAACGTAAGGCATCTATACCCTCTTATCGAGAAGCAAATAGCCAATAATCCAGGAAAATATTTCAAATAAATTCAAAAGAATTGTTAAGTGCTTGAAGTGTAAGGTTTTTATCTTGCACTTTTTTCTTGACAAAAGTAAGATGTCTTGCTATATTAATGGTATAGTTAGAAACAAAGGAGCAATACATGTTTAATATTCCAGATTTTAATAAAATGGAAATGACTTTTGAAGAAGCTCAAGGTATTCTTAAAATTGATGGTTCAGTTCTTAAGGGTATGGAACACATTAATGAACACTGGAATCGTTATTGTGCTGGTGAAGCCAATGACATGTATGAAGATGACGCTGAATTTTTTGATGTTTGGAGTCATGAAGCTAATGCATATAACATAGTATATGCTGAAATGAAACCACTTTTTGCATAGGAGGCAAATATGTTTGTAGTTCACACACAGGTTCTTGAAAATTATGGTGCTCACTGCGAGGACGGTTTGTACGCCTCGGGTAACGCCTATTGGAAGTTCAAGGGCGGTTCAACCTACATCGTTGAAGATGTAGACTCAATGCAGAATGCCACTGCATTTGTGATGGCGGCGTTCTCTGAGAACGGCATTGGATACAAAGAGTATCCTGCTGATGTCCAAACAGTGGACGAGTGGTTGGCTGATATGGCTGACGACGAGGAGGATTACCAAGCCTTCAAGAAGGAGGTTGCTTTGGTGGTCTCCCCAAAAACTGGTAAAGCATACTCGAAAGGGTATGCTTAATGTTTAGCCATAGCACAGACAATATGAACACAAAAGGTCATTGGGCAGTAGGTGTCAAGTGGCCTGTTGTTGGTTCTAAGGGTGATGAATATACAGTTGAAATGACGAATTATGGTTGGAGTTGTGATTGTCCAGCTCGTGTAAAATGCAAGCATATTAAGGCTACAGAAAGTGCATTTTTAGGTGAAGAAAAGGTTGACAAGTAAGACGTCTTACTGTATAGTGTAAGAGTAAGTTAAAAAGGAGTCAAATTTATGAGCAAGGTTTTTTCAGTTTCATTAACGATTGCAATGGTAGTTGGTGTTGCAGGCGGTCTGCTATTTGCTATTGATAAGGCGGCGGCACTGCCAGATGTGCATTTTAGTTATACAACTAATGAATGTGTAAAGGTTGTCAATTATAAAGATGACAACTATAGTTGTGAGAATATGCCTAAAAAGTTTTATCACGTTTGGGAGGAATAGAATGAAGTATGATGTTTTTCTTGTAAATTTTGGTTATACTGCTAGTGCAGGTCATAAGACATTAGCAGAAGCTATAAAAGCCGCTAAGAAAACTGGTTTCCAGTGTAACATTTTTGAAAGAGATGATAAGTCTACAGGGCCTTATGATCCAATTGGTAAACTAGTAAAATGGGTCAGCCCTGTATAGGAGATGTAAATGAATATCAATGTTGCAGATGAAATTGTTCTCGTAGGTAAGACTCGCCACGGAAAGAACCGTATTCAACAACATGGTATGCTATGGTTTGTAAAAGAAGTTCGTGGAAGTCGTATGTTGCTGGAAAGCGAATTTAAGACTGAAGGTCCACGAGATAACAAGGGTTTTGACGGCCGTTGGGTAGAACTGCAAAATGACCCTAACTTTACTTGGGCAAAAAAGGTTGACAACCAAGGCGTCTTATAGTAAAGTAAGAAAGAATTAAGAAGGAGTAATTATGTCACTATCATATGCAATCAAAGAGTACAACTTCATTGGCCCAGGCTTTAACAAGTTTGGCATTCTTAAGTTGGAAAAGGTTTCAGATTTAAACGTTGGCAAGGCAATGGACCTAGTCAAGTTTATTGACTGGTACTTGTCCCCAGAAAACTTGTCCATGGACGGCGAGTTGCACTGGGCGTCTACCAAGTCTCGCAAGGCAAAGTTAATTAAGGCTTTGCAAACTTTAAAGTCAAAGGGCTATCACGTGCCCAAGCACTTGCTTTAGAAGGAGTAAAAAGTGAAGATTGAAATTGGTAAAACTTATGCAGTATCTGCATATTGGAAAAAAAGCCTCTCTGAAATAGAGCAGTATAAGCATGAAGATACTGGTAAGATGCTTAATACTGAAGTTCTGTGGCGTAATGGTACTTTCATTATTCGTATTGAAAACGAAGATGAACGTGCTGAACTTGAAAGCACAATGTATATTGAAGAACATGCTGAAGAGGAGCCTGAAATCTGGGACTTTGAGGCTTATGAAAACATTGAAATGGATAGCACATTTGATGGCGTTTCAGAAGACTGGGTGTCATACGGTTCTGGTGAACAAGCATGGGCTGAAGGCGAGTTTGATACACTTCAAGAAAAGTATGAAGAAGATTTGGATAACGAAGAACTAGATTACTTTGGTGCTTATGATTGGCTAGAAGATAATGGTTATCAGAGTCTAGGCTGTAATTGGCAAATCCATGGTGGAACACTAATCGAAGAATCAAGTTATGAATTGGAGGCAATGAACAATGATTAAAGGACCAGTTGAAATTAAGGCAAATGCACCTAACCCACGTTTGTTTGTAGGTGCTTGTGATGAGTTTCTAAATATTAAACTTGTTAAGACTCAACCTATCAATCACAAGTTTCGTATGTTTGATACTGAAACTACTATTGAAGAATACAACAGTCTAAAAGAAAGTATTGTTCGTGATGGACTACGTGAGCCTGTAAAAGTTTTCCGTGCAAATGATGGTGAGATTTATGCCATTGGTGGTAACACACGTACAAAGATTCTTAAAGAGAGTGCATGTCTTGAAGTGCCTGTACTTTGGCGTAAGGATCTTGAAGGCATGGATCCATATGATAAAGAATTGCTACGTGCAAACTTTGAGGATAACCTACGTGTAGAAGCAACTGATTCAAGTAAGTTTGAAACTTGTGAAGAGGTGTTTAACAAGTATCCTGATTTGTCAAAGCATGACAAAGAACAATACTGTAAGCAACTTCGTTTCAGTTACAAAATGTATGAAGAGTATCGTAAAATTAAGTTTGGTTATCCTAGTGAAAAGTGGGGGTGGGTAGAGCCTCGTGCAGATCTCATAAAAGAGCTTGAAGAAGGCAAAGCAGGAAAAAGTATTACAGGACAACGTAAGAGTCAGATGCTTGATCATAAACGTATGCTTAGTTTAGAGACTCACAAGCAACCTGAAAATGCTGAACTGAATGAAGTTCTAGAACAGATTGATCCAGTTGAGATGGTCTGGGGTATTAAAGAATACTATGAAAAACTTCGTGCAGTAACAAGTTCAAAGTACTCAAGTAAAATCTTTGAAAACTGTGATAAGCAACATATTGGTGGTACTGTACACTATATTTCAGCAATGATTCTTGCAGAAGAAATTAACAATCGTAGTGATAAGTTTACTGCTGAAGCCAGTGAAGGAAGTGCCCACTATGATGTATATGTACGTGATAAGTTTGGTGACATTGTTGCTACTATTGAAGTGAAGACTACACAGGATAAAAACTGGACCAGTAGTAAAGAAAAAGTTGGCTATCATATGCTAGTAAGTCACAGTAAAGAACTTAACTTTTTTGTTAATATCTGTTACTTGGATACTGGTGCATGGGAAGGTGCTGATGCTTTTGGCTTTACACTAAAGCCTAAAAATGTAGGCAAGTTTATTAATAACGGTGCTTGGAACTTCACATATGCTGGTGAAATCTTTGAAGATGGTGGTGACTTTATTGTCCAAAGATCTCGAATTTAATTGCAGAAAAAGGTTGACAAGTAAGACATCTTACTGTATAGTAAGAGTATAGTTAGAAATAAGGAGTTACTAAATGTTAGCAGAAGCCATTAAATTTGAAGATGTAGATCACTTTGTACTTGAAATGGAACATTATGATGATCTTAAGCAACAACTAGGCTATAGTACAGTTTGGTCAATGGGCGAAGGTATTATGCAACTAGATCACAAAATTCTTAGTGATAAGGTTAGAGTTGTAAAATACAAGTGTATTGCTTCAATGGGAGATACACTAGACAGTGAAGTTACTTGGCAGACATTTACTGCCGTTGCACAAGATGGTACACTTGGTGAACTTTGGAAGGCCGCTGAAAACTGCTTTCAACAGGCTCAACTGGCTTTAGATGATTGGCATTACTTTGTTGAAGATTTTCACGTATGTGAAGATGGTACAGTTGAACTAGTAACAGGATCTTAATATGCTTTTCGTTGATGCATATGGTGGTACAAAGGCCCAGCAGGATCAAGCAATTGATCTTGCTTACTTTGCCATTTCACAACTGAATCCACGTTTACAGAATGTTGATATTGAAATTAACATTGGCAAGCATACATCAGAAGGCGGTTGTATTCGTCTTGGTGATAGAGAATTTGAAATAGAAATTGACAGTGATTTGACAGGTGATGATTTTATTACTTGTGTATTTCACGAAATGGCTCACGTTTCACAGTACATTAAAAAGACTATGTATGAACGTGACGGCAACACTTTTTGGTGTGGAACTAATCATAGTGAAACACCGTATCTTGATAAGCCCTGGGAAATTGAGGCTTATCGTGTGCAAGAAGAATTATTGGGTACCTTACATACGGTTGGACGATAGAAGGTACCCAATAGCAATTTAACTAGGAGGTTAGAATGAACTATTGGGAAAAACTTTTTCATGCTTGTGCCATTACATGGGGCATTGGCTTTTTGCTAGGATTTTCTGGCATTGCACAGGCTGATGATTATAGACATAAAACTACAACAGAGTTTAATGTAAATGGCACAGGTTACTATGGTAGGCTTGCTTTAACAGGTGACTTTAATAATGATGGTAGAGATGAAATGCTCTATCTAAGGATGTCACCAACCTATATGGATTATCAATGGAGTGATAAAGCCAAACGTAGGAATGTAGCATATGCCCAAAAGGGTATTGCAATGGCAAAGGCTGATCCTGACAAGTGGAGTGCAGAGTTTGTTACGTACACAATGCAAAGTTCAGGCAAACGTGGTGCTTCATGGAATGTAAGTTTCAATGGTAATAGTAGGCTTGCTCCTGTAGGTTGTATTCAGCCCAGTCAGGTTGTACCCACTAACTTTAATTCAGATGCATACACAGACTTTTTGATTGTTTGTCATGGGTATGATGATAAGCCCTGGCCTGGTGAGCGATCTGTAGTTGCAGTCAGTGATGGTCCTAACAACTACATTGTAAAGCCTTTTAGTAAAGTAGGTTTTTATCATGATGGAGATGTTGCAGACTTTAATGGTGATGGCAACATGGACATTCTACTGTTTAATCAGGGCAAGAGTAGTAAAAAGGCTGAAGTATACCTAAATGATGGTAATGGAAACTTTATGCAGACTAAAAAATACTTCTCACAATTTGCAACATTTAAAGGTGCATATGGTACAGAAGTAATTGACATCAATGGTGATGGACGTTTTGATGTTGGTGTGTTTGGTCATGAGAATAGAGAAAGTTGGAAGCCACATCAAACAATGATCCTTATTAACAATGGTTCCAATACCTTTACTAAAAATAACAAGGTGGTTGTGCCTGCTATTAATGGCTGGGGAACTGTAATGGATATGTTTGTTGAGGGTGAAAACTTGTTTGTACTTAGGTCAAGCTCTCCCAAGCGATACAGAGGCATGTTGGTTCAGCAGGTTAACATTAGAACAATGAAGACTGTTGCTACTCTACAAAATAAAAACATGCAATGGTATGCCAGGATCTTTAGAAAGCAAGGTGGAACGTTTGGTAGTCTAATGAATACATCAAACAACCTAGACTTTAAACTTGTAGGTGGTGTTATTAAACCTGCGAGGTAAGACGCCTTGGTAATTATGCGGTTTGCATAAATAAATAGACTAGAAGAAAAGTATAGTCATTCTCAATGGCTATATTTTTTTGAGTAAATTTTTTTTGATCAGAAAGAAAGGAAAACAAAATGACGCAACTTATCAGTCCCCAAAAATTTACAGATACTGTAGGCCTTTTAAGGTCCTTTTTTTTGGATAAAGGATTCTTAGAAGTCCATACCCAAAACAGATTATCTATATTAGCCGCATGTGAAGATCCATTCAATGTAGCAACGTACAATTATGCAGGCCAGGTCTGGCCCCTACCCCAAACAGGCCAAATGTGGTTAGAACATGAATTACTTTCAAAGCCCGATTCAAAGGGCTTTTTTTGTGTGTCTACGAGTTATAGACAAGAGCCAAATGCAATACCAGGCAGACACGATATTATCTTCCCAATGTTTGAATTTGAAATGCCAGGTGACATAAACGATCTCAAGGCAATGGAATACGAATTATGTGAATACTTAGGCTTTGGTGAAATTACAGAAAAAACATATGCAGAATGGCAAGGGCATTATGGGCTACCTACAGACTACGAAATGACTGCTGAAGAAGAGACTAAAATGAAAAATGATTTTGGTCAAACAATGATTACTGACTTCCCTGAAATGACATCACCGTTCTGGAATATGAGCAGATACGAAGATGGTGTTCATAGTAAAAAGATTGATGTTATCCTAGGTGGTATGGAAACTATAGGATCAGCAGAACGTTCAACAGACGTAGACATGATGCGAGATACTTTCCACACAATTACTGAAGGTGCTTATAGCGAATTGCTATTTAAATTGTTTGGTAAGGATCGTGTAGAAGAAGAGCTAGAAGAATTCCTAAAGTTTGATTTCTTCCCAAGAGTAGGTGGAGGCATTGGTGTTACACGAATGATTCCAGCACTAGAAGGAATCCAGAAGATATAATTATTCTGGGGTGGTGAAATTGGTAAACACGTACGGCTGTTAACCGTATGATTGAATATACTGCAATGTATTTAATCTTGGAGGTTCGAATCCTTCCCCCAGAGCCAAATAACTATTAAGTAATAGATACAACCTATTAGACAATACCCTCCTTACGTGTTAAAATCCGGTAAATATACACACGTAAGGAGATTTTTTTTATGGCGCCAAGAAATCATAAAAATTGGTTGGCACAACCAAACGTAGAATCAATTAGTAGCACAGCCTACAACTCACCAGAAATATTTGAAATGGAACAGGAACTAATCTTTAAAAAGGTATGGGTACCTATGTGTCATATTTCAGAGATGTACAATAGAGGTAACTTTAGAACAACACAGATAGCAGGTGTTAATGTTATCGCTGTTAATGAAGCAAATGGTGTTAGAGCATATATTAACGAGGGAGTAACAGTACCAAGTGGAACACTAGACTATGTTACACCTTATAAAGGAAAATTATTACATTGCGAAGTAAAGCATGGAGGTATGGTATGGGTAACACTTGATCCTGAACCTGAACAGACTGTTGAGCAATGGACGGCAGGAGCATTTGATTGTATTGCAGATGCTATTGACACAGAAGAAATGGAAGTATTCCATTATCACAGAGCCGTAATAGATACAAATTATAAACTTTGGCATGATACAAATAGTGAATTCTATCATGACTTCATGCACTATTTTAATCGTGTATCAGGATTCAATGACGAATACTTTGCACGTAAGAACATACCTTTTGATAATGGTCACGTAAATGTTAGTTCGTTTACTGTAAACTATGAGGAGTATGAAGGATTTGAAGACAGGGGCGAGTTGTCATTTCCCAATCTGCCGCCTAACCAATGGTATATGGTGGACTTGTTTCCTGGCTTCAATTTCAATCTGCGAGGTAGTGCATATAGAAGTGATTCAGTAACACCACTAGGCTGTAACAAAGTGCTTATAGAGTTTAGAGGTTATGGATTACGTAAGGATACGCCTGAAGAACGTAAAACACGAATCAATCACCATAACAGTATATGGGGACCATTTGGTCGTAACCTACATGAAGACTTAATCGGTGTAGCAGGCCAGGGTACAACAATGCGAGAAGGCACAGAAGCACGTAACATATTACACGGAAGACATGAAAACGGAACCATACATGATGAAGTTGGAATGCGTCATTATTATAGTGAATGGGGGAAGTATTTAGATGTTGATCCGTATCAGCAAGAAATGGTTTAGGTTACTGGATTGGATAGCACGAGATACAGGTCCTAAACATATGGGTAGGAACTAAAGTACGTGGAGGGGATCTTTTAGATCTCCTCTTATTTCTTTGATTGGTTGAATTCCATCAGGTATGGCGGCTAGTGGATACATGTATAGATCATTTACCCAATGCTGAGTAATGTGTACAAAGTTATTGCGGACTTCTTCATTTTGTCCTAGTAGTATACCACGATCTTCCCATAAATCTATTTTGTCTAACCACTGTGAATCTTCAAGTGGACTTTCAGTTACATTCCAAACTGTGGTTGTAACAATACTTAAATCTTTCTTTGCACGAATACAGTCATCCCATTTGCCTCTATCTGTAGGACCAAACGTTTCGTATCCTGCTTTTTGATATGCACCTAATGCCTGTAGTCTAGGATAACTCCACAACCATCTACAACATTCATTCTTTGCTTGTGTTTCTGCAAGTTCAAATAGTTTTTGTGCAATGCCTTTACCTCTGTGCTTTTCACTAACCCACAAGCCTCTTGTTCTGTATTCCTTGCCTGCAGACTTATGTCCTGCCATTACACCATGTACACTGTAATCTTCATAAACACACCAGCCACGCCACTTAAATTTGTCTGCAATGCGACTGTCGTGTCCTTCTCGCATCAACATACTACTATAGGGTTGATGTAATTGTTTAGGCCATAGTATATCCCAATAAGGAGATATCTCTTCATATTTTAATTGCTTGTGATTCATCTTTGTGCGAGCATATTGAGTGTTAAACTACATACCTTTATTCTAAAATTTTTATTTGATTCATGCTGTTCATAGATGCTTATTTTTGCACGTTGTCCACTGGGTTTATCATAGACCAAGCGAAACTCACTTGGTAGTACAACGCCACCATCTCTGAAAGTCTTATCTATATCGTCAATTAATAGTTGTTCATATTCTTTGTCGTGCCAGGCTTTGGCCAATACATGTCCACAAATATCCGGAAGGTGTCGTTTTACTTCCTCCCTTGTTGCAAATACTGTAGTGGTATCTACTAGTTTAAATGTTGGTTGTTTGTATTTTACTAAAGCACCTTTTGCGACAGGTACTAGGTTACTCAATCACTCCTCCATGGGCCACTTTACTTGTAAAGGGTCTATACTCAATTCATTTACACATAGATGCTTAGGCATCTTTATTATGTACTCTATTGCATCAACACATTCATCCAAGCTCATACAGCGTCTATTAGGGTGCTTGTGCTGATTATTGTCCAGTGTACCTACAGTAACATAACTTACTTTAGGTCCTCCTGACCAAATACTTTTTAGGCCCAATGCGTTACTTGTACTACGCAAAGCCTTCTTTTCTTGCTGATATTGCCAATCGCTACCTTTGGTAGTTCTATCGGTTGTACTGCCTATAGACACAATATGTAGTTCATTAAGGTTCTTTAAAGCGTGTTTATAGACTACATCTAGTAGTGTCGTTTGAGAGTAAGCATATAGTGCAGAACAGTTAATAAAAACGTCATAGGTGATCACCTTTTCCGCGAGCTTCATTTGATAGTTTTTCTGCGTTAAATCGTAATTCCAGTTAGTTCTGCTAACAAACTGTGTCTCTGGCCAGCGTCTAGCAATAGCACTTGCCACACCAAACTCTGGATTTCCTGTACAGATTATTCTCATTATCCACTCACGTATGGTTTGCCATCATCATGCTTTGCATAAAAAAGTTTTTGATGATGTATTCTTCCAAGCACTTCTTGTATTTCATTCATCTCTTGTCTAAGTTGAAGTGATGTTTCGCCTTGTGCAATAGCAAGTCCTCTGCGTCCTGCTTTTGCTCTTAAAGCATGTTCTATAATTTCTATATCTCTTATAGATAGTTCAAATGTTGTGTTTGCTTTAACCATTTTTTACCTCTACTAACAAGTCCTGCCAGTTATTAATTCCTGGCTCTTCTATAAAGTAAAGCAACTTCCAATATTCGTCAAGTGCTTTATTTTCATCTGGGCCTAATAAGGCTCCCATATCCAACAGCAATCCATCTGTTAATTTGTTGGTTGTTTTTGCTTCTCTATTACATTGTTCAATATACTGTAGTGTACTTTCTGAGCCTACCCAATCCCAACTCCACTTTTCCAATCTATGTTCTACAATGTCCTGATTAGTTTCAAATGCAAGACTTATGTATCTGCTGTTTGCTAAAACCTCATTACGTAACGTTGAATCATTGTTATGATGCCAAGGACTAGCAGGCTTTACTTTGTAACAAAACTTTTCAAACTCGTGATATAACATAATGTATTCTTTTAGTGATATTTCAGGATCGTCTTCTTGATAAACATTAGGATCGTAAAACTCACCTTCATATATCCATTCATGCCCATGTAATTTTAGTGATACGGGCTGTTCACTACATTTGCTTTTTGTTCTAAAATGGCAATAGTTATATTCATGATCCACAGGTGCAAAGTTTCTGTGACTTGATATAAACCAAATTAACCAACTCCCATAAAACCCTTGGGCATATGCTACGCAAAAACTATTCAAATCCAATTAACTCTTTATGTTTATTCACCAAATCCTGCCATCCAAATAATGGTTCTACATTTAGGTGAACACAAAGCATGCCATACGTTCTTATATCACAGTTCATAAGTGAGCCCATATCTAATATAAACGCTCCTCTACGCTGTGCTAACTGTAGTGCTTCTTTATTCATGTTATCTACATACGATTGTGCATCTGTACCATTTGTAACGCCAAATTTATCACAACGCTCAACAATTTTGTGTTTATCTTTATCAATGTAACAAACTATTAAGGTGGCTTTTTCCTCTAACCAATCACAATATGCATCATCAAACATTTCAGGATGGTGAGGTACAGGTTTGATACATAAATTTTTACAATCATGTAATGCTCTAAACTCTTCCCAATCTAATAACTTTGCTTGTCCTTTAAACTTCTCTACATGGCTCATATGTGGCTTGTAGTATAAACTGTGTCTTGGCATGTTTAAATGCACTGGTGAATCTTCTTTTGTTGCACCATCACTCCAGTGTTTGTAATTTGCTACATATTCACCTTTACTAAAGTTTTCATGCTGGTTTATAAAGTGTACTAAGAAAGTACCGAAAAATCCACCAGCAAATACTACTGCATAATCAGACATTATTTAAATCCCATGGTATGTGTGCTTGATAATCAATGCCTTTGATATCAGGCATAACCGACAGCCAACTTCGAAAACTTTTACGATTATAATCACTGCTAAAATCTCTTCTGTTTTTTAAGTGACTAATAATATTTATTAGGTTGTTTTGTTCTTTATTTGTCATTGGTTTATCAAACTGTTCTAGTTTGTTTATTACGTCTGTAATAACTTCTTCCGGTACAAGGTCACATCCTAAGTGATTATGCGAGTTTAATGTACTAAAGTAAAAGTCTCCGGGCTGTTCCCAGAAGTATTCAAGTATCTCAGGCATTTGGTGTACGTTTAGTGCATGTGCTACACATGCATAGGTAATTTGTATATCGTGTTGTTTTATTCTATCGTGATGTTCAGTCCACCAGTCCCAATCATGTGGAGTACGCACGACTTGATATAGTTCACGCACACCATCAATACTTAAATGGAATTCAACACGCTTAAAATTATCAAGTAAATCTAATTGATAATCAGTTAAACTGCCATTTGTTCCAACAAGTATTTCTTTATCTGTATATCCTTCATTAACCATGTATTCAAGTATTGTATTGAATTGTGTAACAATGGTAGGCTCACCACCATCAAAAACTAATCTGTCTATACCACTTATAATACTTTTGTAATGATCTAACTGTAAAAATGCACCTCTGCTAACTTTGCCCTGTAATGCAAGTTCATATTTTTTACCACTATAGTAGTCGTCTTGTAACCAGAAGTTATCTTTATCAACCTTCTTATACTCCTTTGCTATTAGATTACTACGTTGTGGTCTACATATATTACATGTCTTATTGCATGTATTACCAAACGAAATCCATAGCTCTTTTATTCCATCATGCTCAGTACCCCATTTGCGGTTTTGATTGATGCGATGGCTTTCTTCTCCTCTATCCTCTTTTACCCAACATTGTTTACAACCCTTGGCTTTTACTCCTGACTCTAGGTCATTCTTAAGTTGCTGTAGCCAATCACTGGCTAGGTAATCTTCAATAGTATGTAAGTTATGTGAACGCTGTCCTCTAAATGTACAACAAGGACCTGGCTGTCCTGCTTCATTAAAATGTACAGTTCTGTAGGGTTGGTTACAATACAAATTAGACAAAGGAATCAAACTCCGGACAAACTTCTAGTAGGTTTCCACGCTGTAATTCATCTGCTTTATTGTTAAAGGCTACGAACTCAGTCCAACGCTTTTCATGCCAATCCTCTGCCCACATATACTTTATAGTTTCTTCAACTTTAGGAATATGTAAGTAATCCTGTAGTCTTAGTTGAGCTAAATTTTTAAGTGCTATTGGTAAACTTCGTATGTTCATACTTTCAGGATGGTTGAGTATGTTTAGATATATTTGATCATCAGCAATACCCTTGCTTTTAATCCAATCAAACAGTTCACTCATTGCACATATGTTTAAAACTTGAACTGTGCAATGTACTTGAATTGCGACACTAGGTATGCTGTTTAGTTTGTCAAAGTTTTCTTCTATCTTTTCCCAGGTGCTAGGATAACGAATATATCTATCTCTTTCACCCACTGCATCTATACTTGCATTTAATTGTACACGTTTAAAATGTTTCCAATAATCCAACATCTTTTGTGGTACATTAGTAAGGTTAGTATTGTACTTCAATCTTATATTACTTGCAAGATCATTTTCAATACAGTAATCAAATAATTTGTATTGGCTAAGAGCAAGTGTAGGTTCACCACCAGTAAGATAAATCTCTTCTATTGAGTGTGCTATTTCAACAAAGTTAACACCTGTTTGTTTTCTATCAGGCCACTCACCTAGCACTTTCATCCAGTCTTTATCTTCATCACTTAATGGTTCGTTAGGAGCAAGCTCTGCTGTATCAACAATCTTGTTCCAGTCTTTTACCCACATACTCGATGACCATGGATTGCACATTCTGCATTTTAAGTTGCACAGGTTACCCAGTCTTATGTCCACATAGCGTATGTCTAAGGGTATTTGTTCCGCTACCTGTACGTCATCCTTCCACCACTTTTCGTTGTAGCCAATACGTGGAGAGCGAACACCAGCATCTTCTTCACGGAAGCAACGCTGACATGTTTCAGGACGTTCGCCATCTATAAATTGTTTACGAATTTTTTGATAGTCTGGAGAGTTCCATACTTCATTTATATCGTCACGGAACATTTTATATTCCTTGCCTTCAGTCTTCCAGATTTTATTATTTTTAGGATTGCTGTTACAGCAAACTCTAAAACTTCCTGTTGGACTTACGGCGGCATGCATAAAGGGTAATACGCAAAACGTATCACTAGGCAGTTTCTTCAACGAACTCTCTCCAATCAGTGCCATGTATATTATCTAGTTTAGTCATTTGATCTATGAACTCGGCACGTAGTTCAGGATCTTCCCAAGCATTCACACGTAGGAAACGTGGATTAATACATGGACTTGCTGTACCAAAAGGCAAATTATTTGTACTGCACCATTCTTCTATTTCGTGCATGTGATTCTTATTCAATATCATTGGTAATGCTGTAATCCATATATGGCTGTTGCTAGGCTTTGTACTATTCCATTCTAATACATTGTTACTTACAACGTCCCATGAACTGTGAGGACGTATGTATTCATAACGTTTGCCCATTGCATCAAGGCTTATACTAATATTTACCTGTTTAAATTCTTTAAAATATTTGTTCCATTGTGATATATTATGTGATCCATTTGTAATCATTTGTAAATTAACTGCACTCGCGACATCCATTTCAATTAGTGCTTCTATAATCTTTCTTACCTGTGGTATCATAAATGGCTCACCACCTGTAAATTTAACATGACTTGCATCAATCATTAAAGGAAGAAAGTCTAAACTTTCTTTATGCCATTTTTGTGTTATGGGTCTATGATAATGTCTATGCAATGTTCTGTTTGGTTTGCCATTAACATCATCTGCATCTGCAATTTGTTTCCACATACTTGAACTTGTAGGATCACACATTCTACAAGCAAAATTACATGTATTATTAATTTTAAGATCCCAATACTTTATACCTTCTGCATATTCTAGCTCTTTATTATAATAGTGACGCAGACTTTCATCACCCATGTCTTCACTTTGTTTGCACTCTATGCACTGCTTTAACCATTCGTCACGACTACGATCACGCCACCTTTGATGTCGTGTTTTCCAATCTTCATCGAAATACATGCTGGGTACACCAGCGGTCATAAAAGCACAACAAGGACGAACAGCACCTGTAGGTCCTATACAAATGCCGTGATCAAATATTTTGCATTCTGGCATAGCCTTCGTTTACTTTCGTTTTAAAATAGTCAGTAGGATCACCGTCAAGTATCATATGGATACGAGGCTCTTCACTACGATTCCAAACAGCATGTTCATAACCTGTGTTAATTTTGAATACGCTTCCAGGAGTAAAAGGCATAGTACCCCAACCACCATGCACCAACGCACAGCCGTCAGGATTGTTGATAGCCACATTAGTAGCACCTACTCCTGTGATTCTTTCTCTATCCCTATGTGGACCTAACCACCCTCCTGGAAGTACAGCCATGAAGCGTACTCTACTAAATGGTGAATAGCGTATTTCATCCATTAACCATTGTTTTGTTTTAGGACAAAACTTAGCGATATCAGTCCAGTCACTTAGATCATACTCCGCCTCATCGGGGAGCCCATAGTCCTCTGGTACATTAGTGTGAACAGAACTCATACCATGTATTGCTAAACTTAGCCAACCACTGCTGTTAGGTCTGTGAAATGTGTAACAGCTCGTGTATAATAAATGATTTGCTTCTTCGTAAATATCCTGCCAGGGTACATTAATATCAACTTGTATCCAAGGCATCTTGGTGTTGTCCATAATATTATTAATATCATCTTCAGCACTTAGAGGTTCTTCAATATTATAATTAGGGACAATATGTTCATTGTCCTCAAAAAACTTTCTGGTTTCATCTGAAACTTCTCTAAAACGTTCTAGATTTCCTTCATACCACATTATTTTCTACTCTCCAATACCTCTGTGCATTTATCACTAGCATATGTAGTGAACCAGCGTGGAGCAAACGCATGAATAAAAACTGCGTATGCCGCCTTTTCTAATTGCCATGAAACCCACATTGCATGTTTGAAATGTTCCCAACGTGTCATGCCAGTTTCTTCTAAATGTAATTTACATTTCTTACTTAACATTAATATATTCCCGTTAATAGTTTTACATTTTGATAGGTATAGTGTAAACCTCCTGGTGTATTACCTGTGAAATAGACTTCTTTGTGTCGTTCCATCAAACCCATCATTAGTTTTATAAAGTTAGTCTGTGCCATAAAGCCACTTGTATTTAAATAATTGATCTCATATTGCCATATATTTGTAACCTGAATAAACAAATTATGATCATATCCACTAGTATCAATAAACTTCTCCCACTGCTTAACTGCATCTAACTGTATAAAGTTTATTGGTAACTTTTTTATCTTATTAATTTTATCTGCAAACTCCACTGGTCCGCCCATGCTATCAATAAGGCTTGCCACAAGTTTGCGATCATATAAGCAACAACTAGGATCAATAACTCCGTCACCAATTATTCTGTCAATGTTTGCTTCGTAAAACTCTGTGAAGTTTGTACTTGGATCCCATTCACTTATAACAATGTCTGTCCATTTAATTGCATAAGGATTAAAGTCGTAAAACGTAACCTCTTTAAGTGAGTCTACATGATTCCCCAAGTGCCAAAACTGATGTAGTCCAGCACAGGGCACCATCATATGTGTAAACTTTACACCAGTATTATCAAACTTTGGAATACTCTCTGTGTTTGTTACATATAGGATCTGTGTCTGTTGATTTTTAAAACCATACAATTCCATTTTATCTTCTGGCAAATCATAACCAAATTCCAAACTTTCTTTTGGTGTTTTGCCTTTGAGAAAGTCATCATCAAGTAACCATTTTACTGTGTCCTCAACATCATCTTCAGGGTATATACACATTTTGTGGTCACGAACTTGCTGTGGCAAATTAAGCACTTCATATCCCAATTTTAAACTGTTTGGAATAAGTGCATCTAAAAACTTGTGTCTTGTTTCAACTAGTTCTGGACGACTATCTGGCATGGGTTTCAAATAGTATGGTGTATAATCATCGTGGAAGTTTTCTTCACTTGCTACAAACGCTGGACGTTTCTCCAGGTATTTGTTTAGGTTAGGAAAGCCTGCTTCAGCGTATGCACGAATATTAATTACAATACACTGATGATGCCAATAGGGATACCTACCTCTGTTTTCGTGATTTAAAATATGCCCTGCACATAACCAACGTCTGTCTTTCCAATCACCGTCATGTAGTTTAAGTAACTCCTCTTCAAATTCATTACTCTTTGGGAATGTACCTTCAAACCAAACTACTGCTAATTCGTAATTAAGACTGTGTAGTGTCATCAGCCATTTTGTACTTGCTAAATGGATCATTTCACTATGGCTATGATCCATGCTGTTGTTAAGTCCTATTTTTAAAATTTGACGTAGTTTGCGAGTGTATTCAGGATATGGTTCTAGTTCATTAAAAACTTGCTTGTTATTAATAACATGGCAAATTCTGTTGTGTTCTTTTATTGTAATATTATATCCCATTATTCAAATCCTATATTATAGTTTTCACCAATTGATGTTATTGCTTTACTAGGACACATGATTTCATTATCATTTATATCTGTTCCAACAAACCAACTATCAGGAAACTCATTTAATTTTGTAACTAAGTTCATAAAACTTGATTCAAGTGCAAAAGGCTCCGCTGTCATTTTTGCAATTATGTAACTATAGATGTTACTTGTCCAGAGTAAAGTTTTTACACTATCCAACTGCCCAATAAGATCGTCACTTGAATTAACCAGATCGCACCTAATAATTCTAACATCACATTTCCTCACTTTATTCCAGAAGTCTAACCAACTCTGCTGTCCACCAAATAAATCAACTGTGGCAGGCCATCGTTCTGCTACGAGATAATGTAGGTCCGTGTTTTTACCAGGATTGGCTTCACACCACGCATCAACCCACGCAACGAGATCCTGTCCGTGCCAGTCCGCAAACAATTCTTTTTTAAATTGTACGCTGTCCGCATCGAAGTCATAAAACACAAATTTTGTGTCTGAGTTGAATCCATATTTGTAAGCATAGTATAAAAGTTTAAATCCAGCACATGGACCTACATATTGATCGAACCCTGTATTTTCAAGTTGTTCAACAATCTCAGGTTTACTTGCTTCTGTATTTACAAAATAAATTGGGCTTGTTCTGTGTATTACATTTATACACTTTTTAGCCTGATGACTTAACTTTGTTTCATCATATGGTAAACCCTGTAGTGCATATTCAAAGTCAGTTGGACTTAGGTGCGGCCGTGTGTTTGCAACACAATCCATAATATCCTCACTTAGTCCAGGTACTGTTAGTGTCCTACGTAGGCTCCAGGCAATCCAACTGTTGCCAAAATCATTAATCCTCGGTTCGTTTACTTCTTCCAGTGAACGTGGGTTATCATCATATCTTTCAGGGTACAGAGCAAATATACTATCTTCCCAATTCATATCATCATTTAACTTAAAATAACCAGGCAAGTCTACAGGTTCTACAAAAGGATTAGGCTGATCATTGTCATACCAGGATTGCAGATTAATTACAAGCATACTACGATAGAAGTAAGCATAATTGTCCTCTTGTATTTCACCAGCAACAATCCAACCTTTGTCTGCTGAATTATTAATCCTATCAATTTCAGTAAGTAGTTTTGTATTAAAATCCTCTGTGTCTGCCCACACACCATCAAACCAGACTACTGCATACCTATAGCCCATCTTAATACTTGCTACTATCCAACTTGTGTCTATACTGTTGTGTAGGTTAATTATACCACCACGCAAATGGTTGTTGCTTTCAACCTGTTGCATGTTAGAAAGTTTTTGTTTTAACACTGGTGTGCCATTGAATGTGGAGTCACCAGGCATGAATACGTGTACAACAGGATAACTGCTTTCACTATGACTATAGTCCCAACTTTTTTGTCCCTTATACATTACCAGAATCCCAATACTCTGCCGTTACCTGCAATAATGGCAAAACAAGTTACAACATGAAGTACAATCCAAAATGTTCTGAATAGTAATGCTTTGAACACATCATCTTGTTTAATAGGTAAAAACTCTGGCTTGTCGTCATCATTTAGTCCAACAGGCATGCCAACAGTTCTACTCCATAATTTCAGCCAACGTCTTTGTCCGCTCATACAAATAATCTCCATAATGCGATTGAATTCATAACTGTAAACCAAGCAGTCAAAACAAGTGTCCATGAACTTAATCTATAATAGGCACCTATGATGCCTGTCAAACTGCCAAACCAATAAAAGGGTATAAAGATATCAGGTCTTGGTTCAAGCACTGTATATGTCAATATGGCACTACCTATTATAACTGCCAACGCACTTACCATCTCCCACCAAAATGCTTTGGGATTTGTACTGTGGCTATCTTTCATAAACTGTATCATGTTATTCTTTCATGGACTATATCCATGCCTTCTAACTTTATTCCTAAATGTTGCCTTATCATATCTTTAAGTGTTATTCCTTTTTCGTATCTGTTTTCTATATCTCTGGTGTACTTTCTCATTTTACTGTAGTTTAAAATATTAGGTTGATTGTTTTCAAGATATGTACTGAACCTTGACATCTCCGGATACCATTCATATGCTCCGTGTAACTTTTCAAGTATTGCATCTCTATATTCATCTGGCCATACACTTGGTGCTAGATATTTTGGTGTTTGCAAAATGTTTGCTGTTATAAATTTTAAATCAATTGGTGACTGAGTCCAAAACCTATAAAATTCAGGCATATGGAATATGTTATGTGCCTGTACTGTAATGCCAGCCGCCAAATCAATGTTTGGTACTGTGCTTAATTTAAGCATGTTTTCATATACTGTATCCCAATCACCGTCCTGACGTATGTAATTATAAACATCTCCTACGCCGTCCATTGAAACTTTAATATTTGTATGCTTAAACTTTGACCATATCTCTATCAAATCATACTTCTTAAATTTAATATGGCTTATGTTTGTAGCGTATCTTAATTTAATATTAGCCTTAATGCTGTCCGGAATGCCCTCAAGAAGTTTGTAGTGTTCATCATTAATAATGGGTTCACCACCTGTAAACTGTAGTACGTTTACTGACTCCCATAGTTCAGGCCATTCATTAAGGCTGTCAAAGAGCTGTGTAGGGCGAAGTAGACGTGTTTCGTGTCCGTCCTTCTGATACTTTGTAATAATGTCCAAATCCTGTACACGCTTGTAACTACTGTGTGTACTACACATAATACATTTAAGGTTACAGAAGTTAGATACTTTAAGTTCTACCCAGCTCGGTTTATGATCTACTGAATAGTCATCATTCCATGAGGCTCCTGCGAGATAGGACTCGTTGTCTTTTTGCCATTGAAGCCTGTTGCTCACTATTCCGCTTTGCTCGTTGTGCCAACAAACGTTGCAACGTGAAGGCTTTTCCCCATTCAGTAATGCTCTTCTTAATTCTCTGTAGTTTTGATTGTTCCATGTCTCCTCCGCTGATTCACCAGGGTTGTTAAGTGGTATCTCCTGTGCTTCGCAACAAGGCACTAGGTTTCCACCTGCACTGCCGTAAATATGCATGAACGGCAACATACAAAATGTACTACTCTGTGTACCTACCTTGCCACTCATTACGTTCTCCGGCTCCCCATTTAGGAATTGCTTTTGCATCTAAATCAAGTAAATCTCTGAACTTACTCATCTTCTTTAGATCCAATATTTCTCTGTGGCGGAGAATCTTTTTCATTGTATCTGTATACTGCTCTGATTTATCCTCTACGCCATTATGTTCACATAGTTTTTGTAAGAGTCTATGTAGCTCTTTTAGTTTATCCTTACGTATCTTGTTACCTTTACTGAGTACACTTAGCATGGGTTCTTCATACAAAAGTGTAAACTGTTGATCAACTGCAAAACGTAGTTTGCTCTTAAACCAATCTGGCCAGTGTATAATGCTCATGTAGTGTGGCTCATACACTGTTTGAAACTGTACATTTACTTTTTTAAACTGCGTCCATAAAAAGAACTCCAGCATGTAAGGTGCATTTATAACGCTTATTGTGGTAGCAACTGTTATTGCTACTTTATCCCAACCAAACTCTTCACGTGTTTCACACCACTTGTCTAGTGTACGCTCAATGACTGCCCATTTACTTGGATAACGTAGTATATCATTAATATGTGCTATGCTATCAATACTAGGACTAATAGTAATTTTTTTAAACTGCATTAGTGCATCATAGTCTACTTTCTTCGGCCAGTAGGTACAGTTTGTAATTATTTCTATCTCTACTTGTGGAGCAATGCCACTATCAGCAAGTGATGTAATCCAACGCAAAAACTGCTGATGTATAAATGGCTCACCACCTGTAACTTTTATATATTTTAAATCCTTAAACCATTCAGGCTTAACACTATCTAAATCTAACTCTTCAATCTTTTTAAGTTGTTCAATATCATATGCACTGTTGCCTAGTTCAGGAAACTTAATTGCGTCTTTGTCCCATTTGGTACTGAACTCAGGTCCACAACTTAGGCAACGCAAATTGCAATGCCTGCCCACTGTTATCTCCAAGTATTCCAGTCTAACACTATCAGTAAAGTCTGTAAAGAAGTCATTTGCTTCTGTACGCATACTGTGTCCTTTTGTTTCCTCATCTGCTTTACACTTATAACACCCTGGATGCCATTCGCCACGCATCATTGTTTCACGCACATCAGCAAACGCATCATCAAAGTTCTGTATATCACCAATGAAGTCCTGACGCATCAGTCTTATAAAATCTTTTGGATCTAAATTCTGTCCTATCTCACGCTTATCATTATCAAGAAATCTATTATGAAATCTACAACAAGGAGTAGCGGGCTGACCATGCATAAGCATAGCCGCCTTAAACGGATAGGCACATGCAGTCTTAGGTAACTTATTCAGCGAACTCTCCAGTCTTTCTATAACGCTTAATTGCATTACGAATGTTTACTCTATAGTATTCTTCATCTCTATGAAAGTGATGCCATTGTTTTTCTTTTGGTGCTAGTGCAATATGTACAACGTTTGTTAATTCAAAACCATAATGCGTACATACTGCTATATGTGCTTCTTTATATCTTTTACTAATTGTATCTGGTGTAAAGTTTTCCATTAAACTGTTAGCAATAGCACAATTCAAATGTATGCCATGTTGCCATTCAGTTTGTACTGCTAGGCTACCTTGATCCCATTTGGAAAATACAATACCTGAACGCCAATTACCACAACTTAATCCTTTTGTTGTTGAAAATGCAACTTGTTTAATACAATGCCTATTTAGATTTACATGTATACTCCAACATGTACCATACCAAGCCATGTCTACAAATACAGGAATATCCATTTCATCACATTCATCTAATAGATCGAACCAGCGTTTATGCTGTTTGCCATGTCCACTAAAAGGTAAACTTATAATAACAGCATCGCCCTTACGTAACGGAGCATCATCTATCCAACGTTCCCATGTCCATTGTCCTTCTAATAATGCATCTCTATTATATGGATATTCACCTCTATACATACGTAGCCTTAGATTATTTGCTTTACAATAATAATGCCACCAGTCCAATGCTTGTGTAGTACCTAAACTAACAAACCTATGTGGAAACGCATCAAGTCCTTTTACTGTATTACGAGTACTACTTGCAATCCAGTCTGGAAATATAGCAAGAAACCTATCGCTTTCACCTTGTAGATGTGCTTCATCTATATTAGGCCAGAAGTTCTCTTTTAAATGATCTATGTATGGTTGATGCCATACGCTGTTTCCTGTACTACTAAAATCAGGATTCATAATATAGATACCCTTTGCTGTATATTGTTAATCAGACTACCTAAGCCATTACGCCTTTGTGCTGATAACAATTCTTTAATACCCAACTTTTCAAAGTCTTCTTTTTGTATTGCTTTTGCTTCTTCAACAGGAATATCTGAGAAGCAATCACAAACAACTCTAGTAATGCCTTTTGTAATCATTGCATCACTGTCATAGTATACTTGTACTAAATCATCCACTACACCAACATCAACCCAAATTTGACTGATGCAACCATTTACTTTTCTTTCTTCTGTACGCAAAGCCTCAGGCAATGTAGTAGCGTTTTTTGCTAGATCAATTAGGTGCATTAATCTATCATCTGAGTCTAGCCAACTAAACTCCTCTGCGTATTCTTCAATTTTACTCATCTACCTAAAAACCTTTTTGCCGCATTTATTGGATTACGTAAACCTTCATACGTCTCGTCAATGAAGTCAATATGTTTACTAATTTTTTCCAATAGTATTTTTTGATTTTGTTCAATCTGCTGTAGTCTGAGATTAATTATCTCTAATTCTTTTTCTAAGTCTTTATCCACTCTGCATCTCCGGAATATATTTAAAAGTGTCAGTATTACGTAGTCTATCTAGATCCTTCGTGTACTGTATAAAATGTTGCCAGTTACGTTCATTATAACTGCCAGTTTCTAAACCCTTGCGAATATCGTCTATACCTGTTTGATATTCAAACTCCTCAGCATGATAACTTCCTTCAGGCCAGTAAGCCTCACTAGGAATATCTTTTAGTTTGTCTAGTGCTTGTTGTCTCAAATTATCTGGCATGTGTGCAATATTAAGATATGATGGGTTGACAACCACATTACTCATACTAATACTCGCTCTGGTTGCATGGTATTTATTAAACCAGTTCCACACGTTTGGAAGATCAAATAAGTTAGTAGCCATAACTGTAACAGCAAATACCATTTCCAAGTTTTCTATTTCATAAAACTTTTCTACATTATCACACAACTGACTCCATTGGTAATTAGGTCCGCCACGCACAATACTGTATAGTTCATCTGTTGCCTCTACACTCACCATAAGTTCTACATGTTTGAACTGAGCAAATAGTATACGAAAGTCATCATTAAACACTGTAGCATTTGTACTAATATCTAGGTTAATATTATGACTCAGCCCCTGATCAACAAACCACTGTAACAACTTAATACATGTTTCGTCATATAAAGGTTCACCACCCCTAAGTGCTACCCATTTTAAGTTACGAAAATATTCAGGGTTAGCAAATAGGTTATCCAGGAACGCTATGTCTGCTCCATTGTAACCTACTGGTGTATTCTCCCAATACTCAGGTGCTTCTTTGTTTAACTTCTTACCGTCTTTTGTCCAGCCTGTTGATACAAAAGGATTACAATGTATACACGCTAGATTACATTTATTACTAACTGTAAAATCTAAGTAACGTATATCAGGCTTGCCATCAACTTCAAGATGTTCACTTCGCACACGTAAGTCATAATCCATTTTATCCCAGAAGAACATACGTCTACTGCGTCCAGATTTCTCTTTAGTCTTACAGCCTATACACTGATCAGGCACTTTCCTCGCCCTGTGAGCTTCTCTAAGGGCTGTTGCCTTTTCACCATAGTAAATTTGTTTAAGGGTTTTGTTGTTAATATTGCCTAATTTCTCTTTATAGATTATATCAGGTACAACATTACCTCCCCACTTTATGGTTAAGGCGTGCCAGGGTGCAAGACATGTAGGTAAACTAGTTTTATCTAAAAACTTATTACGATACATTAATCTTCTAGCCACTCCAATATCTCAATCATCTTATTGAGCTTTGTTCTTGCTTCATGTAAGTTCTTAGCAGGAACCCATGCCTGCCCTAAACCATGTTCGTCATCAACTTTGTTTATTTCAACTGATATGTTTTCACCACCTGCTTTAGTCATTTTAAGTGGACTAGGTGCTGTAAATTTTAATATATAAACAGTATCCTTAGGTTTAAATTCTATTACATTATCCATCTTTACATACTCCGCATGTTTCTCTACATGTTTGCCAACTTGCATCACTAATTGCATCTGGCAACACTTCACTAAACCAATCATTTGATAATATTTCGCTTAGTGTATAATTTATAAGTCCGTTTGTTTTTCTTGCATCAAGAAAACTATTATCTACTTCTGCTAAATTAGCATTGGTATGATCAAGTCCAAAATGACTTACGTGACAACAAGGCCAAACTTGCATCCAAGGATCTATTTGTACTTGTCTATCATTATACCACGGACATTTAGTATCAAACCGTGGCAACTGAATTTCATTATATATCTCTGCGTCACGTGCATCACTCATTGGCCAATTATGTTCAGCAAACTGTACTTGGTAAGTTTCAATATCAGTTTCTTCTATTGTAACTCCATCCTGTACTGTGTGAGGCAGGTGACTTTCTCTTACTTCAAACTCTATACAACCTAAACTTTTAGCAACTTCTTCAACTTGTTTTATTTGATGCTTATTGTGTTCAAAGGCTGTCATAATTACTTTTGCTCTACCTTTTGCATTTGTAAAAGACTTTATGTTTTCTAATATCTTATTATATTTTGTACGCACTCTATAAATGCTGTGCGTATCTTCTAATCCGTCTATAGCAAACATAATCATATGATTTGGAAACTTTCTACATGTTTTGCCTAATTTATGCCAAAAGTCTAAACTTCTCATACTACCATTTGTGTGTATTATTAAAAATGTTTCAGGGTGATGCTCTACCCATGTATCCAACATCTCTACAAGATTTGGGTGCATCATTGGATCTCCCCAATTACCATTTAACACCAGTTCTTTAATAAACCAACCACGTGTATCCTGTGTTGCTAATCTTTTCCATACATCTAAACTAAAATTTGTGAGAGGCAATTCAGGTTTGACTGTTGTTGTTCCGTTGACTTGTCTTACGCAACCAGCACAACGGGCATTGCAGTGACTTGTCATATCTATCTGCAAATTACTGACTGTGTCCTGCCACTCAAGTATATGATTCACGATCACCTTTCCTAAGTATATCACTAGTTAGGCAATGGATGCCTCCGTCCCAAAAATACTGATGACGCCACTTCCAATATATTGTATTGATACCACGCTTTTCTATTTCTTTACGAACTTTTGGATCGTTGCCAGTTACAATTACATTTTCCTCATCAATAGAAAATACATTTACATCAAACACTGATTCATCTGCATAACCAATCCAATGTGAAAGCCATTTGCTTACATAGTCACGGTGAAAACGTTTTTTACGAGTTTGTAAAAAGTCTTCAGGCATATCATGTGTATCATCTACTTCAATAATATCCCATGACTTTAATTCTTCTGGTATCCATTCTTTATTCCATGTCATTACAACACCTGGTTTAAGTATTGCAATTTTTCCATCTATATGTCCACCAACAGGTATATCAATAAAACGTGTATTAGGATAAAGTCTGTTTACTATTCGTGAAATCCATTCTCTACCCCATGTTGTACCCTTACCTCGTTTTGTATCTCCTGGATATGGTTGACTACAGAGTATGGTATCTCCTAGTTTAATCATATTAGCGGCATGATATATCAGTTTATTCTCTGATTCAAATACATCATAACCTACACCAGTATCTACTTTTACTCCTGGCATACTAATCCACTCTTGCCCAGTCATCCACTCATAATGATTGATGTCATAATATGCAAGGTTCTCAAAGTAGCGATTATCACTACCTGTAAACATTTCAAACATTGTGTTGCCATATGGAAACAGAGTATCACGTGGCATTAGTGGGTGATTTGGATAGCCACATTCCATCCAGGGTAACTTAACTTGTTCTTCTCCATTGATAGTGAAGATGTTTTTAGGACGCACGACTTTTACGCCAGCGTCTTTAAAAATTTTTACAAGCTCTTGTAAGTCCTCTTCTGTCTCTTCGAATATTTGTCGCATCACTGTACGCTGTTCACGATTACCATGCCAGTCAAAAGTATCAGGTGGAAATGCTGTACCTAATATTACTTTTCTAAGTGGCTGAAACTCAGTCCATGCGTTTATCATAGTTCGCCTTTATCTCTCATCTCTTGTCTAATCTTTGTTGCACTGATATCATGTATTTCTTTGCCCAAGTCATGTTCTGTAAATGTATAACCTACGCCTCTACCATAACTAATGTCAACTATATTAGGTACTTTAACAATTATGTATTCGTGATTGTAATGATAGCCTTCTTTTGCTAATACCTTAACAATATTATCAGCAACATCACCAATAACAAAAGGGTTATCATCTTGTGTCATTGTTCTACCGCCACTAGCATCTGCGTCTTGTGGAACAGTTCTAATCATAATACAAACTTGTCCTGTTTCTGCTAATGCACGTTTAAATAATTCTGTATGCCCATCATGCCAGGGTTGCCATCTACCCAACATCTGTGTTGTGGGCTTAAAGTGATTAAACACCATTGTTCTTTTTCATCCATTTTTGCACAACTTCACCTAACTGTGCATGTGTATCATTAAACCATTCAGCAACATGATAGTCAGCACTATCAGGTGATTCAAATAATGCGTTTGTATCTTCGTATTGGCTGTGTTCTATTGTGTCCATCCATACTGTAAAATCAGGTTCAAAGTTATGCCTTGTAACACTTGTAGGGCATACAAAATCTGCAACTGCAATTTTACCAGCCATTACAACTCCGTCTGCTAAATGTCGCATACGTTGTGCTTGCCTTATGCGTCCTGAAGGAGTAAAGTCCCAATCATCGTACTTCTCTCTAACTTCATCTGCATTAATATGTACTCCGCCAATAAGCTCAGCAAATGGTTTTGCGAGCGTAGTCTTACCACTACCGGGTAATCCAAATATTAATATTTTCATAATTTCTCTCTTTTAAATTTTGCGTTACTGCTACTTCTATCTTTGTCATAATTAATAGGATCACTACACATTCTTATACATTGTGTTAGTGGCTTATTAGCAAAACTAGCCTCTATTATTTGATATGCTTCACTACAGTTAATTTCGTCTATGGTATTGTTAAGGATATGCATTTGTTCTAGTTTATCACCAACAAGTGCTTTTATTTCCTCAAATTCTCCACCACCAAAATGACAACAGGGTACCATGTATCCGTCATAGCGTACTGCTGGAACTTGATTGTCTTTATACTTACACTTTGGATATATCATCAAAGCTCACACTTCTCAACTGCATAGAAACAGGTGTCCTATTATCTCCTAGTATAGCATGAAATCCATCTAATTGCAAGAGTTTTGCTTGTTTCCTTGCTTCGTCTACCTGATGATAATTATGTTCAAACACAATAAATCTCCAACCTACATTACACTTACCATATTTCTTTAACCATTTCATTCCGTTTACTATTGAATCCCACTTAGCATTGACACGATAAATATGATTAGTATCTTCTAAGCCGTCTATAGCGAATTCAACGACGTCATTAGGTTTAAGAAGTTCAGCTAATCTACGCCAGTATTGTTCATTTCTACCACTACCATTAGTGGATATGAAAATACGAGGAGGATTATCCTGGCTACTTATATATTCCAATTGATCAAGTAAAACACCACTGTAGATAGGATCACTTAGCGTTAGATTATAAGTTAGTACATCTAATCTATTTTCCGGACGAACAAGTGCTTGGAAGTATTCCATGGGCATGTCCATAATTTGCCACGGCCTATCCTCTGCTGAAACCGTACGTGTTCGATAACACCCGGGGCAAAGCAGGTTACAACGTGAACTTGAATCAATGTTGAGTCGACGCTTCCCTTGAAGCGTAGCGTTTAGTCCTTGGTACATTTTGCTCTTGACTTTTTGTATAAGTATTTATATAGGAGAAAACATGACACGTATAGCGTATGATAGTAACGATAAAGAGTTTACTGTTCATGTATTTAACTGTAATTCCGTAAATGATATTGCTGACAAAGATGAATTGTATAGTGCATTTGAATCTGGTTGGCCTGTTGTTATAAAAGGCATTACTATTGAAGGTGTGGACTATGACTACTATGACAATTTAGATGACTGGATAATTGAAGGCAATAAATGGATTATGCCTTGGTATAACAGCCACATTAAGAAGCGTGAACGCCTACGTAATGAACGTGGTTGGTCAGAAGAAGAGATTGATGTATTTCATAAGAAGCATAAACAATCTACTGCTGGTTGGGAAGTTCTATTTAAGACACTTTTCCCACGCTACACAACTACTGCTGAAATGCTTTCACACAGGTATAATATGCTTGTTGAAAACAAATTACACTTAGATGAATTAGACGAAGAACATACTGGCGATGAACAGCAGATTCGTATGTTCCTACAATTAGATAAGAAGAGACCAAGAGTTCTTACATTTGGACCTGACTTAGAACAGATGTATCACAAATACTATTGGGATTTTAATTTACAAGATATTGATAAATCTGATACGCATAACTTTATAACTGAAATGCGTAATCGCTGTGTATGGAATGACCAAAAATGGGATCAGTTCCATCACCCACTACACTACATAACATTTGATCCTGGCGACATTTGGTTTTTTAACGCACAATGGATCACACATCAAATTACCTTTGGTAGCAAATTACAATGTTACGAAGCAGATATCACAAGAGATAGCCTACTGGATAAAAAGATGTGCTTAAAGGACAGGATAAATGATTTATAGACAACCATTTTCGTACAGTATAAACAAAAACTTTCTACAAGATCCACATCTTACACGTTTTCAAAATGAATATCCGGAAGAAGAAATCCGTGCTTACTGTAGTAATCCTGATGTAAGTGAATATGAAAGTTCTTTATGGGGAAACTATAGTGCGCCTGTTGATCCTAAGGATTTTTTAGTACACAACATAACACATCATTTGAATACAATTAAATATCAGTTTTTAACTGGATATTATGATCACGATCATCACTATGTAAACTATCACATGGATGAACCAGGAAGTCATTTGGAAATACACAATGATCTAAAGAACTTTCGCTGGTTAATTACTAATCAGATATACTTAGATACAAATAACCAAGGCGTAAAACTACTGGACAAAGAAGGTAGCGTTGTAAGACAAGTTGAAGAAGTGCCAGGGCAGATGTACAGTATATTTGCAACACCTTATAGTTGGCATATGGTAGATGAATTAACAGAACTAAAAAGAAGTATACTGTTTCGTGTTGGCAAACGCAGACATAAAACAGTAGTACACCCTGACCCTGACGCACCTGCGTGGATTATTGTTAATGATGGGCATGATGATACACATTATGCCAAACTAGCAGAACGTATGGGTAACTATACTGAAGCATGGTTACATCACAAAGGACATAAAAATGTATACCATACAGATAAAAATGGAAAGTTAAAGGACAAAGTGGTCGCATATGTAGAGCGACATCACAAAGAATATACTATAATTAACAGTGGAGAATTTCCGGGTTGGGGTGAATGGATTATTACTGGTGACAACTACGAAGAGACATGGGAACATGTAATTCGTAAAAGAAAGTACAGTAGTTTTTGGATTACAATGGACAAGTGCTTAGATGATTACTATGCTAACAACCATCAACTAAACTACGAAGATATTGTTCTTTGATTGTCCTGCTCTTGTACTTCATAGTTAATTAAATCTTTGAACACAATGCTACTATCTCCACGCTCAGGGAAGTAATCCTCACAATCACCTTCACGTATTAAATCAACTGTACAACAATGTACGCCACCGTCCCAGAACCATCTGTGACGTATAGGTGCTACTATTGTTTCAATACCAAATCTTTTTAGTTCTGCTTCCGCTTCACTATTCTTACCACTGCTTACAACTGTATTATGATCTAAACTTAGAACATTTACATCGAAGTTAGTTTCAAAACAATGTCCTACATTTTCATTAAACCATAAATCAATAAACTCATGTAGTGCTTGGTTGCCTTCTTCACCAGCAACCCAATAACGCATCATGCGTAAACTGTCTTTTTCAAATCTACTGTTATACTTTAGTTGAGTAAACTTTCTAATGTATTCATTATTTGGCTTTCTAATATACGCAACGTCCCAACCAGGATAAGTTAGCTCGTAGTTTTCCATTCCTGCTGAACTAATTACAAGTCCAGGACGCAGGATATTCATAAGTCCATCGCTATGTCTGCCAAACTCACATCTATGAGCTCTGAAGTTTTCACCAAACACTTCATTATATTTTTGAATCCATTTTGTAGCAAATAAAAATGCACTATCAGGAATACTTCTGTCTACATCTACAAGCAGATCTCTTCCTGTACGTACAACGCTCGGGCCTGTTATTCTAGCTTCAACGCTTTTAATTCTTTCATTGCCAAAGTTTCCAAACCACCAAGGATTGGGTTCACTATTGTCATCTTCATGTGGCCAACCCCATTGTGGCCTGTTTGTGTATACATAATTCTGAGACGGAGTTAGTGTATCTTCACATTCATAAAACTCTTCCGGCATATACCAACAACTTTTTGGAGTACATGCAATTAAGTTTTTACCTAAAACCATATACTCATCACGTGGTGCCATTAGAGGGCGAGGAATAAATCCCTTCGCATCCATTACTTCTTTAACGCTGTTCCAATTTCTGCCATCTCCTATACATTGATCAGTCATTCTATGTACACGAATACCACGCTCTTCCAACATTGCTTGCATGTTGTCTAAGTCTTCTCGTGTTTCATCATTAACTTTACATAACGCATCTGCTACTTTTGTATCAGGATGATCAGCAAAAAAATCTACTGGATAAGCATGTCCAATAAGGACTGCTTTTAATGGATCATAACTATTATAACTACTAAATCCGTATTTCATATTAACTCCTATTACCACGTAAAGCAAAGAATAGTCCACCTACCCATAGCAATACATGTAAATTGTCATAAAGTAAAACGTCCCAGAAACTTTCAGGCTGTCCTACCCATATAACGCCCGTCATAATACTACAAATTGTAATACCGCAGAAGCGACTAAGTAAGTCACCCAATTCATTCCAATATTTTTGTAGTCCAATGACACCACCTACAAGCAAACCTATGCCTGCACCTAGCTCACCTAATATAACGAACCACCATACAAGTGCTGGAAGTCCAAATGATTCTGCATCTTCTATTGAAAATGGCAGTTTACTTAAACCTTGTTGTATAAAAACTATTGCCACGGGTACACGTAGTAACCAATGACTCAAACAAAACTCTGGTATTCTATCTGTAATTTTTTGTAACATTTTATCTTTCTAATTTAAGGCATCTCTGATGCGAGCAAATTCAGGAGCAACCGTCATTACATCATGCCCTCTGAACCTATCATACTTTTCGGTAACCTCAACATACTGACGCATAATCTTTTCATTGTATTTGTGTTTTGGATCCTTTGCAAAGTTAATAACTTCCATTAAAGGTTCCTCATAGTCTGTGAAGTGAGGTGAATTACCTATTGAATTAAGGAAATCCATAATACGTATTTCCTGTTCTTGTCTTAACCAATCAGGTGCATATGCCATACTGTAATAACTTGGTTCTACCAATTGGTTAGTACTCATTGCAATACCTCTGTCATGTTGCATTTGATAATCATGCATGAATCTCCAGAAGTCTGCGATATGTAATGCATTTGTAATCTGATTAACTGTTGTAACACGTACCTTAATACGCTTGCCGTCTTTTGTATTAGAATACTTAACTAGTTTATCAAACTTTTGCCAAACGCTATCCCATTTTGAAGGTGGGCGTAAGTAGTCATTCATTGCTCCCATACCTTCTAACGAACAGTTTACAATAGCCTTTTCAAACTTGCCTAACTGTTCTAACCATTTATCCTGCATATTAGTGATATTAGTATAGAAACTGATTTCAATATGTTCAGCGTGTCCTGTTTCAACACAACGATCTAGTAACTTAAACATATCAGGTGCAACTGTAGGTTCGCCACCAATAATTTTAATCTTACGTGCTTTAGCAATCATACTCTCAAAATTATCCCAGTCAATACCTGGCTGTAATAATGCTTCTTTTTTTGCTTCTATATTACCGTGCCAATCTCTATGTTGCATACCAAGTCCAACATTAATCATCTTTGCACGTTCAACGCTTACAAGATGACTTGCTTCTTTGTTACACATTTGACAGTGAAGGTTACACATATTACCCAAGCGAAAGTCAAACTGTAATGGCTGATCAACATACCAATCATTAGCACTAGCACGTTCTACAATATCATCTATTACATCTGCCCACTGTTCATTTTCCCACTGTCTACTGCTTACAATATTATTGCGTTCAAGTCTTTCACACTCTGTACACTCAGATAGCCATTCACCTTCTGCCATTCTAGCACGTACACTTTTAATATATTCATGATTCCAAGTACCAGCGATACCTAGTTCTTCCTGGTTCACTGTGTTCTTAGGCTCTTTAGCCATACAACAGAGTCTATAACGTCCTCCATTATATGTACTGTACTGAACAAAAGGTAAGGCACAAAAGCCTTTAGAGGTACGCATCAATCTTATATCCCCAATAGTCGTTTAATTTGCTTTGCTCGTATTTAAATGTTTCTATATCACCCTCGGCTGGTATAAAATGTAAACCACTTATTGCTTGTGATTTATATGGTTCTGCTAATGTATTAGCATATTCGGTAACTTGTGCAACTCTTACAGGATCTTTATTCCAATCCTGTATGCTTATTTCACGTGGGCGTTCTGCTACATCAAAACCTAATCCTGTCCAACCTTTAGTATTTCTAAAATATGTTTTTGTCCAGTCAATAAGTTCATGCATTTTAAACACATTTAGTTTTGTAAGACACGCACCTACACGTAATTCTATGTTGCCCCACTCTTCACTCCATACTTTAAACTGATCTGTGACTGCTACAATATCCTGCCAGGTATATGGACCAGGACGTTGAATCCAGTTTGTATCTTTATAACCATCTATACTCATAGATAATTCTATTTTGCGACAGCGTTTCCATAATTCTTGCACTTGTTTACTTGGTAATTTTGTACAGTTCGTATGATATAATATATGTAACTGACTAAGGTCTTTATGTTCATTCAATAATCTTTCTATAAAAATATCATGCTTTTGTTCCATAAGTGGTTCACCACCCACAAACTTTAAGTGTGTAAGATTGCTAAGGTCACAATCATATTCATCTACAGACCAATCATAACTGCCTACAACACGCTGGCCAGGTTTTGTAATCCTGTGAAACGTTGAACTAACACCAGACCAACACATTCTACAACTTAAATTACAAAGACTTGAAAACCCAGTTTCCAAGTATCGTAAAGAGTGGTAATTTTTATTGAAGTTTGTATTTGATATGTATTCTTTGTCTTCTAATAACCTACGTATTCTAAAACTAAATCCTTCGTTACGTTCATGATGGTGACATTTTCTACAACCATCTACATCAACTCCACGCAAAACCTTATCACGTACCTCTTCAAACTTTATGTCGTTCACAGCGTTGTGCAATCCATCCTTAATATTAGGCCACGGATCGCTATCATCATCTACTTCAATATCCCAACTACAGCAAGGTCGTACATCTCCCTTTGCATCAAGATAGGCATGAATAAAAGGCATAGTACAAAAATGTGTGTTATTTGGAAGTGGAGGTTTTATAGTCTTTTTTTTACCATGTTGAGAAAGGCATCAGCACCGTCTGCTTGGTTTTGTTCCCATGTTTCGGCCGCATTTTCATCTGCAAAGTCTGAAATCCATTTGTAGCATTCAAACTCAACTGCTTCTAATGCACAACATTTTGCAATAGCGTATGCTTCCATATCTACAATATCAACACTTGCTTTGTTAAACCACTCGTCATGTTCCATTACAAAACTATCACCAGTACCTAAACGTACTATAGGATCTGCACCAATGATAAGTTGAATCTGTCCATGCTCTATTATATTAGGTGCAAGTCCTAATTTTAGATTTGATGCATAACTTTCAAATGGTGTTGTGCCTCTAGGTGCTTGTGGTTCAGCCTGCATATCACGCTGTACTATATGAGATACTTGTACTAAACCTTCATGTCCTCTGTTACGCTTTATTAAACCTGCTGTACCAAAGTTTACAATTTTTGTAGCACCATCTGCAATGGCTTTCATTGTGGCGTGAGCGGCATTTACTTTGCCTACACCACAGTATCTAATATCCATATCTGATTGTTGTGGTAGCTCTCCTTCAAGAGCAACAATATATACTATCATTCTTCATCCATTAAATAAGCCATTTCAGGGAATGTCTTACGGAAATCTGTCCCACGCATTCCATCTAACTTATTTAAATATTCTCTAAATTCTGGCAAACGTCTACTCCAGTCTTCACTACGAGCAAAACTAAGCATACCCTTAAGACGTTTAATGCCATAACTGTCTTCTAGCCATCTTTCATATGTACACTTGGGATTATTCTTATGCCAACTAGGTACGCCTAACTGCCAGTTCTCTTTCCACCATTCAATAAACTCATCATAATGTGCTTCACACTTGTCAATGAATTCATCTGGTAGTACTTTAACATTTAAATGTCCTGGCCAATATACAAAGTGATAGTTGATACCACCTGCACCAAATGGCCACATATTAATTTTATGGAAGTTCTGTGTAAGTTTCCATTTAAGAAAGTCTGGTATGTAATAAATGTTTAAGGCATTCACTGCACATGCCACAGTAACTTCTACATTGTTACTTGTGTCTTTGTCCAACCTATGAAACTGTGCCTCTGTGTGAGCCCATTTACTTGGATAGCGTATATAATCATTCATATCATGTATGCTATCTACGCTGTAATGGAAACGTACTTTCTTAAAATGTTTCCACTGTTCTAATAATCTATCAGGTAACTCAATACCATTTGAATTGTAACGCAACTCTAATTTATCTGCGTATCCCATTTCAATAACTTTGTCTAGTATTTCATAATGCTCATTAATAACAGTTGACTCGCCACCTGCAAAATACAACTGTAACATATATGGAACCTGTCTATAAAACTGTTCCCAGAAAATAGGATTGTCTTTGTGCCAGTTATAACTTGCACCAAACTCTTTACCCTTGTTTTCCCAAACCATAGTTTGTTTTAATGATTCATTTGTAATCTGAGGATACAACTGTTTCCAGTCTTTTACCCAACCTGATGAATCATGTGGACTACACATAACGCACCCCAACTGACATTTCGTCCCCATACGGATATCAATATACCGTAGTTTGCTAGTAGTACTTCCATCTTCATATGTCTGTTCAATAAGCTCATCTAGATTTACTCCATTGTTCAACCAGTATTCAGTTTCCCATTGACGTTTAGATCTGTGTCCAGCCGCCTCTTCTTTGTAACACTTTAAACAACTAGCAGGCTTTTCACCATTAAGCATCATTTGTCTTACGCTTCTGTAATAAGTATTATTCCATGCACTATCTAAGTCTGAAGTGTTAAGGTTGGCTGGTTTGCCATCTTCTAGTTTTACAATTCCTACTCTACCGCCATGTACTTTATCGTTTGTGGCACCCACGCTTGATGCGTTTGCTGTACAGCATACACGCATTGAACCGTCAGGTCTTGTGGACAAATGAATCCACGGTAAGATACAAAATGTATCACTAGGTAATTTATGATCCGGCATTAATTAATCCTATGCTCTGTTGATGCGTTGCTTTGTCTTATTAGTTCTATTGTTTTTTCAGTAGTACTACCTGTAATTTGTAGAGCGGGTCTTTTACGCCAACTGCCGTTCCATGTTAAATGTGGTAGTGTTGACCACTCCCAACATAAAGCCATTCCAGCCTTCCATTGTGAGTATATTTTATTTCCAAACTGTAGTATCTGTCCAGGCTCCCAATCTTCAAGCATAATTAAAAAACGTATCTTGTCTGGTTCTTGATATTTAAAGTCTGGATTATCTATCACTCGCTCTGGACGTGGATTTCCAGGTAAGTTATCAATATGCCACATAAGTTGATCATTTGGAAACTGATCATTGAACTTTTGTGTTAATTTCTTTTCAGTATTCATTTGTAGATAGTCTACAATCTTTTCAAATGTAGGGCAAACACCCGGATGCTTATCAAAATTAATTTTACGAAACATTACTGCTTCAGGCTTTCCATCAGGATTTTCTTTATCTTCTTCTACGTGGTCTTTACTTTTTGCGTTAGCCGCATGTCCATAGTCCTGCTTATTATAGGGTTGGTCTTGCACGCCAACATCTCGAGCCGCGATAATATCTGCGTCCCAATCACCTTGAAAGTGTCCAATACATTTTACGTATTCTCCATCTTCATCAACTTTAAATTTATCAAAGTGCCACGGTTGTTTAAATAAATTCATTCTCTTATACTTTCTGCCACCACCAAATGTACCAGCATTTTAAAACATTAGGAACGCCAACAGGTTCTCCTCTTGATCTTCTTCCTTGTTCATTAGTAATTATCTCCTGCTGACGAGGATCATCAAACTTTTGCAAAAACTCTGCTAAGTCCTTATCACTTAAATCTTGTAATCTTACTTGTCGGAGTTCCACTGGCTTAACAATTTTAAACCCTAGTTCTTCTCCCCATTCTCTTATATTATCAATGCCCCATAAAAATAAATGTCCACGCAACGGCGGAGTTTTGCGTGGTCTATATAATGTTTCAACATCACTACGTACACGCATTATTACTCTTCCGCCTGGTTTTAGCCACTTGTGTACATATTTTAAATTATTATATATCTCACCTGCTTTGTCTTCTTTTGAATGACTTGTGTGTATTGAACCTAAGCAAAATACAAAGTCTGCTGTACCTGGTTGTGTATGTTCATCAAATACAGGATACTCACATGTGTAATCATTTGTTTCCAAATGTGCCCAATCAAATCCTGTAACGTTTTGTACTTTATTCTTCCAGATATTTTGCCCACAACCTGCATCAATTACATATTGTGGTTCATAACTATTTATTTGATCTGCAAAACTATCCATAGGATCTGTGCTATGGTAAGCGTTGTTTATTTCGTTATGATAAAAGCCTTCTTCTATATGTTTTCTGTAGTATACACCCGTCATGTAATTTGTGCAACCGCCATGTATTTGTCATCAGGCCATCTTTTAATAATACTTGCTTCGTCTTTTTTAACGCCAGGAATAATATTAAGTGATTCATTTGGGTTCCATTCTCCCCACTTCATATTCTTACGCATTGCAAAGTCTACAATTTTACATGTCTCTTCAAATATTAGAGGACGCATTGTATTATAGTCCTTGTATCCGGGTCTGTAATCTGGCCAATGATCTTCACTAAAGTCCATTACATTACACCACCATGCAAAACTTGCTTGAGCTTCTTTGTATAATAGGATTATATAATCACCCTTAAAGTTTTCCCATAACCAATCCAAGTTATGATGTCTAGCGAAGAAATGGGATTTTATTATCCTATATCCTTCGCCAGAAAATACTTGGTCAATATCGTGTTGTACCTGTTCTTTTGTTTTATAATTTAGATTATTCCAGTCTTCACCACAGCCCATGCCAGGTCCCCAATAAGCACCTTTGTGTCCATTGTTTACATCTCCTGGTACGTTTACCCTATGGTAAAACAAACGCTCTGGAGTTTCATCTGTCTGATCACAGGGTAAGCATCTACGAAGTTGAATATCAACTCCACTCCATTTACTTCCTGGTACTCCACAAAACCAAATATTCTTTTTCATCATTTACTCCTTAACCTGAGAAGTTATCTACAAGCTCATTTGACTCTGCGTCGTCGAACTTACCACGTGCCATTGGATCCCAATCCTTAGCATCAGCTGGCATTGTGTGGAATGGCTTACCTTTAGCCATGTGCTTCTCTTCACTTAAATCGATACCATATGCTTCTTCTAGCATTTCGGCAGTTTCTTTAAGAGCAACATTACCCATACAGTTGATCCAATACATTCTTTCGAACATTTTTGGAAGTGTATTCATAACTTTATCCTGTTCTTCTTGATTGAGGTGACATGTACGCTCTAGTGTACGAGCACCAATTTTACTGTGGAATGTTTCATCCTTAGCAATTTTTGCATATGTACGCTTAACTACTGGATCAGCGATTGCACGTGACATTGCAAACCATACACGGCCTGCACGACCTTCAGCAACCATTTGGTAAACTGCTGTAAGTGACTCATCACCTTCTGCGCCAATCTCATCAAACATTGAAGCACCTTTTGCTTTAATGTTTTCTGGAGCCATTTGCCATGCAAATTCTTTTTCAATTTCTTCGTCAGCCATTGGTTGGCCTGAAAGATATTCGATTACGTTTTTAACCATATCGTAATGCTTTGCTTCATCTAATACTTGCTTAGAAATTAATTTTACTTGTACTGGGTCTGTTGAAGCTGGTAACTGTGCAAGTGTCTTTGCAATTTCAACAACGTTCATACGCTCATTAAACATTCTACGCTTGAAGTTAAAAATGCACTCATCCAAATCTGGGTTTGAACGGAAGTATGCTTCTGTTTGTAGCTCACTTGCTTTAAACAAAGGTTCGATAGTTTCTTCTACCTTTTTAACAAATTCTTTACCTGTTAACGCCATTTTATTCTCCTATTAATGACTTATATTCATCTGGCATCCAGTGATTATCTTTATCACGCTCTGGGTGCCATACTACTGCTAGGCTATTGCCTAACATCCAGCTTTCTATATTTCCTGACTTGTCGGTTACAAGTACTTCTGCATCATTGGGTGCTTTTGTAATTGCACTGCCGTGGTAACTGTTAAGCGTAATATCATTACCCTTATATGTTGCCAGATGCTCTGTACGTCTGTGTCCTTCAATAGGTACTAGCTCGCCTCCCCATAACTGTGTTAGTAAAAATGCACCATGGCATATTCCTAACACTGGCTTCTCACGCATTCTAAATTGCTTTAGCATTTCTATTTCTACTAGCAGTCTTTGTGGGTGATCATCTCCTCCACTTAATACTAGTAGATCATGAGTAGCGGCTAGATTAATAAAGTTTTGGTTTGCTTTGTTGTGAAGTGCAGTAATTTCCCAATCTCTAAACATGCTAAAAAAGCCACGCTCTAAAGCATCAAATTGAAACTCACTGCCGTTCCTCAAAGTACGAGTACTAATCAGAACTTTGTTCATTACTAGCTATCCTAAAATCATCGATTGCACTGGCTGTACCACCTGTGTGGTAGCCAATATCCTCACTTAACATGGCATAGAAAGGAGCCATGTCGATTTGTTCTACAATTTCCATTTTACGCACATTGAACTTGGTGTTACCTTCATTTTCAATAACATCCTTTGCTTGAAACTTGCAACGAAAGCATTGATAATCTCCATATGCTCCACATAATACCCATTCACGTAGTACCCAATCCAAAGGTGCTAGTGCAATGCCACTGTTATACTTCTTACTAATAGGAATACGCTTTGCAGGATCTGAATCCTGATACTCAGCATCAAATACTTTGCCTACACTATACTTAATTGCAGGGTGGTAAATTCCTTTACCGTCAGCCGCTGATAGTTTATAGCCGTAAAACCAATCTTCAGGATCAGCCTGTTCAAAGTTAACTTTTGTATCATAAAAGAAACGTGGTATTCCGCCTGTCCAGGTAAACTGTACATCACGTAGGTTTACTCCACGTAGTTTATTCTTATCCATGATAGCATGTTTGATTCGGCAATCACGTAAATTAACTTTACGCATATCATTACCAATGATTGTAGCATAGTTTAAATTACTATCCCACATATTAACATGTAGCATGTTACATGCTTCAAAGTTTGCACCAATAAAGTAACCTTCTTTGAGCTGTGCTTCACGCATGTTTACATTAATAAAATTTGCACCATCTGCATTTACACGATTTACAAGAGCACTTCTCATACCGCACTTGTAAAAACTTGTACCTGTTAGGTTTGCTCCTGTAAAATCACATTCATCAAATAGTAGACCATCAAAATGCATACCACTAAGGTCTGCACCACGAAAGTCAATGTTATCTAATTTAAGTTTTCCATCTCCTGGTGTTCTGTCGTGCTGGCTATGTGCTCTTGGTAAGGTTTCCATCAGGGTTTTTAAATCATCCTGATATCTTACTCTGCCCTGTCTAGTCTTTAGCATGGTCTTTTCCTCTGTATAAAATTGGCCAGAGAGTATTATCTAGCTCTTGTGTGTAGTTTTGAAATGTTTGTTTACGCTCGTAAACCTCGGGCCAGGAATGTTCCAGCCATTTGTCGATATCTGCGACACTGTGTGAAAACTTGAGTTCGTTATCTCTAACAAACTTATACATGTATTTATTCTCGATGTTCGCTTGACGCTCTAAAACGTCACTCGTTCCGTACCATTTATAATTAGGATATGTAATATCCCAACTACCACTTTCATGCCACCATCTTAGGCTGATATTAGGTTCCCTGAATACTAATAGTATCCACATTTCAGGACAGTTCTCTTTTATCCAATCCAATTGATAACTAAACCAATGACAGCGTATAAACCTAAATGGCCTAGGATCGTTTGGATCAAACTCATGATCTAATTGGGCTCTAAACTGATCAGCACCTATTAAATCTAAATGATCAAACTGTTCACCAAGTCTATTATATGGCCCCCAGAAACTATACATATGTCCTGTTAGATTATTAGGATAATCCATTTGTGGTTCCCACCAACTACTCTGATCACATAAATCTGGTAATGCTCTGTCTATAATGGATTCTACTCTTCCCCATCTACTGCCTGGAATGCCTACTGTAAGCACGTATTGTTTATTCGATTTCATTTACTAGCCTATTCGCAAAATGTTGGTTACTTAAAATACCTGGGTGAGCACAATCTCTGCCCAAGTCTATCATATCTTCTGGTGTATATATTATACACTGAAACTTATCGTACTGTGGTGGTAGTTTAAAATGTTTTCTGTTCCTTGCTAATAAAAATACAAGTTTAGCATTTGGAAATGTATTCATTAAAAACGATTCAAACATAATAAGTATATCATTGTTAGTTTGTAATAGCATTTGTCTATAGTACTTACGCATACTATTATCCATATCATTTTTCATGTTAATGAAATAGTTTAAAGCCCAGCCAGACTCAGCAATAAAACGTGTGTCATTTATACATATAATATCTGGATTATATGATTTGCCTATAGTACGAAGTGGCTCTACAAGTTCTGTTAGACAATCATAATCACTCATGTTCATATAGTCGTAGCCCATTTCCTTAGCGGCCAAATATACACAACTGTTTTCAACAGGTACGCCTGTACCTAATGTCATGCTTCCACCAGCGTATAGTATTTTCTTCTTTGCATAAAAGTTTGGCTCAGGACCTCTCCAACCAAAACTATTCCAGTCATAAGTAAAGTCATTACCACGCCAATCATAATCCTGTATAAGATGACTTGTGAATATATCTCTGCCTTTACATCCTAATTCAAAGTTTTCAATAAGATCTCTACCATACCCTTGAACACTTGTGTTGGGCACTCGCTTTTGTTTGTATGTTTTCGCAAAATTAATACGTCTGTATTCACGAATTTCATCGTCAGACATCCATAGGGGATCAGTCATTTATTTTATTAATATACTCGTCTACTGTTAGGTTGTTTCTAATAAGATGTTCATAGTGTTTTTTACTCATGTTTTTAAAGAACACATAATCTTCAACATCTTCTACACTAATATCTTCTAGCTCATTAGCATAAGTTTTTTCAAAACCCATAATCATACTAATTAGATTAAATCTATTGAACTTTGTTTCACCTGATTCGCACCATCTATCTGATTTGAAACTATCAGCATAATCACTTACTTCTTGTACTGCGTCATGTCCTTGTGCAACATTACGCCAGTATTCACTATCCTGTCTTTCACTTAGAATATAATGATAATATACAAAACGTTTGTTATGATCAATAATTCTATGCATAAATTTACTTAGAGCTTTACTCTTTGTAGCATTCCAGGTATTATGTTTATTATATAGTTCTTCAAAAGACCTTGCAGTACTACACGTAATCATTAAACTTGTAGCCTCTAAGGGTTCAATGAAGCTCTGTGATAGCCCATTAGCAATAACGTTTTTAACTGCTACTTCGTTACATCTGCCTGCATCAAACTGTATACGCCTAACTGGTTCATACTTTATACCTTGATCAGCATAAAAACTTACAATACGTTCTTCTGCTTCATCATCTGTGGTATGATCTGAGCTGTATACAAATCCACTTCCCCAACGTTCTACTGTTGGTATCTTCCATATCCAACCGTCCTTTTGTGCGAAGGCTTGTGTGCATGGTTTAAATGGTATGTCAGTCATTGCTGTACCTGCAATAGCTCTGTTGTTTGGTATTAAAGGATAATAACTATTCCACTCTGTAAGTTCTCCTATAAGTAATTTCTTAAAACCTGTACAATCAAAGTATACATCACCCTGTACTATTTGTCCATCTTCTAGAATAATACTTTCAACACCATCTTCATCAAAGTTTACATGCATAACTTTCTTTTGTATTTCCTCAATAGGAAACTTACAAGCATTTTTCATTGCTTGTCCAAACTTATGTGCATTTACATGGTAACTAAATCCAGGAAAATTTGTTATTGTATTTCTGCCTGCATGATCATAAGGTGATAGTCCACGTTCTAATAGTGTTTCACCTGGACCATGTAAGTCGTTATAATCTCTACTCTTACCACTACCTTTGTTTACTGATAGAAAATAATCACAACTTGTTCTACCAATCTTTGCATTATATTTTCCTAAGTCCTGGAGTGGGCTATGCATAATCTCATAAGGATATATGTCATCAAATGTATGAAACCAACGACTGCCTTCTCTATTCCAGTCTAAAAATTCTACGCCATACTTAAATGTTGCCTCACATTGTCGCATCCAATCAGCCTCTTCAATGCCAATTTTCTTTGCTATGTGTTGAATAGTTGGTGTGGTTGATTCTCCTACACCTATTGTTTCAACTAAATCTGTATGTATTATAGTAACTTCTGCTTCTACTGTACTGGCAAGGTAACTAGCAGTAATCCAACCAGCTGAACCTCCACCCACAACTACAATTTTCATAATTTTATGACTCTTTCTGGATCTGGATCCGCAATCATGTCACGAGTCTTATCGCTAATAAATCCGGTAATTTGAAATGTTAGACGTGGTGTAAAGCCAAAGTTGGCTGTACCATGAGGCACGTTACACCAATCATATGTAACAACTGTGCCTGACTTGTAGCCTTGATGGTAATAATTACCAAATTGCCACACATGTCCATACTCCCAATCCTGTAAATGAATTAGAAAACGTCTTAAACGTAGTGGGTCTTTATCCCCTCCACCATCTAACCAAATCTTACGCCAACCCGGACGGGCATATCTCATCTGTTGATCTATATGTATTGGCGTCACTTGTCCTAACTTTTGAATATGAATACGGCTTTGATGTACATCTATGCCCAGAGCATCAATAGCCTTAAAGCAAACATCATATTCGGGTACGTCTTTTCTTTTAACGAAAAACTCTTGTTTCTTTTCATTCCACTTTAGTCCTAGTATATGATCGTGATATAGATTGCTTACATCTGCATCACTTCCTGTAGCACGTTTAATATCCTGTAACTCACCATCATGTAAGTCCTGATCTTGTCTGCTACTGTGTCTAGGTCTATAGTTTCCTATAGTCATTTCTTTTGCTTCTTGCAAAGAATAGTTTATTGCATCAGTCCAATCTGCTTCGAGTCTGCAGGGTATCTGAATAATCTCAGGATCTGCTGGTGCCATTGGATCAAAGTGAAATGAGCTTCTTAACTTATTATGTTCCCATCTACTTGGTACGCCGTCAACTGTAAACACGTTCATATTAGATTGATCATGTAGTTTAAGTTGATCCTCGCTATACATATCGTCACTGTAATTTTTATCGCGAGTAAGATAAACACCTTCCTGTTTTTCAATAGTAGTGTCTGTGTTCTGAATTAGGTCATCAATTTTATCACCACTATAATAATTTACATCTGTTTTTTCTTTCAACGTTTGTCTCCCATGGTGTTAGGCAACATCTTATGTATTGATCTAATATTATTTTCTGTAAGATATAGACTCATTAGCACGTGATATATGCCACCCTCAAAAGCAAAACTTCCGTGTTGCTTACGAGTATTTAGTATGTATGCTTTTCCGGGTTTAAAATCGTGCAATGAATTGTCATATATGAAATTCCACTGATGACGTTCAGTCTTGTTAAGTGGAATAAAAATACGCATTTGAGGATTAAATTTCCATGCGTCACGATGCAATGAAAAGAACCCGCCTTCGTCTATTTTAATACAGCGACAGCGAGCTAATTTTTCCCAACAATCAAAGAATGATTTTAGACTAGGTAATGCATGTAAATGTTCTGTGTATTCTTGGTCTGCGTTGTGTTTATCCTTACTATCAACGCCTATGCTTTTTGTATCACCTGTGAGGTTCAAAGCATGTTTTCCATTTGGACCTGTAATAAATTGAGAATCTAATTGTTCTAATTGATCAAGGATTTCCTGTACGTTAAATTGCCAATCAAGCTCAATAACGTCTCCGTAACTATTCAGTAAGGTTAGTAGTTTTATTTCTGTATCGTTCATTTTTTGACTTACCATGTTGTTCGTCCATCTTTCTAATGTGTTCAATACGCATTATCTGATGGTACATTTTAATAACACCCTTAGGTGCATCTGCTTTCCAGACCCAAGGTAGTAAGCCGTGTACGACACTTTTGAACGCTATTACGATTAGAGCCCAGCTATTTTGTAGACTATGCCACAAATGATACCAGTAACCCCAACCTGTTTCAACTTTTAAATGATGGTAACCTGCCTTTAACCATTTTATCATTCTGGATCCTTAAAAAATTGCTCCAGCACTCCTTTGACTTCGTTCTGTACTTCTTCTTTAATAGCAGGATAATCTAATTGAATAGCGACATCTACAACGCCTTCATTTTCAAAGCGTCGTAGAATATCATGTTCGCTATTCAAATTTTGTAATTCAATGCCACTAATTTCAGTAACAGAACCGTCGGTAAAGGTGATTTTGACAGTATGTATGAAATCCATTGGAATCTTGTCCAATGTGATCTCATCAAATATTTTATCAAATGATCTGTCTTTGCGTTCAATAGGCACGATTAGGCCTCGGCAGTTTCTTTTTTAGGACGTCCTCGCTTTGGGCGTAGGTCATCATTAAGGGCATAGGCTTCTTCACGAAGTCTTTTTGCTTCACCCTCAAAATATTCTGCTTGGCTAATCATTCCTTTTGCTACGTCATCATCTCCTAGTACCCCATCAACCGGTGCGGTTGTTGGTGTTGGTGCTGGTGTTTCAGCTTCGATAGCTTCTGTTACAACTGGACTTGTATCTTTGCCTTGCATATCTGCTTCAGCCATAAGTTCAGGTGCAACTACTGGCGCTCCGCCAGATTGTTCCCTAATGATATCGTTTAACTCAGAAAGTTTTACTTGTGATGTCTGATTAGGTGTCATCATAATATTACTTGTGGCCACTTTCTGTAGCAGGTTACGAGCATTCATAGTCTGCAACATATTTGATCCGTCAGTAAACATAGTTCTCTGAGCGTACTCATAAAAATTAGGTGATGCCTGAGCACCAGGACTTTCGACAGCATTGATTACATCATCATGCATCCAATCCTGTAAAGCGTCTGTGTCTACTACTAGACAATTACCTGGTTCATCTGGCACTTCTCGGAACACGACTACACAACGCCTTTGGGTGTTGATAATCTGTCCTACATGTTTGATATTTGCCATATCTTACTCCTTTGTCGCTGTTTCCTCAGTGGTTTCAGCTGGTGTTTCAGCAGGTGCTTCTGCATCTGATGCAGGCTCTGCTGGCGGTGGTGAGATCTTTTGAATCACATCCACTAATTTATTAAAGGCTTGACCTACGGTCTGTGCCTCGGCTCCTTTAAAGGCGCCTCTCTGTACTGCCAAATCAATGATATTGGCGGTTACGTTTAGATCTTGTAGTGTCAACGAGATTGGCTCTGGTTGTGCTACGTCTGTTTCTGGTGTTGAATTTTCTTCAGCCATTAGTTTCTCCTTGTGAGTTTATTAACTGCTAACATTATTATTTATCTATTCGTTTTCGTGAGTATCAGATAACTTAGCCATAAGTAGGTTTTTCTCAAACCTATCTATATCCATGGGTAACTCAAACCATATTTGATATAGTTTGTCTGTATCAATACGTCTAATATGATACAATCCAGTAACACCTGTCATTAGTTTCGACCAATCGAGTTCAGTGCCACCGTTAGTGACCATAACCAGTCTTCGGTTACGCATCAAAGATAGAAGAAGGTCAGTGCCACTAATCAACTGTAGATCAGTTTCACTGAGGCTTCCGCTATTATCTAAAATCTTTACATTTTTATTCATAGTGTATGGTTGTGCCAAATGGGGCATGTATCCTCTTCTGAGGATCTCCGTGAATAACAAATAGTGTATCACAATAGTCTGGATTACCCCAACTATTCCACGGATAACCATCTGTAAACATAATTAATTGATCAGGCTCAATACCTTCTTGTTCCATGTATTTCCATACAATATCAAACTCAGTACCGCCTCCGCCTATTGGCTGGTATTCTCTAATGTCCTTGCCATCTTCACTGCTGAATGTTTCAACATTGTAGATGCCTGTATCAAAACAAAGTACAGTAATCTTGTAACTGTCATATTGTTGCATGATACCATATGTCTCACTAAGCATCTCCTTGGCAGTTTCATCACTAATACTACCTGACATATCTAGTGCAAGTAGAGCATGAAGCTCTTCATCTTTATTCATACCAGGAAATATAACTTCACCTGACCTTTTGCTAGGTCGCATAAATGTAAAGTCTGACTTCAGTGAACTTTCCATCTGTACACGTAGCACATCTTTCCAGGACAACTTAGGCTCTGTAAGATCCTTGATCATCCTCTTAATATCTGCAGGAACATCATTACCTGCACTCTGTGCCGCCTGTAGTACAGCCTGTTTAATCTCGTCCTGCAACTCTTTACGTTCTTCAGCAGTCAAAGGCTTTGTAGGCATCTTAGGACCTTTGCCACATTCATCGCCGCCGTTACCTGTACCATCTTCTAAGTGTACATCCATACCAACCATTTGTTTATGACCTTCTTGTAGAAGCTGATCATAAATCTCATAACTGTTCATGCCTGCATACTTAGGATCATAACATGGCTTACCACCATTAAGTTTATCCTCACCAATAATCCTACCAATAGCAAGATCAACTAGTGTATAATTAATGTTGAAGTCACATGCTACATTATAAAGCATTGGTTCACGATCCTCACGTGATTCCATGTGATCATATACACAATGCAATACTTCGTGTCCTACAAGAAAATCTAGTTCTTCATCATCTAGTGCATCTACAAATTCACGATTGAAAAAGAAATGTCTACCGTCTGTGGCGGCAGTTGGCATACTTTCAACTTCTTGTATACGTAGGCGTGTAGCCAATGTACCAAAGAATGGCTTGTTCATAAGCAACCTTACACGACTCTGTGTAATTCTTGTTTCTGCGGTTGTTGCTAACATCTAAAACTCCTGCTTTATTATATCTTTATTATACGACATATTTACTGTATTGTCAACTTAAAAAGCATAGCCTGCTCTGGATATTTAAACAAAAAATTGTGACTATCATCTGGCATTGCATGTTTAATATAATCCCAATCTTGTAAATAAAGATTCTGTTTACACCAGGCTTGTGCTTTATTAAAATTACCTCTAACGTTGACTACTTCTGCGTTTGGTTTCCATTGGGCTTTGTATTCAAATACATCTGCTGGTATCCAATCTTTACAATCCAAACCATATAGTCTAATATTTACCCTAGTTCGTGGCGGATAGAGGGAGAGGTCCACACTCTCTCCCTCCTTCAGCTTAGGAGTCAAGTACGAGTCTACCATACCTACCAAAGTACTCCTCAAATCGCTCTATCTTATCCTGCTTAGGAACCAACTTGTAGTTCTTCATTGCAATCCTGGATGCCATAACTGTCATCTCTGTCTCAAAATTATCTAGCATAAAGCTGATAAAGTTTGAGAAACCTTTGTGGAACTTATCAAGTGACTTGCTCTTCTCACCTGCAATATAAGTCTCCTTAAGCTCATAACATAAGTTAGTAGCCAACGAGTACATTGCGGATATTTCCTTGTTAGTACAAGTCTTAACCTTACCTGACAAAATGTCAGTAGGGTTAGGCATATCCTGTGCAACTTTCCTGTGAGCCGCAAACTTAATTGCAATACCTTCACCAACACAACCT